>JAABUK010009880.1_pt1 | contig 12902 bp, 18 predicted proteins | sample 5559141 | NCBI WGS metagenome assembly JAABUK01 (sample SAMN10711869, study PRJNA513367) | rock metagenome | isolation source: Antarctica rocks | place: Antarctica: Victoria Land, Pudding Butte nord | collected 2016-01-03
ACAAAACAGCTGAGAGCGAGAGTGGCGTTGATGGTCAGCACTAACAGGTTTGTTACGCCCGGCACTGAGAAGCTCAACCACGGTATGATCTGAAAAAAAGCGTCAAGCTTTCAATGGTGTCGGCCGAGCTCGAGCTTATGCGCTCCAGCTGTCGCGACGTAGCATTACGACGCTCACCACCGAAATGACAACTGTACCGTAAATCAGCACAAACGTGGCAAGCACCCCGAATACAACTTTGTTTACTTTCCAAGCAGGTGCACTCATCCGGATTGCAGCCAAGCAAAGCGACGCATCGGAAAGCTTGACAGGCCGACGATCGTTGCTCCTGCAGCAGCTTCTCCTGTGTTTTGTGTTCCTTACGCCCTACGAGGCTCCGGGGCCTCGACAACAGCTCCGGCATTGCGACCCCCAGAAGTGCATACGGTGTGACCAATTTTGACGCCAGAATTTGAATTTGCTTCTACGAAATTGCTGGCGCACTAGCAACAGTGCGTAGTATCAAATCCCTCCCTAGTCTGAGACTGTACCGCCTTCACACGGTCTTTGTTGAACAGGAAGACTTCGTTGCGCCATCATGGCTGATGTGGCTGCGAAAGCCACCCTTGGCCTGCTGATCTTCTTGGTAGGCTGTCCTGCTGGATCGACTTTGGGCTGAAACAGATATCACATAGCTTGCGACGATATGGTTCACTATGATGCAGATCCTTTGGAATATCATTATACTGGGAATTGCAGGAGCTACCCTGTCTCAGGTCAGCATCGGCACTGCTCTTATCTAGATGCAGCTTCAAGCGTCCTTCTGACTTTGCTGAGTGCCTTTGTCAGCTGACCTGCAGGTGCACAACATTCACAATTCGTTCAAAAGCACGTAGGATGCAGCTTCCGGCCTTGGTGACATGACACGTACACCCTTTCTGTACTGCAAGACGCTGTGTTTAGTCAAAGCTGGGGCTCCGCTGGTGTACAGATCAAGCAGTACAGATCTAGCAGTACTGATCATGTAGTACTGATCAAGCAGTATTAATCAAGCAGTTCAGCCGGCACAGATAAATGTCACAGTCAGCCCTGAGGTTTCAATCACCTGCCTATCACCTTTGCACTTGAACAAACAACATTTGACTTGTTTTTGCAAAAGTTGTAATAAAAACAGACACTCCTGTTGCGTTTGATTTCACAGCACTACATCAATGCCAGCTTCCAGGCAGACCTATGTACACACTGGCGTTTCTGATAATCATGGACCTGACTCAGCCAATGCGTCAGATTGCCAATTGCTCAATGGGATCCTGTTCGAGTCCAGACCTTGCATATGGAATTACGTAGTGTACTCTTGCCTGACCCTTCTAGCAGCGGAATATATGTTCGGTGAGTGGATATAGGAACCTGAACAACGAATCAACTTATGCATTGCTTGGGACCTAAATGCTGTCTAGAGAAGAAATTGTGTTCACGATGCTGGCAATCAAGTCAAGGCAGACATTCGGGTCATCCTGCTGATAGGCAGAAGCACTCCAAAAGTTCTCAAGATCTTTTGCACAAAACACAAGTGTATGAGTGGATGTACCATCCCGACATACACTTACAGCACCCCTTTCAGCACACACTGTTCGTTCAAGCCTGACAGATAAGAGTGCAACAGTTTGGTCACAACTTTGTAATGTGGGTGCCAGTAGAAGCAGGGTGACGGTTGCTTGACCAGAACAAGTGTTGCAGAGCAGGTCAGTTCCTTGCAAGTATGGGTGTGTAATGCAGCAGAAGTGTGATGCCCTTGTTACAGCAATGAACTGTCAATGCTAGGTCCATACGCAGATCAAGCTTCAAATGTAACCCTGAAAATCCGTTTGCAACATTTATTTGTAAGTGTTTTGTACTTGTTAAACTAGCTTGAACAGCAGGCAGTTTGGTGTACTTAGTGTCTGAAGTCTGTCAAAGGCATCGGTATGCACACCGATGCTGAGCAGTGTACTAATGGCTAGAAATGGATCTGTCCTCCTGATCTGCTGCAGTTGTAGTGTGCATCTTCCTCATCAGGCAAGGCTTGCTATATCGCTCTTGACCGCCAATGCCTGGTGTAGCGTCGCCGCGCATACGGCCAGGATTATGATGTTCCAAACAACCAAAAATATGGACATCCCAAGTATCGCAGCTGCGCTTCGGGATCGCCTGGGAGCTCCTGGGTATGAAGACTCCATGTTCTGCATTCTTTCCGGAGATGATGCAACCGCGAGGGCCTCGAGCTAGTAGTTCAGGTCCCTGTTGCACGAGGAAATTATTTTGCCCGCTTGAGACTTGGCGACAGAAGCTGTGTTGCGTTGCAAAGCACAAGTTTTCAAATGGGCAATTGGCGCGTTACGGTATTATATACTAGTACTATATATTAGTACTCAAACTCAACTCATCAGGCTGAAGTATCTCTTCATATTATTGTTATTCTGGATTGGTCACTTATAGGGATTGATAGTGCAGGTGAAGTGATTGCTATTGGTAGATTGCCCGTACCGTATATTTATTGTGCAGTGCAGTACAGTGCAGGAGATCTGGACTCAAATCCAGTTAAATTGAACGGTATATATTGCAGCCATTGCGCAGCGCTGGCCTAATGAGAACTGCATATTGTACAACACATGTGTCAACACCTGCAGCGTTTGTCAACATTTGCAGAATTTGTATGATCCACGAACTTCAGCAAACCTGCAGATCGGCGCAAACATTGTTTGGGGACGTGTTTCTGAGAACCAAATACATAAGAGCTATAGAAGCTCTGAGCTGTGCAAGAGGGCCTGATTAGACCAAAACCTTGTCTTATTTGCTGAAGTGTGCAAGACATGCTTGTCCTTTCACTGTTGTAGCCAGTAGGGGCAGCTGCTTGAGTGCAGAGCTCTGTAACGTTTAAACTTATACAATGCAAATTTACTCTACAGCACTGCAAGGCTCTACATATACAAACCACCAGATACATTATTGATCAATCAGTGACTGATGCAATTTGCTTCAGGCAATAACAAAGCAAACCGAGCCACAAAGTAACATTATGTTAACACATGCTCTGACACCACTGCCCTAGGGGCCTCTGCAAGGACACAGTGCAAAAACAGAATCCCTGTCAATTTGCGTTGGCATCTGTTACACAAAGCAAGCCCATGAACATGCACCCTTAGCAACTGCTTGGCCAGACCTGAGTAGATCAGGTGCTGATCAAGCATTTGTTGACCATGTCAAGCAGGTTTGGATTCTCCAAAGCAGCTGCAACTCGCTCCTTGTCATTCAGCTGCTTGTTGACGGCAGCTTCTGTAGAATGGGCACCAGGGGTGATATATATGTCCACCTGCATGCCCCAAAATTGTAGATAGCTTTGCATGAGCTTCCTTCACAAGACTGATAGCACATTTGTGGCTTTTGTGCCTTGATTTCATGCAGCGAGCTATGCTTGTAAATGCTCGAAGCAGGCAATGCAAGACCATGCAGCAGAATGCATCAGAGCTACATAACAATGATAATGTTTAGCATGAAAGCTTCGACTGACCTTGAAGCGCTTTGGGAGAGACCGAAGTAACTTGACTCGTATGCATAGACCAATCAGGGTTGCCATGCTGCAGTGTTGTACTGTTGGCGTAAACTGCACCCTGCAGGTAAGGCAGCTCAAATTGGATGGAATCAGGGAGCCCTGCTGACTACACAGTTGCCACATGGACGCTTACTTGACATGACCTGAGTCATCGTTGACTGTGATCAAATCCTCTTCCACCACATTCAGTTGCTCAAGACTGTAAGGATGTTCGGGATCTGTGATGTCTCGTATGTGCTGCAGCAACAAGAGATGTGTGCATTCACAAGTTGTGACACACAGCAGCATTGTAAGCTCTGCGCATGTCAGCTGCTGGCTCACAACAGAAGCTGGCACAGGGTTGCAGTGGAGGGCGTAAGTCCCTTGCAATTTACCTCAAAGATCTCCAGCGTGTCAATTGGCTCCCGTTCTGACTCATTATTGGAGACTATTCGTACCTGAAAGAAATGTTTGCAAACTTGCACAACTCATGGTATGTGTCTGTGTGTGAGTCAAGGTGATCTGGACTTGCAGAAGCCCACCTTGTTTCTGTTTGTGCTTTTCCTTTCATGCAACACGGGGGATGGGTTGATGAGGTTCTCCATGAACTTCTGGGCTGCTCAGGTCTTACACAACTGGCTTGTCGACAGGCAAGTGGCGGATCAGGTGAGCTTGCGTCAGCCGCTACCGAGTCCAGCTGCACTTTCGCCCTCCGCCGACGAGAAAGGTACACGTTGGCGAGATATTGTATGAAAGCTCACTGCTGGCGCCTGCTTGTACTGCAAGGACAGAGCCCGACATGTATGACTTAGAGTTACTAATACATCATTAGTAATATGTCATCTATGACTAATAAGCATGCTACCGGTATTTGCGGGAACATGTAGGGGAAGCAGCTGAGTCATTTTTGCAACAGTCTTCCTGTCAGCAACTCCGCAACATTGCGCGTTCAGCATGTGTGCACGGAAATATTCTCAAGCTTACAAACAGCTCAGCATTCGAGACGAAATCGCAAGACTAATTAGTTATAACCTAGAGGTAGCTGTGTGCAGTCGCAAGCATTCAACTATCAGCAAGACTCTAACATATCCAAACCAAGTCTCTGGAAACCAAAAGCGCAAGCAGCAGTATCTAGTATATGTACAGCTGTTGGCACATTTCTACACGCAACCTTATTTGCAAGCATGCTACTACGCTTGACTGCAGCCTTGAAAGCACATACACAGTTGCAGGGTGGCAGCAGCTGTCCTTAACCCTGCAGACGCACCTCATGGTCCACCTTACGATGTGCCCTACACCTGAACACAACCTACACCTAAGCTTATTGAGTACTACAATCCTGTAGGCCTACATGACCTGCTAAGTATGCTAGTCTCCGACTGCCCAAAAGTAAGTAATAGCAGCTACGAGGTAGCTGACATCTGCATGATGTATCACGCAGTGTGTCAACCTTTGTGTCCAGCAACAACTGCAAAGTCAGCAATGAACATAGCTTGGCCTATCACCCTGATATCCACATTCTCACTTGTAATCACCAACTGAAAATGTATAACACTGTGCACACGTTGCAAGATAACCCTGCTGCACACTTTGAAAGCCTCTGGCTGCAATGACACAAGACACATGTCTTGTCAAACGTCTTTGTGGCCCTGTTTTGCGTTGCCATGCAAGCCGGGCAAAACATCTCCAATGTGAAATTCGCCTCACCGATTGTCCTTCTTGCACCGGACAGAGTTGCAGTCATTGAACCTGCGCTTTCTTGAACCCACCAGAAGCCAATAGTGTTACAAGGACCTGCTTGTAGTGCTGCGAGACCCCAAAGCCAGCTCTTGTTGATGTGCAATTCTTGCCTGCGTCGATCCTGCGCTCAAGGCTGCCTGTTGCTCATCTGTGATTGCCTGCACGGCAAGGGTACTCATCAGCACCCATGAGTCAGCCCACAACAGTCAGCTTGCATTAGTCAGCATTTGTCAACCTGGCGAAGGCAGCTTCACTGCTGACAACATGCAAGGAATGTCTGCAGTGGACTTCAGTGAGACTATGCCTCACATCAAACAACAGCTTGACAGCAGGCACTGCTCATGAGAGGGAACACAAACCTCTCCACAATGTAGAAACACAATTTTACTATCCCCAGACGTTTCTCAGTTTAGAAATCTAGTGTAGGAATGACGTTTCTGAATTAAAATAGACGTTTCGGGATTGAGAAGAGCACAGGAAACTTGCCCTCTTGGGATTGGTCTCACAATGGACCAACAGGAACATTAAACCAAACACCAGAGCCCTTGACAACACGTTGTGTTGCACAAATGTGTTGTCAAAGGCTCTAACGTATGATATATTCCCTGTTGATTCAAAATGGGGCCTCTCCCAAGTGGCCTTTTCCAAGGGGCAAAGCCCCTGTGTCAACAGCCTGGCTGCTGATTCATGCAGGTTGCACATAACCACAATTCCACAGTCTGATTTTCCGTCTGGGCTGTGGAGCTGTGGCTATGTGCAACCTGCATGAATCAGCAGCCACACTGTCGTTGAAAGGCGCAGCCTCTGTGTCACTGTTGACTGTTGACACAGAGGCTGCGCCATTCAACGACAAAAAAACTGAGACTCAAGGATGGAGGGCAGTCTGAAGTTGTGGAGTGAGACACACCACAGACTGTGAGGCAGCACACAGTCCGTGGTGTGTGCGATGCATGCAGATGGTGCTTGCCTGAGCCATGCGCTCTCTGTCAGGGCCAAATTTGGGGACTACTTTCTGCCCCATCATTCTGGCCTTATCCATGCCGCCCTTCAGCTTGTTGAAGATGCCCTCACCATTGCCACTGCCGCTGTCCTGCACTTACAACAGAGGTGGTGATGCCAACTCTTAAAAAAGAGAAGACTACGCCTTTCGGCGTCAATTTAGTTGAGAAGCCAGGTATTATACCGGGCTGCCCAGGATGCCAACTCTGACTTCTGCAGGAGACATCTTGTGATGGCCTGTCATATGTTCTGGAAGATGAAGTGTAATGGCCCAGGCACGGCCTGATTGCAGCAAACTCTGCCCTTGGGCTGATCAAAGTGCATGCTAGTCCAACCAGGACATACAGTTTCCCACGCCACTGGCTGTACCTACAGCCTTGGCAAAACTGAAGCCACACCTAAAGCCTTGACAGAGCAGCCAGTGCCTGTGCAGGTATACGTCCAAAGGAGACTGCATTTTCCAGGTGCAAGACATCTTCTCACAATGTCACGTACAAAATGCAGCATGTATGCCCAGCTACGCTTCTCAGGCATGGACAGACATGTAGCAAAGTGGCCTGAGAACAGGGTTTAGAACTCAAAAGCTCTGCCTTGCCCGAAAACCAAGCTGGGGATGCCTGTTGGCCCTGATGAAGAAGAAGCCTACCTGTTCGTAGCTTGGCATATCTGGCATAGCAGCATGAGGTGCAGCCATCTGCTGATGCGCTCTGTGTGGCTGCATCCTTTCAGGAATGGCTATGCTGTGACCTGCACATGTGCACCATAATGTCTTGATGCATGCACCTAGTTGCGACAGTAAGAATGCGCTGGAGCATCATCTGTGCAGGTTGTGTAAGGCAGCAAAGCTGATAGGAAGAGACGCGCATCAGGAGGCAATGCGCCTTGCAGAAACGGCACAATCAATTTGCAGTGCTCCCATTCAGTGCATGTACATCTTCTAGCGTATGTGACCACTGACTCAACTGATCTACCCTCTGGGGCAACTCAGTGAGCTTATATATTGCTTAGCTGGGGCAATTCAGTGTGCTCATATTTAGCTTATCTGTCACAAGCTCTAGCTGTTGTGTAAAGAAGCCAACTCTAGATTCATAACCCTGGCTCTGATGCACCAAGCGATGGGGCAGTGGTTTGGTACAACGAGCAAATCGCATGCAACAACTGCATGTTTCCTTTTCTTCAGATGCTCTCATCCTGAGGTCTTCAAAAGTTGCTGCCCGTCAGGATCTTTTTACAAATTGCTCGTTCAAGTCTAACACATGTAACAACCAATCCCAGGCAATATTGCAGAAGCTGTTACCCACCGCCGTTTTGATCCAGGCTGATTTGGATGAGCTCCTCAGCTTGTCTCTGCTCCTCACTTACATGCTGCAGTTGCTGCTGATGAAACTCCAGCTCAGCTGCCTTGAACTGTGCCTCTTGCTTCTACAGGGTCAAAGGGACAATTTCAGTGCACAGAGTGAGCGCATGTGTTACAGCAGCTGACATGGTCATCAATCACATTCTGCAGTTGCTGCTGCTGGTGTCTCAGATGTCTAAGTGTGTGCCTCTTGACTGCTACGGTATCATGCCATTATGATGCAAAGTCTCTTGCGCCACCATTTTCCTGCTGTTTTGCATGCTAGTTAAGATCTCACAAAAGTGCACAATGTATTGACATGCAAGTCGAGGCAAGATGTCATAATGTTCTGTTACCGAGCACAATTCAAGCCTGTCCAAAGAAGCAAGACTGGCTGTGCACCATCCTAAGCCATGCTGGCAAAACTTTCGATTGTTGTGACAACTTGTTCATGACGATTGTCATCTGTACTATAGTGACTAGACTGCTACTGATACAAACCACTTCTCAAACTCACTAGCAACTAGCCCTGCTGTTGCTGCAAATGCTACAAATAGTTTCTAACTATCACCAGCCCCGCTATCTTGCACAGCATTTCTTATTCTGAAACGAAGTCATATGACTAAAGAAAAAATCATCGGAGCTGAGCCAAGGTATCAACACTGCGAAAGCTGTCAAGGTAGGGCCCTCAATGCCCGGGGGGGGAGGGCAGTGTTTCACACACTTGTCCCACATGTACAGCGCCACTGCATAAGTGGCTTAGTCTTTTTCTCCCCCTTTTCTTGTTTTCTGTCGAGGTATTTGAAACGCACCTTGAGGTTGATTTCGTGCTTCTTAGCAGCAAGGCGACCCTCAGCAGCTTGAAGGGAGTTCTGGCAATGCTGAATGCGCTCAGCTGCTGCACTGGCTGCCATGCGAGCTTTCATGGCTTGTCCCTCCAACCGTTCTGCATCTGCATTCTTCTGCCGCTGTTCTCCCACCAGCCTACAGACAGACAAAGGGCTGACTAGCAGATTTGACTGAGCACATGCATACATTTCTGGGTTCTCATGCCACAGCTTTTGCACCCGCACACACCCAGACGGACAAAGTTGCTCACTGGCATATTAATACTCAGCAAATTCTGGGTCTACATTCTTGTGCTGCTAGCTGAGCTTCAATCTCCAGACACACAAAGGCTGGCAGCGTCACGGCCACCTGCTAACAACACAACAGACGCTTTGAGATGCATGTGTCAAAACACAGAAAGGATGAGAGATGGCACCGCAGTGACACTCAAATGCAATCCGAAGACTAACGAACTGCGAAGAGCCACGCAAAAAGCAAATATAGCCACACAGGAAGTGCTTGGCCAACTGATGAATCTGCAGGATGCAAACAACAAGCAGGCCTGGGACCTCTGAGGCTGTGAACCACATTGGCAAACAGTAAGTCAAGCCATTTGGGTATGTAAATGGCACTCTTGCTTATTACGTGAGAACATGAGGACGCCTTTTAGTTGATATGATGGCATGCTGAGGCAGTGTAGAAGAAAAGCAACAACAGCCATTGCTTTAAGCAGAGTCTGCATACAAAACGCTACTGTGCATGACCGCTGACCTATTCAGGTCCTGAGTGGTCTTCCTGACGCTGTCTTGAATTGGTCCAAGCTCTTGCTGAATCTGGTCAGGAAGTTGCAGATCCTTCAACTGCTGCTGCAAATCCTGTACACTGTTACTCAGAGCTGTGGCCTGATCCTGCAACAGCATTGCAAGGAGCTTGCTGCTGATGCAGATGTTACGTGCCAGTCATTCTCAGGATGGTGTTGACAGTTCAAGCATGGGAAGCCATCCAGCCCAATTCTCCACCACTGGATAACTTGACTCTACCTGCATGGCTTTTACATACTGCAAATGCTGAGTCATAGCTTGCGGAGCATCCTGACTGCTATTTCCGGGTTGGCTGCGTGAATTCAGATGCTGAAATGAAGGGTGAGGCTGCATGAACGTTGCGGGACCTTGACCACTGCCGGGGTGCAAGTCTGCGACGCAGAAGGCCAAGCAAGTTCAGTAGCGGCACTGGGGACTGCATCTGCATTTGCAGTGCGCTCGGGCATAAATCGGCAATGCATGCCAGCTCGTCGTTGGGGTTAAAGTTTGCCTCACAGTTAGAATGTTGTGCCGCTTCTGTCCGCCTGCGTGGATCGAGAAGGAGCGCTGACTAGACAATACCGCTGTGGCAATGCGCTCCCGTTCTACCGTGCTGGCTCAAGCGAAACCTGCGCGGTTTTGCCGTGCGACTCGCTGGGGTGCTATGTAGTATACTGACCGCCACCTCACTGCTTTGCGCTCACAGTAGCAAATGACACGACGGTCGGAGCAACCAGCAGCTGTTTGCGCGAACACTTGACCTAACCTTAGAGAAGGTGCCGTCAACTCCTTGCAGAACTCACTCAACGGCACCGGTTTGCAATGAACCACATGGAGTTGCCTAATCGGGCCCTCAAACGTCATTTCGTGGGTAACCGAAAGTCGTTCGTCTTGAAGAAAAAGAGCATTGCCATCGGCCTGGTTAGCGAGTACAAGCGCGACGATGATCCATAATTGGAATGCGGCATGGACAAAACATCGCATTGATTGGATAAGCATGCGGTGATGTCACGCTGGAGCAACCTCTTCGGAGGCGGTGGCTCAAATGACGAGCTGCCCGACACTCTAGAGAATAGAAGGGGAACGACAGGTGATTCCGCTTTCGAGGTTTTCATTGAAGGAGCCTTAACGAACATATACAATGCGGCGAATGGCAGACAAAAGGATCAGCGCCAAATCCGAGAGTCGTGCAAGAGGATAGTGGGTGCGTTTCTGCCGTATTTTCGCTATTGAGAGGCGGAGTCACGCCTCACGTCGGGTGTGAGTTGTGCAGACAGTCTCAATGACAACGATCCCGAAGCAACTAAGAAAGTCTCTGCGCCACTGTCCACGGAGGCAGCTGAGGAGGTGAGCGCGCTGCTTTGCGTATACCATCAATACCGATCACTCGCCTTTTCGGCCGGTTGAATTGGTCAGGCCTTGCCGTCGCTCCAACATGCGCATTTGACGCAGTTGCTCGAGCCCCTGCGACTCGCTTGTGGGCAAGATGCCCCCCGCTTGGTAGAGCCAGCACTTGCATGCCTGCATAAACTGGTGAGCTAGGCTTCTTTGTGCTGCTTCCAGGTTCGGCTTTTTGTGAGGCAACAGACTATCAGTTGCTGTGTGGTTTGCAGGTTGCTCATGCCTACCTGCAAGCTGAAAGCACACCTGCAGGGAGGCTTGATGATAACACCACAGTTTCACAGGTGGTTCCACCTAACAATCTGCGTCAGCACTGTCAGCATGTCATTTTCAAGGCATTTGCATGGACACATCATACAGTCTAACACTTGCACCACAAATCTGTGTCAAGCACCTAATCAGATCGTCTGCTTCCTTACACCATGTGCATCTGTCTGATCTAGTCATCTTGCCCTTGTCAGGTGGTTGCCCTGGTCAGCAAGTGTGGTGAGAGCCACTCAGAAGCAGTCCAGCTGGCAGTCATCAGAGCTCTCCTCACCATCACCACCGCAGAGCACTTTGTCGTGCATGGAGACAGTCTCATGCAGGCAGTGCGGACTGTTTTCAATGTCGCAATTGGCAGTGAATCTGTGGAAATCCAACGCACTGCTCGCAGCGCCTTGCTTCAGATGCTGAACACCATTGTGAAGCGTGTCACCTCTTACAGCTTGGTAAGCTTATGCACAGCTAAGTCAAGACACAGCGACACAACCTTGCATTCACTCGCTATACCCCAAGGTGACAATGGGATAGCATTGCTGTCTGCATTGGAACATGCTGAAGTGTTTGCTTGACTTGGTGCTGTTTGCTGCGCTCTGCCAGGTCAGGACAAACACCTATGTTCCTCACCAAACTGCAGCATAGGCTAAACCGCTACAGTCAGCACGATAATGACTGCATGCAGTTCCAGTTGGACATAATCATTCATTCAAACCACGGCAGGCAGATGCGAAGTCCAGCTCGCTCACATAGTGTCCCAAAACCAAAGACAGTCACAACGCCCATCTGTGCTCATGTGCAGTCGCAGAGGAGCTCTTCTGTAGCGCTGCAAGCCCAGGCTAGCTTTGATCACTCTGCCAACAGCAGCCATCAGACAGCCGCCCCCGCCCCTGAAGCAACCAACACAGCTGACAATTCCACACAGTCTGAAGCCCACTCTGCTACACAGCCTGCAAGCCGCCCACACGCACAGACAGACAGCAGTGAAGGCCAGCAGCCAAGCGCTGATGGCTCTCAAGGGCAGGGGAGCAACGGTGCTGCTGCACAGCAAAGTAGGAAGAGTCAAGATGGAGGGGTTGATGAAGGGGAGGGCGAGCAGCAGCCTGCTGACAGTGAGGCAAATGATGGCAGAACTGCCCACCTGGCATCCCTTGCTGAACAAGCTGACATCAGGTAAAGTGGTATCGTGCTCGTCCACAGACCTAGTTGCACAGCAGCTTGGAAACCATGCATGGCAGCATTCATCAATGTGCACACGAGAAGCTGATGTGCTGTGTCTGGGTATGCAAAGCCCTGTTGTTCTGGCAGAAGCCATAATTTGAGTTTAGTCTTGATAGGCCTATTGTACACGGCATACCCCGATGGTTGCCAGCATAGATTTTCCTGCTGGGGCTAAGGCCCTACCCCGTGAGGGGGCATCGGCTCTATTGGTCTGGCAGAAGCCATCTGTCACCTATCAGCACAACCTAGACCTACCATCAGCTCTTCACCTCTCCTGAACAACAGAGTTTGTCAACAGAGTCCTGCTCTCGTGCATGGGCTTTATACATACCATGCTGCTGACATTGCGGTACAGTGATTTACACACACGTGACATATTGTTATAGAAATTTGATCACGTTGATGAGATCGTGACCAGATTGGCATGTTTGCAGAGGCCTGGAGAAGGCTCTGGAAAATTACTCACAGCCCACAGCTTCAGCATCTGCAGCAGAAGCTGCGGGCAGCGATGAGAAGGGGAAGGATGCCAGGCGTAACCTCATGCGTGAGAGGCGCAAGAAGGCTCTCAAGAACCTGTCTGTGCCAGAGAGGGATGTGCTCACAGTGCTGTCAGCAGTCTGTAAGGTGAGCGTGTCTGTGCCATGTCTGTTGGAAGCATGCAGATGCCATCATTGATGCCCATATTATATGTATATGTACATATATGTATACAGAAATATATGCCATCATTGATGCCCATGTTGTATTTATATATATATTTATATATATATAA
>JAABUK010009881.1_pt1 | contig 12902 bp, 7 predicted proteins | sample 5559141 | NCBI WGS metagenome assembly JAABUK01 (sample SAMN10711869, study PRJNA513367) | rock metagenome | isolation source: Antarctica rocks | place: Antarctica: Victoria Land, Pudding Butte nord | collected 2016-01-03
GAGAGCATGGCGGGGTCGAGTGTTGTCGGGCTCACACCGACTTCAGAATCGAGTCGTCCGTGACCGCGTCAACAGGTTTTTTCGCCCGCCGTCGGGCTTACCCGATATGGGTGGGTTGAGCAGTTACGCGGCAGGCTTCTCAGCCGACGTGATCTTCACGAACTACCTGATGACCGAGCAGTAACCGCGGAAGGGCATCGTCAACTTGTTGGATCGAGGTCGCGATGGCGCGCGACTAGCACGGCATGCCCGTAATTACGCCGCAGCGGTGACGCCGGTTAGCTCGGTCCAAATCTGAAAGGCCTGGGTCCGGGCGGCTCGATACTGCGTGGCAGGCACTTGGTGGCGGCGGAGGTGGAAGAGGTTGTTGATCCCGTCATGGGCGGACAGCAAGCGCTGTGCCTGCCCAGCTGACTTGAAGCGCTTTATCTGCCGCTCTCGTCGGCGACGATTTGCAGCCGCATCCCATTCGCCTACCGGGGGCCGCCGCTTCTGTGAAGAGCTGACGTGCAACAGATCGATGGATTGTAACCTGACATAGCTTCTAAATGTCAGTCTCGCGTGTCTTCCTCTATGTCTAGCCGGAACTGCGTCTGGCACGATCAAGAGCAGCACTAATGCGCAAAATCTCCAAAAATGGCGGGCATTTGGGCGGAGCCAGCAGCACAAGAATTCAGAAACCAACCCGCCAGGTCGGCCGACGCCCGTCCTGTCCCATATCACTCGACAAAGCTCCAGCTTGCGCGCCTCACTTCGGCGAACTACCCACTGCTTGGTGCCGTCTGCCCAAGCCCGAGCGCTAACTGTGCCGAACTCGAGGGTCCGTCACCCGAGAGGTTGGAGACGGTCACCCCCAGCAGGCGCACCCCGAGAGGCGGCGGGAACAGCGGCTGCAGCAATTCGACGCTGAGGCACTCCAGTGCCGCCCGGTTCTCGACCGGGGTGGGCAGGATAAGGCTTCGTGTGACCTGGTGGAAGTCGCTGTATTTGACCTTGACCGTCACCGTGCGCCCCGCGTGCCCGCCGCGCTCGCAGGCATCCCAAACCTTCGCCAGGATCGGCCCCAAGGCTGCCTGCGCGTCGTCCCAGTGCACCAGGTCTTGCTCGAAGGTGTTTTCCGCACCGACCGATTTGCGGACCCGGTCGGCCTCGACCGGGCGGTGGTCGATCCCGCGCGCGATGCCGAAAAGATAGTCGGCGCTCTTGCCGAACTGCGCAGCGAGGTCCTCACGGGACCGCTGCCGCAGGTCCAGGCCGGTGTAGATGCCCAGCTTGTTCATCCGCGCTGCCGTGACCGGGCCGACGCCGTGGAATTTTCCCACCTGCAGGTCCTCGACGAACCGTGGCCCCATCTGTGGGGTGATGACGAACAGCCCGTCCGGCTTGCGGTGGCCCGACGCCAACTTGGCCAGGAACTTGTTGTAGGACACCCCGGCCGATGCGGTGAGCCCGGTCTCCTCCCGGATCGCGGCCTTGATCGCGGCAGCGATGGCGGTCGCCGACCCCGGATCCAGCAATGGGGCGGTGACGTCCAAGTACGCCTCATCGAGCGACAGCGGCTGGATCGGGCGGGTGTAGCGGGCGAACACGGCATGGATCTGGGCGGAGACCGCCTTGTAGACGTCGAAGCGTGGCCGCACGAAGACCAGCTCCGGGCAACGCCGTTGGGCGGTGACGGACGGCATGGCCGAGTGCACGCCGAACTTCCTCGCCTCATAGCTGGCCGCGGCGACCACCCCACGTGCCCTGGACCCGCCGACCGCCAGAGGCCGTCCGCGCAGGCTGGGGTCGTCGCGCTGCTCCACCGACGCGTAGAACGCGTCCATGTCCACATGGATGATCCGGCGCGGCGCGGGGTCCGTCATTCCCGCCCCCGCCGCAATTGCTTGGCTCCCGACACCGGTCGCTCGATCAACGGCAGCGTCCAGACGAGGCTCTGATGTGCGGTCGGCAGCGGCCCCACGCCGCTCGTCGTCGCCGTCAGGTGCACCTCGTCCGGACCGTTGTGACATCCGGTGCATCTCAGACGGAGGGCCACATGCGCCAGGGTACAATCGACTAGTACAGAGCTTCCATGGAACGACTCCTATGCGCGGTCCCTTAACCGATTCGGAACGCTCCACTTTTCAGACCAGCGAAACGAGCGGTTTCAAGGAATCGCTGTACTAGGCGCCGGTCCTGCGCCATCTGACGCAGGCCGATGACGCGCGAGGCACCGCACGAGCAGCGGACGGCCAAGTAGTGGTCGCGCATGGTCCGGACCAGGCTGGCCAGGGCCAACGCCCGATCATACGGTCCAGACGATGTCACGGCACCGTCTGTCGAACACCAGGTCTCTGGCTTATCATTGGCGTCCTCATCCTGATTGGAACATACCAGGAACTCGTATCTCGGCTAGAGGGTTTGGGGGTACTTGACGGCCTGAGCTGACCAACGTCCAGATACCGCGCCGTCGGTTCGCTCAGGGTTTTCCGCAAGGGTCCGACCATCCCGGCTGTGCTCGTCAACGACCTCCAGATGACGCGGCATCGTCGCGAGGTGCATGCTGCGCCGATGCCCCAACCCCGCGCGACCGACGCTCTATTGGTGATCGACGTGCAGCGCGACTTCATGCCCAGCGGCGCGCTGGCAGTCTCCAACGGCGACGCCGTGATCGGCCCCATCAACCGCCTGCTCGCCCACTTCCCGCACGCCATCGCGACGCAGGACTGGCATCCGCCGGGTCACGCCTCGTTCGCCAGCACCCATGCCGGCACGCGCCCGTTCGAGACGACGACGCTCTCCTACGGCGAGCAGACTTTGTGGCCCGACCACTGCATCATGGGCAGCGAGGGTGCCGAGTTCGGGCCGGCGCTCGATCTCCGGCGCGTTGAACTTGTCCTTCGCAAGGGGTTCCGGCCCGAGATCGACAGCTATTCCGGTTTTCGCGAGAACGACCGCACGACGCTTACGGGCCTTCACGGCTCCCTGACGGAACGCGGTCTACGGCGCTTGTTCCTCGCCGGCCTCACCCGGGACTACTGCGTCCACGACACCGCCGTCGACGCGCTCGCATTCGGCTACGAGGTGATCGTCATCGAAGACGCCTGTCGCGCCATCGACTCCACCGCCGTATCGACGAGCAGCCAGAGCACGACGGTCAACGTCCTCCTCGCGTGATTAAACTCGTGTGTGGTGAGTGCCGCGGCGGACGGGCGGCGCGGCTTGAGGGAGTGGTGATGATGGGTGGAATGGCGGAGCGGGTGCAGGGCCGGTTGGATCGGTTGGGGATGACGCCGGGGGAGGCGGCGAGTGGGGTCGGGATGACACTCGACGGGTTGGAGAAGGTCCTCGATGGCAGGGTAGAAGGGATCAGGGGAAAGCGACTGGTCAGGCTGGCGGAGGTGTTGGCAACGTCGGTCGGCTATTTGGTCGGGTTGGATCCGGATGAGGCGGTGCCGGAGGAATGGCTCGCGGAAGATCAGGGGCAGCTCGGGTTGCTGGCAGGAGACGAGGAGGCGCTACTGCGGGCGTATCGGCGGCTGGATGTGTCGTCGCGGGCGGCACTCCTGCAGGTGGTGACCAAGATGGCGCCGGAGCCGGAGGTTCTGGAACGCAAGGCGCGGCGGCTTTGATAGGACCGCGGTCGTTCGGGATCGACCGGCTTGCACAGCAGACGCGGGCGATCGGGGGTGCCGCCCTGTCTCATGTGAGTTGCCAGGTTCGTCTCGTCGAGATAGACCGACGAAGAACATTCTAAGAACGTCCGCGTCCGCCATGATCGACCAGCTCGTCATCACGGAGAAGACCAGCCAGGCCAAGGACGTCCGTGCCGCGGTGGGGAGCCGCTACGGCACGGTGTTGCCGGCCGAAGGACACTTGTTCGACCTGCAAGAGCCCGAGGACGTCGTGCCGGCCTGGAAACGCTGGACGGCCGTGCTGCTGCGGCCTGAGGCACTCTACGGCACGCGCCCGGCATCCGGTGGCAACAGGGCGGCCAAGCTAAAAGCCATCAAGAACGCGCTGCGCAGCGCCCGGCGGGTCTGGCTTGCCACCGATTGCGACCGGGAAGGTCAGCTGATCGGGCAGGAGATCCTGGAGCACCTCCGGTTCCGCGGCGAGATCATGCGGGTGATGTTTACGGCACAGGACCCGCAGACGATCCGCGATGCATTTGAACGTGCGAAGCCGAACCGCGACTTTGCTCCGCTCTACGCAGCGGCGGTCGCGCGGCGCCAAGCGGACCAGATCTACAACCTGTCGCTCACGCGCACCGCGACGGTGACTTTGGCGAGCGGACAACGCTCCGTCATCGGCATCGGCCGGGTCAAGACGCCCACGCTGGCCATCGTCTGTCGGCGGGAACTCGAGATCCGCTCCTTCGTGCCAGAGGCCTACCACGAAATCGTGGCGATCGCGTCGGTTGCAGCCGGCCAGTTCCAGATGCGGCATGCACCCAAGGAACGCATCAAGACGCGGCAGGCCGCGAATGCGATCGCGGCGGCAGCCGAGGGACATCAAGGGCCGCTCGGGTTCACGGTGGAGGAGAAACGCCAGTCCCCGCCACGCCTGCACGATCTGCCGTCGCTGCAGAAGCTGTGCGGCTCCCGGTTCGGCTGGTCTGCGGCCAGAACGCTGGAGGTTGCGCAGGAGCTGTATGACGGCGCCGGCAAGAAGGTCATCACCTATCCGCGGGCCGAGACCCGCTACCTGCCGGAGAGCCTGATCGAAGACGCTACGCGCATCGTCGCCGCGCTGCAGGCCGGGCAGAGCTTTGCCCCGATCCCGGTGCCGCAGCCACCGCTGATCCGTCGCGGCGCCGGTGGACCGTTCAGCGACGGCGCTCTGGCTGGCGCGAGCCACCATGCCGTCATCCCCAACGTCAACACGGCCGATAGCCTGCGCCAAATCTGGCCGCGCCTGTCGGCCGACGAACGGCGCTTGTTCGACGTCATCGCCCGTTCCTATCTCGCTTGCCTCATGCCGGATTTCCGTTACCGCCAGACCAGCGTGACCTTGGATGTCGGATGCCACATTTTTCGGGCGACCGGTCGCCAGCCGATCGAACTGGGATGGCGTGCCGCGTTCCCGGACTGGCAGCCCCAGGAGGAGCGCGGTGTCGACGCACAGCTGCTTCCTGCGATGCGGGACGGCGAGGCTGCGCGGCTGAGTGACGTCCAGGTCGAGAGCAAGGAGACCCGGCCGCCGCCGCGCTATAACGAGGGCACGCTGATCGATGCGATGCTGCATGCGTGGCGGTTCGTCGCGGACGAGACCCTTCGCGAGCGGCTGAAGGAAGCCAAGGGTATCGGCACGCCGGCCACGAGGGGTGAGATCATCGGCGGCTTGAAAGCTCAGGATTTCCTCGCCGTGGACGGCAAGCACATCGTGCCCACCGAGCGCGGCCTGGTGTTGCATGGCGTCTTGCAGCGCGCGGCTCCGGCGCTGGTCGACCCTGGCGTCACGGCGCAGATGGAGCATCTACTCGACGATGTGCTGGTCGGACGGAAGGACATGATGTCCGCCGTCGATGCGGTCTGCGACCAAGCTAGCCGGATCATCGAACGGCTCACCGAACGAGGTGCTGCGGACATGATCCCGACCACCTTGGTCACGAATGCGGTGCCGAGAGGGCCTCGACGAGCGTCGTCGGGCCGACGGACCGGCTCGAGCGAGACGAAAGCACCGCCATCGCGACGCCGGATCGAAGCAGCCTCCGGTCCCGAGCCCAAGTCTCCGGCGACGCCCCGCGGCGTTGTGAGGCGGCAGCGCTCAAAACATTCCTTCTCGGCCGGTGCCAGAGACACCAACCCAGACCTGACCCAACCGAGACCGAAGGCCGCGGCGTCGAAGCCGCGCGCCAGCAAAACGAGTTCGAACGTCCGACCATCCAAGCGGTCGACGGCAAACGGCAGTGACGGCATGCCGGGCGCTGACACGCCATTGCGGATTCCATACGGCAACAAGGAAGCGGCGCTGTCGCTGGGTGCGCGTTACCGGGCCGGCGGGTGGTATGCCCCGGCCAATGTTCCGCTCGCCCCATTCAAGGAGCGGGGCTGGCTGTAACGTCGGCCTGCCCAGGCGCGGTCCCGATTGCTGAGCCTGACGGCCCGCAAGGGTCTGCTGACCCGGGTGCGAGCCACTCCCGCAGCTTGGACCATCGCCGCCGCCCGCCGCCGTTCCTGACGGCGATGGCGAGCGCCCGGACTTGTCCGACCAGCACCACGAGCCGCTTGCCGCGTGTCACCCCGGTATAGAGCAGATTGCGCGCCAACATGGTGTAGTGCTGCGTCGTCAGCGGGATCACCACCGCCGGGAATTCCGATCCCTGACTCTTATGGATGGTGGTCGCGTAGGCCAGCACCAGCTCGTCCAGCTCGCCGAAGCCATAGGTCACCGCGCGGCCGTCGAAACTGACGACGAGCTCGGCTTCGTTCATGTCCAAGCCGGTAATCACGCCGAGATCGCCGTTGAACACGTTGCGCTCGTAGTCGTTGGTCACCTGCATGACCTTGTCGCCCGGGCAGAACGTCCAGCCGAACCGCTCCACGCGCGCCTCGCCGGGTGGGTTCAGCGCCGCCTGCAGCGCGATGTTGAGCGACCGCGCTCCGAGGCCGCCGCGGTTCATCGGGCAGAGCACCTGCACGTCCCGCACCGGATCCAGTCCGAACCGGCTGGGAATGCGATCGCCGACCACGGCCAGCAGTTTGCGCACGCCCTCCTCCGGGTCGGCCGTGTCGACGAAGAAAAAGTCCGACCCCTCCTTCGTCTGCAGCACCGGCATCTTTCCCGCGTTGATCCGATGGGCGTTGACGATGATCTGGCTCTCGGCGGCTTGGCGGAAGACCTCGGTCAGTCGCACCACCGGCACGGCACCGGAACCGATGATGTCGGCGAGCACCTGCCCCGGCCCGACGGAGGGCAGCTGGTCGGCATCGCCGACCAGCAGTAACGCGGCCTCGTCCGGCAGCGCCTTGAGCAGGGCGCGCATGAGCGGCACGTCCACCATCGACGTCTCGTCGACGACCAACAGGTCGCAATCGAGCCGGTTCTCCTCGCCGCGCTTGAACCCGCCGGTCCTGGGATCGGCCTCCAGCAGGCGGTGGATGGTTCTGGCTTCCAGCCCGGTGCTCTCGGACAGGCGCTTGGCTGCCCGCCCGGTGGGCGCGCAGAGGGCCAACTCGACCTGCTTGGCCCCGAGCACCTTCAGGATCGAGTTGACCAGGGTGGTCTTACCCACGCCAGGGCCGCCGGTGATGACCAGCACCTTCGATTGCAGCGTCAGCCGCAATGCCTCCTTCTGGCTCTCGGCCAGGGCCAACCCCGTCCTCCCCTCGACCCACGAGATGGCTTTGCCGGCGTCGATCCACGGCCAAGGCGGTGCTCCCTGAGCGAGGCAGCGCAGCCGTTCGGCAATGACCTGCTCGGCCCGATAGAGCCCGGCCAGGAATACGCAACGTCGGCCCTCCAGCGTGTCGGCGACCACCTCGCCCGCCTCGAGCTCCAGGACCAGGGCGGTCTCGATCAGCTCGGCTGATACGTCGAGCAGCTTGCCCGCCAAGGTGGTCAGCTCGTCCACCGGCAGGCCGCAATGGCCTTCCCCGCCCGCCTCCGCCAGCGCGAAGGAGATCCCGGCTCGCACGCGGATCATGGCCGTGGGCTCGATGCCGAGCTTCTGGGCGACGAGATCGGCGGTGCGAAAGCCGATGCCACGGATATCACGGGCGAGGCGATAGGGGTTCTCGGTGATGACCTGTACCGCGTCGACACCGTAGGTCTTGTAGATCCGCACCGCGCGGGAGGTGCCGACGCCGTTCGCGTGCAGGAACAGCATGATCTCGCGGATCACCTTCTGCTCGGCCCAGCCGGCGATGATGCGCGCAGCCCGCTTGGGTCCGATGCCGGTCACCTCGCGCAGCCGGGCCGGCTCCTGCTCGATCAGCTCGAACACCGCCACCCCGAACGCCTGCACGAGCTTGGTGGCGTAGACCGGGCCGATGCCGCGGATCATGCCGGAGCCGAGATACTTCTCGATGCCCTCCAGCGTGGTCGGCGGGCTCGCCTTCAGGAAGGCGGCTTTGAACTGCAGGCCATGGGTGCGGTCGTTGATCCAAGTGCCGTTCATCTGCACCCACTCGCCCGACGAGATCGTGGCGGCGTGTCCGACGACGGTCACCAGCTCGCGCTGTCCGCGCGCCTTGACGCGCAACACGCAGAAACCGGTCTCGGCGTTGTGGAACGTCACGCGTTCGACGAGCCCGGCCAGGGCCTCGACCGGCGGGCCACGGTCGGCAGTCGCCGACGAGGATGGTGCGAGACGCGCCCTGGCGAGTTACCGCGCCGATGCCATCTGGTTCAAACGCAGCCAATCCGGCGCCGACCGGGCCGGCAACATCTCCGCGGCAACGGCGAACACACCAGCCGACTGCCATTCCGTCCGGTTGCCGACGACGTAAAGCACCCGCTTGGCCCGGGTCGCGGCCACGTTAAGCAGGTTCGGCGTGGCGCCCGCCCAGCTGCGCGAGCCCGCCTTGGCGCCGCGTCCGGCGCCGAGCATCAGGATGACCGCTTCGGCCTCCTTGCCCTGGAATGTGTGAATGGTCCCGACGCGGTGCTCGATCCAATCCCTCCGATCGGTCTGGGAGAGTCCCGCCAGCACGCCCGGCGTCGCCAGGAGCATTGCCCTGAGCCGGGAGGCCGGCATCCTGAACGGGGAGATGACGTAGGCATCGGGCAAATGCGGCAACTCTCCGCATAGCTTGGCTAGGGCAGCGGCAATCAGCCGGCCCTCGGTCTCGACCCATTTGTCCGAGGATGGCGCGTCCACGTCGATCCAGGCTGACGGACCCAGCAGGTCGCGGATCGGCGAGGGACCGTTCGCCGTCGCGAACACCATGCGTCCGTCGTAGGCGATCCGATTGGTCAGCGCGAACATCGGCTGCTCGCAGCGGCGATGCACCAGCAAGGGAATGCCGGTGACCCGTTCGGCCTGGCCGGTGCCGCCATCGGCCACTCGAAAGCGCCCCTGGATGGCACTGACGCGGTCGGCCAGTGTCTGAACGGAGTGCGCCGGAGCGGCCCAGATTGCCGCGTCGGCACCGTTGCTGGCAAAGATCAGCCGTGCGGTGCGCGCTGGCGTGGTCACGACCGGCTCGATCTGAAACGGATCGCCGATGACGACGGCGCGCCGCGCGCGCCAGACGGCACCGACGGCGGCCTGCGGGGTTGCCTGTCCGGCTTCGTCGACCAGCAGCCACCCGATCTCACCCGCACCCAGGCCCGGGAACATGCGCCCGATCGAGGCGAACGTGGTCGAGATGACCGGCACCAGGAGAAAGAAGACACCCCAATCGGTCGAGGTCGGTTTCGGGGCGTTCGGACCGCCCTGGGCAGCCCTGGCGATCGTGTTCAGTGACGGCTTGAGGCTGCGCGCCGCCGCCACGATGAAGGCGTTGTGCAGCTGAACCGCTGCGATGAACAACCGATCCCGCGCGGCCCGGAAGGCACCGACATTCCAGGGTGCCGCACGATGCAGCTCCTCGTCCGGCAGGCTCCAGAACTCCGGACCGGGCAGGTTCCCGTCCGTCTCGGACTGGCCTTGTTCCAGCCTCTGGGTGAGCTGGCCCGCTCGAGCGCGCAGGCCATCCCGCGCCGAGGACGCGTCGTGCTGCTCGGCGGCCCGGCCTCGCTCGTCTGCTTGCGCTTCGGCCAATCGGTCCGCCGCTGCCACGAGGGCGGCCTGGGCTGCATCCAGCTTCCCGACCTGGCCGCGCACGCTGGCCTCGTGCATCTGCCAGGCGCGGGTCCGGAACAGCTTCGCCAAAGCGAACGGCGCCACCGACGACAGCGCTGTGAGTTTGCCTACTTCGGTCGCTTGATGTCGGCTGTGCACCTCGTGATCAGCTCGCGCCTCTGCGACCCCGCGCGCGGCCGACGCCAGGTCCCGATCAGCAACAAGCAGCCGTTCCTCGGCGGCGGGCAGTTGGGCGTTCAGCTCCCGCAACCCAGCACCGGCTTCTTCGAGAGCGGTGAGTTGGTCCTGGAGGCTCCGGCATTCGGCAAGGGCTTGGCGGAAGCCGTCCCGCGCCGTGCGCCAGTTGGCCAGCGCCTCCGGTGAGCGAGGGGGAGGGGCGAGCATCGCCAGCTTGCCCGGTGGCTTGCTTCGGTTTTGCGCGGTATCGGGCCAGGCGGCCAGGTTCAACCAATCGTTAAGCCCCCAATCGGCATCCCACCAGAACCGTTTGAAGAACTCCCGGCGGTTGTCGACTTTGCCGAGCCGGGCTGCCATTAATCCCCAGGCGTGCTCCCCTTCGGGGGCGGCCGACGAAATGCCGAGCACCGCGTCGGCAGTGGGCGCGAAGTGAGCCAGGCCCGAATCATGCCAAAGCGAGCTGTCCAGTGCCTTGGCACGCACGGGGAGCTCCAGGCTGACATTCTCCACCGCAGCATTGTTGCTGCTCGCCACCACGATCGCGAAGTCCATCAGATCGAGCCCGGTCAGCTCACCCAAGGGCATCTCCAGCGCCGACAGCCGCTCGGCCCGCGACACCATCACGTGCGCCACGATATCCCTGAGCAGGGTGGTCTTGCCGGTGCCCGGTGGGCCGTTCACCGCGGCTAGACCGGTGCGGTCGAGGTCGCGAACGATGGCGTTGACGGCCGCTTGCTGCAGCAGCGTCAGGGGATGCAGCCCAGGACCGGGCCAGCGGCCGAGGGGGAACAGTGCCGGCTGCAGCAGGGATGACAGCTGCACCCGGTCGGCCAGTGCGTCCCACGGCCGAGCCGGCGGACGCAATCCGAGATAGGACGCCGCAGCGTCAGGCAGGTGGTCGGCGTCGCGGAGCACTCGCCCGAGGTCAGGCAGCAGAAAGCTGGACAGGATGTCCGCGCCGGGCGGGTTCTGCCTGACCATTCGGATCGCGCAGGGCGTGACGAGCCAGAGCTCGGAGGGCAGCCCCAACTCCTTTGCCAGTTCGAGCGACACTGCCCGAAGATCGCGCCACGTCAGCGACCGGGGAACGCCGCTGGCGCCCGTCGGCGTCAGGATGTGGCCGAAGCGTTCCCTGAGGTCCTGCTCCTGGTCGTCCCACGTGGCAAGATCCGATGCCGCGCCGCCGGACACCATATGTCCCAACCCCCAGGCGAAACTGGCGATGGCCAGAGTGTCGGGGACCAACACACCCTCCTGGTCCAGCACCGCGCAGGCGCCGATTACGTGTCCACGGGTGCGGCGGTTGGTCTCATCCTCGTCGGCGTCGTCAGCGAAAGCGGCGTCCAGCCGAACGAAGGCCTCCCTGGCCGGCAGCGCTCCCAAGACCACGAAGAAGCAAGGTCTGGGCGGGCTGGGTTTGTCCTCGGTGCCGGTCTCCAATGTGCAAACGTCGCCGGCATCCGGTTCGGCCGGCTCGGCGCGCAGCGGCCAGGGCGGCGGGTCGTCGTCGCCAGGGTCGGCCCATAGGCCGGGATCGTCGGCGGTCGTGCTCTGCCGATTGCGCTGCTGTCCCTGTTTCTCGGCGGCAAGACCGCTCCAGCCGTTCCGCGTGACCTGCGGGGTCAGCACCTCGGTGGCCAGCCAAGATCGGAGCACCCGGCGAACCGTCTCGGGGGTTGCTTGCATGATCCATTCTCGACGGGCCGCCGCGCCGATACAACCCAGCGCCCGGCGCCGCTTCTTTCAGGGCAAAACACCCGAGTGAGCGGCGATCGCCGCAGCGGGCACCGCGAAGCCGCCTGACGTGCCAACCCCGGCAACAGATGCAATCCCGACGACGCTCCAGCCTCGACCCGGCATCCGCACGAGTAGGGGGGCACCGCTGACGCCGCGCGTCCCTGCGCAAGAGTGATGCAGCATGAGCGCGTTGCCGTCGCGGACCGCGCCGATCACGAAACAGGCGACGTCGGCGACGATGACCTGAGCCCGATCCTGCTCGTAGCCGCCCAGCATGGCGGGAGTGCCGGGAGGTGGGAGGTCCCGAACCAACGGCAGCAAGCGGTCGGCCGTCCCAAGGGGAGTGTCGAGGGTCAGGACCGCCCAGTCCGCGTCTGGCGGCGACGCGGGCAGCCTTTGCCCGTCTGGCCCAACCGCGAAGCCCGATCCGATCTCGACGGTAACGGCGCGGGCACGGCCGGCATACTCGCCATGGCTGTAGCCCGTGAGGACATGAATAGAGGCGGGACGCACGAGCCGACCCGTGCCGCGACCGAACAGGCAGTGGGCCGCGGTCAGGACAATACGCGAGCCGACCAGGGCGCCAGTGCAGTGTAGTCCGATTTCGGTCTGGACGCGCACCACGCCGCGCCATGGTGATTGGTTGGTATCCACCGCTTCGCGCGTGGCAGCCGGGCCGAGACCAGGCAGCACGGAAGGCGGAACCGCTTCAGCTTGGCTTGCCCTCACTGAGCCGAGCAAGGCCAGCAACATGGCGGACCAGGTCAGGCCACGGGCAATCCTCATTGCGACGTGAGCCACGACGACCCTCAGCGCGGGCTTAATTCGAAGCTGCTCGACGATCGGATTCAATCAGGCCGTCCCCGCAGGTGATTTCGTGTAAGCTCCCAGCATGTTCGCCGTCGATGATGCTACAGCTGGTGCCATTCGCCGAGTCTATGAGGACAGCGGCGAGTTGGCCGCGATCGTTGAGTTGCGTCGGCATTTCCCGCTGTTCGAGAACAGTGAACACGCCAGATCGTGCGTGCGATCGATCGCCAGTTGGAAGCCCATTCTGCCGAAGGGAGCTGCAAAACCGTTGCCCGACGGCCGTCTCACTGGAAAGTAGGTTTGGTAAATTGACCGGAGCAGGGAGCCTGTTGCACAATCGCCTTCGGGAACGTCGTGATGACGTGTTTTGGTGCGTTTCGGTGTTGACGGCTCTGGCGAAGCAGGATTCGATCGCTGCTCTCCCACGACACGGACCGAGCGATGG
>JAABUK010009882.1_pt1 | contig 12901 bp, 8 predicted proteins | sample 5559141 | NCBI WGS metagenome assembly JAABUK01 (sample SAMN10711869, study PRJNA513367) | rock metagenome | isolation source: Antarctica rocks | place: Antarctica: Victoria Land, Pudding Butte nord | collected 2016-01-03
TATAATTATTATAAGTAGAAAGTAATTCTAAATAATACAGCTTATAATTATTAATAATTAAAAGTATTAAGTAATTAGTTAAATATTATATAATAGTAAAGATTATATAATAAAGAAGTAGAATCTAATTAGTTTTTCTAAATAATTTTTGTATTTTAATAATATAGTCTTTTATAATCTATCTTAAAATAATGAATTAGATTAGAATATATAAATATTATTAAAATATTAGATACTCTTCTATAATATTATTATAAATAAAATATTAGATGAAATTATAATTCTCTGAAAATAATTAGATAAGAAAGATATAATATTACAGTGAATAATAGGCGCTATAACTGAAATAGCTGAAGAGTTAGAAATAACTTGATTGAGCTAAATATAACTGTATAGTGATTATATTATTATTGATAATCTAAGTAAGAGCGGAGAATAGAAATAAGAAAAAGCGCGATTATATTAAGTCTTTGCTTAAGCTTTAAGATTAAATGCGGCTATATTTTAATATAAAAGTAAGTCTTAATATAAGATATCAGCATTATTAGAGCACTTTTAAAGCCCTAGCACTCTATTAGATCTAGCACTACCGCAGCTTATATAGATAGCGTAGAAATAGAGTCGTAATAGTTATTTATCACAAAAAAGATTTACGGCCCGTGAATAGTCTTCTTAAGAGTAATCTATTTCTACTATCTTCTGTAATTATTATCTGATTACTTATTTTAATCTAACGCGCTAGCCGCTCTCGAGACTTAATATATAGCGTGAATCTATTAGTTTATCTGCGCTTTTATAATTAAGAGTACTTTAGAGCGTCTTTATATATCTTTATAATTTATTAGATCTAAATTAATATCTCTTAATCTTTTTAAGTATTATCTTCTTCTTCAAAATCATATTATCACATCTTATATATTATTATCTCGCTATTAATAAGCTTATCTACTATTTTATTCATCTTTTAATGCTTTATTCTCTTCTTATTAATATGATCTGTTATAGAGAAAATATTTTAATAATAGAAGTTCTAATTAGAATTAATTATAGAATTAAGATATATCTTACTAATAATAGAATAAATCTTTTAGGTTACAGGTAAATCTATTTGCAGTGCGTTTCTCTTATTAATTATTTTAAGTATCTTAAAGATCTTAATATATTAAGAGAATAACGCGAATTTTCGAATAAAGAATAGAGAGTAGATCTTCGGGAATAAGCGCAGTTATATCTATTCTGATTTAAATAAACAATTCTTTATAATTCTACTAGTTATTAAATCAGCTACAATCTATAAATCTTTAATAATTATATCTCTTATCGCCTCTCTCTTCTAAATAAGCTGCTTAAACGTCTTAGATGTTAATAGAATTAATTACATACTTAAGCTGAATTTATAGATAATCTGAAATAAAATCTGATTAATAACGAATGAGTAACTATTATTAAAGTAGAATTTCATAATAAATAGAAATTCTCTTTAATTAATCTGAGTAATATTAATATAGAATTGAAGTGCTATCTTAAGCTCTTAATTTACTTACTCTGATTGATTATTTATAGAAGAGTAATATATTATTATGTAGATCAGTTATGTTTTAGTAAGCTTAAATATCTTTTTTTATAATTTAGCTGTAAATTAAGTATCTTAATTAATAATAAGTGTATTAGATAATTTATAATCTCTTTTATAGATAATATTATCTTAAAAGCATTTAGCTTATTTTATAATTAATTAAGTCTTTTTCTTTATCTTAAAAGCAACTCTTTTAAACAGTCTATTTATTATAATAAGAATTATATTATGATTATTCTTAAAAGATAAATTAATAATAAAATTCATAATAAGTGAGTAGAATGATTTTAAGAGTATAAACAGTAATTATAAGAGCGGAGTAAAGTCTATTTAACAAGACTTATTTATTCTATAATGACTATAATGGCGTATATATTAAAGACTATTTCTATTCATTTTTAATTATTATATATCTGTAAGAGTCTCTTATAATCTCATGTAATTATTATAAAGCTGATTATCATGCGTAATCTATAGCATGATTATTTAAAAGCTCTTAAGAATAATAATATGAAGTTGCTCTTCTCTATTAATTTAGATCAGATCTATATTATCTTCTTAATAAAGTAAGATATAAGAATGATTAGTTAAATGCTATATTCTTAATAAGAATAGAGATAGCTATTAAAACTAATTAAATAGCTTAGTAAATTTCTTCTTCATCTTCTAGCGTAAATAAATAAGCTCTATATTCTCTAGATTAAGTAATATAATTTCTGTAAAGATAAGATTCTTATTCTACAATTCTTGATTATTATGAAATCTAATTAAGAGTCTTGATAAGATATTAAGCTCTATTATATCGCGTTCTTTTTTATAGATGACAGTTATATTATTTTAATACTAACTTAGAAAAACGGCTCATTCTTATTATTAAGCATTTATCTTTAGAAATAATATAATATATAATGATTTAATCACTATAATAATGAGATTTGCTTAATAATTAATATAGATAATAATTCTTATCTGCTCAATATAGATTTATAGATATTTAACGCCTCAGACTAATTCTATTAATTTAAGATCTGTTAATCAGTAATTACGCTCTATTAATATTAAATATTTAAATAGAAAGATGATTAATTGTAGAAGAATTCTTGATGACTTCAGAGAATCTATAGAATCATTATTATTAAGTTAATAGATTATTACTTTAAAGTCTAACTTCTTTAAGATATTAAGAAAGATATATAATATCTTCTTTAAATCAAAATAACGCAGAATTTTAGTTATTTTTATAAAGATATCTTTAAGATTTTTAAAGATAGTTATGTGATTATTCTTTCATAACTTTATTAAGATCTTAGAATCTTAATTCTTTCTCTTCTATATCTTCTCTAGCGGAGATCTCTTATCTTAATAAGAAGCTCGAAAAATAGTTGTTTTAAGCTGTTGTAAACTCTTAATACGCTAAGTAAAGAAAGATATCTATTATTAATATTATTTAATAAAGTTTATAAATCTCTTAAGATTATAATCATCTCGCGGAATATCTTAACGCTTTATAGCTTTAAGCTTCTTCTTATCTATTAAGTAGTCAAGTCTTCTAATAAGCTTATTTAAAAAGATTAATTTTTAAAAGTCTAGATAGATCTTTAAGATCTTAAAGATATATTCAGAATTAATAAGTTATTAAAAAACAATATCTAAATTATAGAGATACTATTCAAATTTCTCTTTTATGAATATATTAATGTTATTAATATAAATATTTATAATTCATTATAACAGATTATATAATAGGCGTTTAAAAGTCCTCTAATTATAAGTGAATGAATTCTTAAATCTTCTAAGTGATACTTGAAAAATCTTCAACTCTCGATAAAAGATTATTACTGTTCTATATTAATTCTCAGAATAAATGAAGTATTAATAGAAGCTATTAACAAAATCTACTGAGAATATTTAATTAGTATATATAAGAACGGTAAGAATATTCTTTTATAGAGGTAATGAATATATATCAGATTCTATAATACTGTTTAGAGATTGTAAATCTATTATAGATCGAGCTTTTTTAACTGCGCCTTTGAGAGTGTATTTATATATAATGAAGATAGATAATAAGTACGGAAAGTACTTAATCGATATCATGCGTCTCAGACGGATATTCTTGTTAAACATCTTATTAATAATTTATTTCGCTCTTGAAGTATTTCAATATAATACCCGCGGTTTTAGAACGCGTTTCAGCTCTTTAAATACTCGAATTTATAATCAGTCCTCTTCTAACTAACGAGTTATTTCTGAAATATCATTAAAGAGTATAGAAAAACGCTTAATAAGCTGTTAAAGACTCTTTTATTAATTAAGCGGTAATAGCTTATTAATGTGAACATCTTAATATATGAAGGCGGATATATTAGAAGTAATAATACTCTCTAATAAATCATATTAATACTGAGAGTAGTATGTCTCTTATAATCAATTAAGATTTATATTCTATTTATTTTTATTTATACTTTATTCATTCCTCTTTTTAAGAAATTTATTTAATATTACTATAGCTTGAGCAGTATAAACAAACTCTTCTTTATTAATAGATGTGATAATGCTTAGAATAACGCCTTAATAAACTGTTTATAATGTAAAGCTTTAATTAAAATAGATTAAAATGATCTGTAAAATCGATATTATTTCATTAAATATCTTAGATATTTAAGATAGAAATAGCAGATCTATCTTATCTAAGTATCTGAGATGAATTAATATTTAATTAATTAAGTTTGCAGATATTTCTACTTTCTTAATAGCGCGGAGAATGAGATTACTATTTAATTAACATATTATTTAGATTTATATTATAATTATTAACTTATCAATCTTACTATTCTTATAAAATATCGCAAGTTAACATGAGATATTAAGTATTATATTTCAGATTCTAATATAGTCAGTACTAATAAGCAGCTTAGTATTAAGATTATTAAATATTAAGACTGAGATTTGTAGCTTAAGCAGCTTACTCTAAGTGCTTCGAAAATAAAATATGAAAGTAGTTAGTTTATTAACTCTTTATTATTTATTAATATCTTAAATAATTAATAACTTAATGATCTTAAAGAAATGAGAAAGTTAAGTAAGTAACTTTTGATTAATAGCTGAACGATCGAAATTAGAGTTAATAACTATTATAAATAGCTCTGAATTAATAGCTCGATATATATTAACGCGGGTTTCAGTATAATTAAATATATTCTTTAAATATTTCTCTTTTAACTGCGCTGTAAGATTGATGATAGTTGAGGATTATATAGAAGGAGTAGTCTTAATAGTATAAGTATTAAAAGCTCTTAAATAATTATAAAGTTGATTGTTTAATAGAAATGATTTTTTATATTTTTAATAAATAATATTAAAGTTAGTTATAATCTCTTTCTTCTTTATAAAGCTTAATTCATCATCACTTAATTTATTAAGAGTATTCTGAAAAGCTAAATACTTCTATTATATACAGTAATAGTTCTTATCAGACTTCTCTTTTAAAGAAACTTTCTTATTAATTATGAAGACTTTCTTCTTCTTCTTCTTTAATAAATAATTAATCATTTAATAATTAATCTTCAGATCTTAAGCAGTGTATTTCTTATAAGAATAAGAAGAATTAATATTAAAATACTTTTCTGCGAATATAAAAGACTTAAAAGAGAATCTACTTAATATTATAAATATTAACTTAATATATAATATCTTCTTATAAGTTGATTTTAAGATCTTTATTAGATGGAATTGAGAATACTTATATATTAATTGATTTGATTTAGTTCTCTATTTATAGAGACGTTATTAAATATTCTATATTTTTCATAAATAATCTTGAAAATTCTATAAACTCTTTTAACTTTTATTAGCAAGCGTATTTTATAGCTCTGACGTTATTTAAAAGCTCTTATAAACTCTCTAAATCAGATTCTTCTTCATCTTTATATCTATAATTCGCAGCTTATTAATCTTCTCATTAATATATTCTATAGAAGATTATTCTTAATTCTATTAAAAACACTTCTAACTTATATTAAATCGAAGTTCTACATTAATATTTATAAAATCACGTCTGATAACTCTTCTCTATTAAATAAATGATAAAGCTAGATGCTCCTTTTCGATAATTAATAAAGTAGTATATTATATATGAGCTATTTCATTATTAAGATAATGAGGAAGTAGTAATATAAGCTTCTACTCTTGATTCTTATAGATTAGTATAATATCAATAATGCGTTAATAAAATATTTGAGCTGATTTAATATCTTAATAAGAGATTAATTTAAATAAATAAATCTCTAATAATTTTAGCGTTAAAACTCTATCTCTAAATCTATTCACTAATAAGAATCGACTTAATAATAAGGAATTCTGTTTTATATTAAGATTAGTTATAATAGCTCTTATAATTTCCGTATAACTCTTTATATTTTAATTCAGTATCATTATAAGCTTTATTATAATTAATAATATTATTTAATCTATAATAAATATAATTTAAGTCTTTTTAAAAGTCTCTACTATTATCTCTTAAACCTCTAAAAAGATATTCTTTTTAATATATTTTTCTATAATAAAGTCTCTCTCTCTTCTTATTTAAGCTCTATAGAGCTTATACTTATAATATCTAATTAATAACTAGTAGAAATAAATCGGACTAACTTATTTTATAAATTTACTCGACTTATATTAGTCTAATAAGATTAACTAAACTTTAAAAGATGATTATAATATTCCTTCTCTTATCTCTAATCTATTTAAACAATTTAGCGATTACTAGTGATTATAGAGAGAATAGAAAAGAAATAGAATATTATGTACCCGAAATATAAGATAAAATAAGTGTTAAGTACTTAAGAAATGATAGAATGAGTGTTAAGTATTCAAGAAATAATAGAATGAGTATTAAGTGCTTAGAGAAATGATAGAATAAGATTTAAGTGTTAAGTACTTAAAGAATAAGATGAAAATAAGGCTTGAGTGTTAAATACTTAAAGAATGAGATAAGTTATTAGTAATTATAAGCTGTAATTTATTGAAAGCAGAGAATCTGCAGAGTAAAAGCTGTAGAAGCTAGTATAGCTTACAGATTATTAATAGAATTCTGTGAAGATCAGTGCGCCTTATAAAATGTTAATAGAGTTCTGCGAAGATTAGTGCGTCTTATAGAGAGTTAATAGAATTAAATTTAATTTAAAAAACGAGCTGAATTTAAAAATGAGATTTACTTAAGATAGTATGTCTTGTAGACTATTAATAGAATTGAATTTATAAGAAAATCGATATAAAATTCAAGATAGTAGAAAGTCATTAAACGCAGTAAAGATTTATTAGCGTGTTCACCAAATATTATAGTGAGTAACAGGCGCTATAACTGAGATAGCTGAAGAGTTAGAAATAGCTTGATTAGACTAAATATAACTATGTGATAATTATGTTATTATTAATAATCTAAGTGAGGACGGAGAATAGAAATAAGGAAAAGCGCGATCATATTAAGTCTTTATCTAAGCTCTAAAATCAAATGCGGCTGTATCTTAGCGTAAAAGTAAGTCTTAATATAAGATATCAGCATTGTTAGAGCACTTCCAAAGCTTTAGCACCTCATTAGATCTAGCGCTACCGCAGCTCATACAGATAGCGCAGAAACAGGATCGTAACAGATAATTATAATGAGTTGTACTACTTATCTAATTAATAATCGCTTAGATTCAAGATTATTACTTAAAAGAAGAGAGTTAAAGTAGTGAGATAGATCTTAATATAATCTTAATTAGAAATTTCACTCTTTAATTTTATTATATATCTTTATAAATTTCTAATTATTTACTTCTTAAATATTATTAATAGAATTAAATAAGTGAGATAGATCTTAAGATAGTCTTATTATAATATTTTTTCTATTTTTTCTATTTTATTCTTAACTAAATAATATCTTATATAGTCTTTATTAAAATCTATTATTAAGATAGACTTTAATATTTAAGTAACTTCTAATTAAATATAAACATACTCTTAAAATAATATAATATATTAATTATATTTTATATAATTTAAGAAGTATTAAAATCTACTTCTAATTATTACTATATTATCATTAGATTAATATATTTAATAATATAATATTTTTATTATTAATTCTATTATAATATTATATTAATTAATATAAAATCTTTAAGAAGTTAATATATTATAATTATTAAGATAGAGCTAAAGAAGCTAATAATATAAGATCTAATTATATTATTATCAGTACTTAGATAAGAGATTTATTAATTAAAGAAGAACTATTAAAGAGACAGGAAAAGAAGAATATAAGATTAATTAGAGCAGTCATCACATAAACAGCCAATCACTATTAATATCAATATCACTATTCATAATCAGGCCAACTAACAGATCAACAGGTTAAGTGAGAGGTATGAGAGCACAAGGTGGGAGAAATGATTAAGTAGGGGGCGTCATCAGCACCCAGCACTCCGGGGCTGAGACGGCGGCGCAGCCGGCAGGAAAGGGGAGGCCCTCTACAAGAGAAGCGAGAGAAGGGAAGGGTAGAAGGCAGAAAAGAAGGGATAACGGAGGGGGTAGAAGAGCGATGGGCCTTTTATACCCGGGGCCAAGCGGTAAGGAGCGCCTTCCCCAATAGGCCGGGGCTAAACTCGAAGGGGCAGGGCACCGGAACCGACATTACAGAAATGATGAGGCCGCAGCGCCAAGGCTTCGCCAAGGCTCTACACCGTGTGCCGACAGCCAATCCCGAGTGTGTGGCGGTCAAGGACGGCGTGCGTTAGCGCCAACCTTGCCGCCGCGTTTCCCCACTTTCGATGCTGTGGAGCTGCGCAATCCAGACCTTCCCTGATCTGACACTCTTCCGGTTTGTCGAGGCCCGCGGTTCGGTTGTGACCGTCGTGGCCGTCGTGACTGTCGTGCCGGGGCGTCTGGCGTTGGCGTCTGGCGTTGGCGTCGTGGCCTCCTCTCTAGGTACTGGTGCTGTGTTTCGCTCTTGGATGGGCTTGGGATGCCTGGAAGCCTTGCCCTCTTTTCCAAGTCCTGCTCTTGCATTTCGTGCTCGTGAAGGGCGGAGATGCTGCGTAAAAGCTCTGCCTCTGGTTTCCAGTAGCTCTGGTTCTTGATCGAGAGTCGGCTCTCCCTGACTTGCTGCATAGAGAGCCCCTGTCTCCTCAGGCGATATATGTAGGCCATTGCGATATTCCGCCAGCCGTCTGTTGCGGGCACGCTATCCACGATGTATTCGTCAAGGAGGTTTTGCCAGACCAGCTCGGATAGCTGGTCCTTGAGATGCCGGGCCTCGCACTCCCAATAGCCACGCTCAGTGATTCCCATTCGAAGCTTGTCGATTTCGTTCGGTTTGAACTTAGGACGTTCTTCTTCGCAGAACCACTCGAAACATTGCTCAACCTTGTCGTCGAAGGTGATCTCTGGGGTCGCAGCTTTTTGGCGGTTGGCCGCTTCTTCCAGCCGTCCGATCAGATCTTCCGCAGTAGGTGGAGGTATAAAAAATTCAGTAGGTGTGACCATCGTTCGGTAAAGCGACAGCAGGTGTATCGTAGTGTCCAAACGATGAAGAGAGGGCGAAAAGGGATGGTTCGTTGGGTCGATTGTCGAGGATTTTCTTCGTTGATGAGAGACGACAGGAACTGTTTCCGTGCACGTGCCATAGGGCGCCTAGAAGGGGATGGTGCAGCCCCATTTACCTTACGTCCAAAAGATAACTTAGGGTTAGGGCCAGGCGGCCAATTTTCGAACGGAGTGAAGCCTCATAATCAGAGCATTATAATTCCGCTACGTTTCCTCCTCGGCGATTGCGTTCAAAGTATCCACGGGCTCTAACGGGTTGGCTATTTACAACACGTCAGATTGATCGGCTACCCGACACCGATCTCTTTGGCAAAGACGTTCAAACATGCCCACAAGGCTCCTTCGTGGGATGTCCGAAATGCGGAGCGGCTCTTACGGCGACGGGTGGCCTTGGTCGTCGATGAATACCGGGCATTTCCCGAGCGCGTAGATCGTCTTGAGCGATGCTGGCGACGAGGTAGTGGCACACCCTTCGTTACATTTGGGTGTGCATGATGCTACCTATAACGCCGGCTTTCGGGTCCCATACGAAAGGGGCGCGGTTGGAGTGTGCCAGATTGGGTATCGTCGGGTTGCTCTGCTGCCTCAAACCGCGTGGCCATGACGGCTACTGGTCAACCTTCGACGGCCTTGGTCTCACAGCAACAGCTTCCCCCATCAACGCCTCCCTATAGAAACCACTTCTCAGCTCGTCACCACCTCGCAGCTTCTGACGGTCCTGTTCTCAGCTCGTCACCACCTCACAGCTTCTGGCGGCCTGACTCTCAACTTCTGACTGCCGCTGTACTAGCATGCGTCTAGTTTCGTAGTGAAAACGTTCAGGCCGAACTGGCACGGCCAGCAGCCTTACTATAGACTTAGCAGACCCATCAAAGAGGATCTCACCGAGTACACACCCCCAGTGTAGCACTTCATTTACGCTCGGAGCGGCAATGCAGAAACCTTGGCCCATTTCGCAAGTGACGGAGAAATGTGTGAGAAGAGGGAGGCGCGCTCCGGGCGTTGGTCGTGGGACGAGTCTCAATTGTACACACGGTAGTTTCTGATGAGCGGTAGATGTGCGGCCTACGTGCGGGAGGATAAGTGTTTTAGGTCCTCCTTGGCGGCTTACTCAGCATGGGCCTGTCTTCTTCTTCCTTGCTAGTCTGCGTAGATAGCTTCTTCCTGAATACACTCATTCATCAATAAGTGGGTAGCGAAGAATCGCGAAACTTTCTCCGAAAGGCGACTGGCAAATGATCTGGCCACCGGTCAAACCTTTCACGTCACAACCATTTTACCACTTATACCTCTTACAATGCTAAATTTACGACGGAACAAACAACAGGTTTCCCCTGCGCCCTACATCTTCTTCCATTCGCCCTCAAGGCATCGGTGGGCGGAGGCGACGGACCCGATTTTGCTCAACTGCCGAAGCATCAACGAAGAAGCAGTGCAACATCTCCTCTCATCACTCTCTGTAAATGTCTCCGAGCCAGACGCACTACTAGCCTGGCTTGCGACAAATGACGCCTCTTACATCACCGCTCTTCACGTCCATCTTGACGCATATGATAAGGCACCATCAGCTGCACGCTGGAGCCGTCTTTTTGAGAAGCTTGGACGCGAGGCTACGCATTTGCAGCACCTCTCTGTTTATTGGGATCATGAGGGATACCTCCATAGAGGCTTGGGTAAAGATATATCTTTTGTCCAGGCACTAGTTCAGTTAAAGGTGACGAAGACAATATCGATTGGCGGGTTCTACGCACAACGCTGGCCAGAGTATCTGGAGGAGAAAATGGGCCTGAAGCCGTCAAATGAGCAAAATATTCCAGGTAGCACATGGTCACGTATGCTGAAGAGTTATCAAAAAGGGACTGATATTCGTCCTTGAATTGACCATGGGGAGGATGTGGGGGCTCCGGATCCATTGCAGGTTTTGAGAGCGTTTGATTTGGTAGTCAACTTGGCGAAACCATTCTCTTATTTCAGTTGAGCGGCAATATCAACAACTCCTAGTGGCTCCGTGCTATATACAATCAGATCACAGACTTTGTGCATATTTATTGAACTGGTAGTCCTTGGTGCTGATGACCGGTTGGTTGAGAGGTCCGCGTCAACAAGAGGGCGCACAGCGAAGCCAGCCCACTACTCTATTCCAACAACCGCTTCCGATTCCCTGATATTTTTTACCTCGACACCGTCCGCCACTGACAGTGCTCGCATCGCCCCATTCCTTAGCCAAATCGGATCCCAAGCAAGCCTTATTCGCCACATCCGCATCGCCTTCCCTACCTTTGACGATTACCGGCGTGGTAGAGCTAGGCTTTACGAAGCGCATATCGAAAATCTGGAACTCATCCGAGATACCTGTACAAGCATCACTACTCTCGAACTATTGCTCAGCAACACTTTTCCACTAGAATGCACGAACTACGCGCTCGACGATTCGCCAATCGCAGCAGAAGCGCTAGATTTGCTCGACACGCGCTTCAAAGCTATCCCGTCACTACACTTGCAAAAACCCAACTCCAGAGAGCCTGTTCTTGCCACATAGGGGTGGCCGTTCTCGCTTCAGATATGGCGGCAAAGGTACAAATCCGTTAACCAGAGAATGTGAGATCTGGCACATTGGAAGCAACATCAGGGTCCAGAAGGCCTTTTCAGGTCCCAGAGCTTTCCCATTCAGGTGCCAAGGGTGCCCATTCAGGTGCTAGATCGCGGCCCTCAAACTGATTCACACGGAGTCTCAGAATCACACGTTTGGATTTGGAGGTGGCTGAGGTTGTCACAAAGGGGCTGGAGCACGAAATTCTCCAGCCCCTTTCCTTCTCCAGCGCCTAACCAGGACCAACTCCAGAAGAAATGTAGGGGCTGGAGAAGTAAAAGGGGGACTCTCGTCTCTACATAGCCACTCCCTTGGAACCAGTGTACTTTCTTCCTGTTGTAATCAAGTCGTGCTCTGGTAGGCTTTTTTCCCACTCTCCGATCTCTTCCAACTCATTTGCCAGCGCTCCACATAAAATCTAAAGCCGTCTAGGCGTGCTACTCCTTAACAGTTATCACTACCCATGCCGGTTTATTGCAAAACGACTGGTAGCAGAAGAATTCCTCTTAGAAGGTTCTGTTTTACTATTACTCCGCCCACAACGGCCTAATGCAAAATGACTGGTAGCAGAAGAATTCCTCTTAGAAGGTTCTGTTTTCCTACAACTCCGGCCACAACGGCTTAATGCAAATTACTGGTAGCCGAAGAATTCCTCTTAGAAGGGTTTATTACACTACAGTTCCGGCCACAACGGCTTAATGTAAAATGACTGGTAGCAGAAGAATTCCTCTTAGAAGGGGTTGTAATACTGCACCTCCGCCTACAACGGCTTATTACAAAATGACTGCCAACGACCAAGCCCCCACCTCCATCTCAGTGAGTCACTCTGTTGATAACCCGGGCCTCAGGCTCCGTTGGGGCATCTACCGTTACAACGTACGCTCAAAAGACCTGCGCTGCAAGGGCCTACGTCGAACCTAACAATTGACTTCCTTTTCCCCAGAGTGATTCTACGATTTGGGCAATTAGATGGATTCTCTGGGAATTACGCTAACTCTAAGCTAGTTCTGCCTTCATGCTAAATATGGACTTCATTACGGATCCGAAACTCAAGAATATGATTCGATAAGTTACAAAGCCCTACAAGTTCACGCGTAGTATTGATACATCTCAAAACCTCCTGACCGATCAATGACCTTAAAAGGAGC
>JAABUK010009883.1_pt1 | contig 12900 bp, 17 predicted proteins | sample 5559141 | NCBI WGS metagenome assembly JAABUK01 (sample SAMN10711869, study PRJNA513367) | rock metagenome | isolation source: Antarctica rocks | place: Antarctica: Victoria Land, Pudding Butte nord | collected 2016-01-03
TCTCCCTCCTGTGCCATGTGTAGCCACAGTTTCATGTCACAGTTTCATGTCACAGTTTCATGTCACAGCTTGATCACAAAGCTGAAGGCTGGTGGCATTCGTACTCATCACAAAGCTGTCTGGCTAATCAGCAGGTCATCAAGTCTGTATGTAGACTGCTGTGGTTTAACATTACAGATAGAGTATGATGCATACGCTGGCTGGGATCAATCTAGCCCAGCTGCAGCTGCTGAGCATGGGCCCAAGGTATGTCACTTGCTTGGCCTACACCACCCAACAATCATTGCACTACTGTTGTTTTGTGCATTCAAACAACCCAACTCCAAAATCTAATCACAATGGGGAGCTGCCAGTTCCTCTTTTTTTCTCTGCCAATTCCAGACCATCAATGGATCTTGTCAAAAAGTGGCTGAATACATGTCTGACAGTGGCTTGGGGCAGCCTGCCAAAGCCAATTTGGGAGTCGTTTAGAGATGTCTGCTTTGGTGCCTGTTGCAGCATGATAGTAGCCCTGATGGCAGCCTGCAAGCTGTATTGTCTGCACCAGAGTCATGGTTATATATGCTTATACACACCTGCACAGTGTCACCAACCTGTGCTGGTTGGTGACACTGTGCCAGGAAGTCTTGACAGTAGAAATATATGTATATATACATGCAATGATGTATTCAACACATGCAGGCTGGTCAGCTTTCCACACGCATGCTTGCATGAGCATTCCTTGACCCTGGCAATGTGATATTTTGTGCTTGCTACCGCCAAGCAGATAACTGAAGCATGTGCATGCGCAGGCAACCGTGAGGATGTGTGATACCCAGTTTGAGGCCTTCAAAACCTTTCTGATTGACCAGCTCAAGGTTCTGATGGAAGGCCTGATGGACCCTGCGCTGGTGCAAGAGACTCTTGACTATCAGGAAATGAACAGGCGTGCAATGGCAAGCTTGGACAAAGCCAGCAGGCAAGTTGCCCTTGTGGCCATTGCAATGCTCATGTATCATCTTGTCACATAGCACTTATCGCCATCTAGTGACATGTGTCATCAGCAAACTGCTACCGATGACTGTTGAGTAGATGTTAATTGTGGCTGGTCAGCCTTGTTGACATGCATTGAGCTGTGGTATTCATGACACTTGTCTAAATGGGCTCCATCACAGCAAGGGCAGCGTTCAGGCAAGGACACATGGCCAGAAAATGCTTTCTGTATTGCCAAATGATGCATCATGCAAGCAGACATGCACCAGGGACAACTAAGCGAGCTGCACCTCTTATGAACACCACTCATGACTATGCCTTGACTGGAGTAACACGCATCACGTGGCGGCCTGATAAATGTAATCACCCTGCTGTTATGTCCTGCCTGCAGATCTGGCAGTGATAAGGATGCAGATGCTGGCAGTGACAATGCCGATACCAACGATGGTAGTAGTGTTGATGAAGACAGTGACAGTGACAAGGGTGCAGATGGAGATGGACATGCATGTTGCCATCCCATGGAGGATCAGGCAGAAGGCAGTAGGCAGCCCCCCTTGTCACCTCCTGCCACCAAAAGGGCAAAGATTGACGCTGCAGTGTCAGAGAGCTGTCAAGCTGGACCAAGCTGTGCTGATCAATCACTCCTGCATGCTGCCCAGGCGCTGCTGAAACAAGGCCAACAAAAGGCTGAGCAGCAGCAGACAGCACAAGATCAACAGCAGCAAGCTGAACAGGGCCAGCAGCAGAGCAGCCGTCAACAAGCACAGCAAGCTTTGAACCAGCTGCTATTGCAAGTGGCACAACATCAAGGACAGCCGCCACCACTCACCACACAGCAGCAGGATGAGATCTTGCCATCAAGTGCAGTGCAGCAGCAGCAGCAGCAGGCATCAGAAGGGATGCAGTCAGTGCCACAGGAGGCACAGCTTAGCAGGCTGCAGCAGCTTGCACCAAGCATTGGGATGGCTCACTCTCAGCCAGAGTGCAACTCTTGTCAGCAGGCAGGTTCTGCAGAAGCGTCAGGGGGGGCAAGGGGGACTGCTGCCATGCAGCAAGAGGCACTTATCACCCGACTGCTTCAGAAAGATCAGCTTGCTGAAGCAGTGGCTGCACTGCAGCAGGATGTTGAAAGCGTCAACCGGCAGCAGAGCTTGATAGAAGAATATGTGCAGAGGCAGCAACAGCACTAGGCATCACGCCTTTGATAATGCAGGTAACATGAGCAGCTCAGATGCAGACCTTGGCTAGCACAGTCAGAGTGATGCAAAGCCATCAAGGCAACCACTGTGCCTTGGCGACACAGCAACATGGCCGCATTGGGCTGAAGCAAGCTGCCGCAGCTGTATGTTGTTGTGTGTCTAGCAGAAAAGCCTTGAAGAACTTGATCCAGTCTAAGCATCATGTGACTGATGTTCAGGGTAGTACAATGTCAGATTGCTCTGCCTTTGCTTGCGCCTTTCGTAAACACATTCCATTACCAGGTAGTGTGTCTGTACGCAGTACTGCTTCACAGCGGCACTGTGGCTGCCAATTTCACAGCACGAAAGTATGTGCTATATGTTGAATTTACACTGTTAATCCAACAACTTTTTGCAATATGGCTTTTGTGAAGTAGATCTGGAGCTTCTGTGATAAGTAGATGTAGAGCTGTTTGGAGGATGAGCTAGTCAATAGGAGGATATCAGGCTTGTTCTCGCTTGGTAACAGCTGTGGCCAGTGACAGCCATGATTCGATCAACTGCAAGTGGATAAACCCTCCTCATATACTTTGCGCACCCATCGTTGTTACAACTACAGTAGTTCTCTGATGGCCGGTATTGCTAACAGGATGACGATAGTGGGATGCTACAGAGCACATGGAGTGATGCTGCAAGTCATGACCGTGCATTGCATGCATTCTACCTGGTATAAGATCAGAGTTACAGGCATCAGCACATCGCAAAAAGCAGAGCAAGCCTGTGAAGCACAAGATCGACATCAAAGTTGCCCAATTGCAACTTGTCTTGCTTGCACCTTCAACAGGCTTGAACAGAAGATTCTGCACTAGACATAGCTGTGCACCCACACATATAGCAGTAATCTTTACGCTCATGCGTCATTGAGCTCTGAACAGATTGCAATGGTGTACAGATTCATCAGAAACACACATAATACAGTCGAGACTGAACGCAGGGTAGGAGGGTATTGTTTAATGAATACCAGCCATCATTGAAGCTGCCTAAGCAAGCTCGGCTGCACGAGTGCATGGCTCTACAAGAGTCAGGTCTGCCCCTGACTGTTGCCTGTGATGGATTCAGCGTCACATGTGCTGTTATGCTGCAACCTCCATGAGAGTGGTCTGGCTGCTGCTGCCAAAGATGTGCTGTGCAACATGGGTTGCCACAGCCACTTTCAGAGCTTCTGACACCTGTTCAGACTGGTCCCTGACATCCACATCCTCAGACAGATCTGTGTAAGTAGCTAGCAAAATGTCCACCACATACTCGAGATGCATGTCCTCTGGCTCTTCTTCTTCCCAGCAGTGGATCAAGATCATGTTGGTCTCCTCACCGGGAACAGCCTGCACAGAAGACAGTCGCGCTTCAGGCTGATGAGCTGACAATACTACAGAATAGAGTCCCTGTGAACTAGTTTTGCACAGTATCACTATTCAGCAATGCTGGCAGTTGTCAAAAAGTATCTGATTCAACCAGAGTGCTGGGCAGGCCTGCAGCAGATGCTGCAGAAATGCTCAAAGAAAACGTTTTTGTTGTTATATTCTGTTGCTGATGCTGCGCAGTTCAGATAGGCGGACGTGCAGGTGCAGCCAAGATGAGGCAGAGTAGGTACCTTGTAGGCGTCATCATCCATGAGCAGGACCCGGTGCATGTGCTTGAACCACTTGTGCAGGGGTTTCACTGTGTCCCACTCCTTGCCGCCCCCCTTCACATGCTCAGCAGACACCTTCTCTGTGTGGCTCCTGCAACCAACATACCTTGATGGCAGCAAAAACAAATACTGGCAAGTCACAATGCTGACATGCAAGATTATCATGTACTCCTACATGTCACATGGCTGAAGAAACTCAAGACGCATCTGACCCAAGCAAGTCGCATGCGTTCAAACGCAGTACAATCCCTGCAGCAGCTGCCGTGGCAACTGCTCCGTCTGCAAGCTTCAGTAACCATGCTAGCACAGTGTGCATCAGTGTATCTGTCACAACACTTGATGCTGTGAAAACGGGCCGCATTGTGTCTTCCTCTACGCCAAAACAAACACTGGGCAACCGATAGGGTGATCTCGATACACCACAAACTGTATGTGATTGCATTGACTGTTCAGCGCAGGAGCCCGGCAAACATGTGGACAGATTCAGGAAGCCATACAGACCTGTGCAGAATGAGGGATGGGTCAGCAAAAAGAGGGGTGCCAGGACTGGCAGCCTGTTCCAGCAGGGGCAACACATTCCCCACTGTTCTCTGTGTCGCAGAAGTGAAGATGCCCAACCTGAAATGCTCCTGCATTCAACTGAATAAGCTCATGCAGCTGATACATCTCTCCATCAATCATATAAGTCTTTATGAGACATGCAACACTAGTGCATACAGGCACGTGGTGGACTCAAGCACAGATGCCCACATGCATCACTGTAATACAAAGGTGACGCTTCAGGCAATGTGAGCTGCTGGAAACTCCACCATGCTCATGCCATGACTGGGTCACCCTTGTCCTGTTCATGCAAAGACAGTCTGCAGATTTCAGAGAACAGATCCCATTAGAAACGCACGTTGGCGTTGATTTGCTGCTGATGCCATTGACATCCAGGCTAGAGATACTTTACTCAGAGTCAGAAAGTTGCAGTAGGCATGCAACTCTGTGATTATGTCATCTGTCACGCACAGGTATAACATATTCACCACTCTTACTGCAGTAGTACCAATGCCATGTATGAGAAAAGGACAGATGTGTTGTGCCTAGTTGTAGAAGGCGACACATGGATGAGAGGTGCAATGTGCATGCAACACGCATGGCATGTGGAATGTAACAAGGGATTGCTGGATTACAGCAGTGGTATGACACTGCCACGAACCTGCAGCCGCCGCAAATGATGGATGCCTGGCCGCATCAGCGACTTGCCTGAGCTGCGCTTGGCAGCTGTGTGAGAAGTCAAGGTCCCATTCAAATCAAACAGCAGTATAGGTCGGGAGTCTGCACTGATGTCCTCGTCCACAAACTGACCCTCTATGCTCCCAGGTTGGTTGTCAGGCGGAAGGGGCCCAGAGCTGGCTCTGCCCTTGCGCTTGAAGGGCACAATGTTAGAGCGAGAGGGAGGGGCGAAGCCTGGTTGCTGTGGGCTTGCTTGCTGTTGCTGAGTGTCTGATGGCTGTGGGAGTTCTGATTGGGAGTGGGCAACGCCATTGCGTGCCTGATTGACCTGCTGCGCAAGGGGTGCTGGGTGTTGCAGCTGAGCAAGATTACTTGGCAGGGGCTGGTCTGACAGGTGTTGACTGGATGACACAGCAGGTGCTTGGTGTATGAGCTTTGGGGTGAAAGCTGGTGGGTAGCTGTGACCCTCCCCAACAAACTTGACAAAGTTGTCAATGTCCTGCTGATGCGCTGCGCCGTACATTGAATTGAAGCCTTCGCGCTGGCTGACTCGCTGGAACATGCCAGCAAACCTAAAACAATACGGCAATGTCAGGTATTTTGTCTGTTATCCTCAGCATAATCAATGTCATGCATGCTGGCTGTGACAGCAAGTGCAAAGAACCTGACATCTCATGCACAGAGCACACTACTGCTGTTGGCAACGTTTATACACATAGACAGGTTGTCCAACCTTTGCTGATCACATGCATCTACAGCTTGTCCCTAGGTTGACTCACTTCAGTATGACCTCAACAACATCCTTGCCATTCAGGGTTGGATGATCCATCCTGCCTTCAGCTCTCCTTATACACTCGTTCATGGGCACATCCAAATGGAACCCCAGCACAAAAATGCCTCCTCTATGTGAGCCTTGACATGCTATACGCACCCATGTTGCTCGCTGCTGCTCATCAAAGTTACACCTGAAGTGTCATGCAGCAAATGTGATGCTGATTTTTACTTGCGCTGCTGTGCATGGCTCTGCTGCAGATGTGTACTCGTGCAGTCAGCAGGGTGTGGTGGGTACAAGCAAACCTGTCAATAACAACCTCCTTGCCAGCAAGCAGAGCTTGCGTGCACTCAAACTCACATCTCTTTCTGTCACCCATGATGTCCTGCAAATAGTTAGTTACCAATTGATACTGACTTTTCACTGCTGTGTACTGTAGTCATGGGTCATAGTATTTGGAAGCCTATTGTTGCAAGCATGTCATGCAGCTGACCTGATTGATCCACACCCAGCCCAGCTGCCGTAATCGCATTGCAAGGGTGGTCTTTCCTGCAGTATGTTTGGTCTCATGAACGTTGGCCGAGGATTGTAACATCCAAGGCTGCGCCTTGTCAGCAAGTGACCGCGTGTGAAAGTTTAAAGCGTTGTACCCGATCCAGGCAAACCCATCAAAACAATCATCCTTTGCGGAATGAATGGTCGCTGCGGTTGCGCGTCAGCTTGCGTAACGCCACGACCGGACGTTGTTGGTCGCTCTTGTGATCCTTCTCTACTTTGTTCGACATCGTGAACATCTTGATGCTGTCTGTTGCTGCGACCACGCCCTCGTCGACCTGCTGGACCTCTCTGATGCGGCTGATTGTGAGCGCTGGCCGGTTGCCAACGGTCTTGCATGGCTGATCAGCACTTGGCAGGCCAGCAGCTTGATGACCTGAAATTGATCTACAGGGCACTATTGAAGCCTATCGAAGTACGCAAGCTGATGTTGCGGGCAGCTGTGCCACATAAACAGTATCTACATGCACAGCTTGGACATGCAAAACCTTAAGCGGTGAGCATTCTTCATCTTCGGTGCCCTATTCAAAAATCCTGCACCTGCTGAAGCCGAGACACGATTCTGGCATCTAGCTAGACTATAGTGGCCCTTTCTTCTTGTGCCCATCCAGCAAGAAAACGCTGTGAGGTGTCAATGCTGAGGAAACATGCATGCACAGAATCCGAGACATGTGACAGATGGGTAAGCTTCACTCAAAGCCTGGCATGCAGTGCGCCAGTTGTTGAATGCTTCTCTGCACATCTGCAGGTTGTGACTACTGAACAGAGAAGTCGCAAATCGCTATAGTATGCAATCCAATGATAGTGCAGTTTGTGCAGTGTGAATGACAGTTGCTACACTGCATTTATGACCCTGCACACTATTTGAATGACAGCTGCACAGGAAGCAACAACATCACTTGATGATGTTCTGAAGAGTTCTGCGCCAACACCATGACCCTGCAAACTGAACAGTACACATTGTGTTATGACTGCATAGTGGCTACTTGATGCTCCATAATGGCTGCTCTGCCCTGTCCACTCCCATACACCCCTTGTGACACACCCAGCTGAATTGTGGGAGCTGATGCTGTCAGTATCTCCCTTGCTGTAACATCACTGGCTGTATCAGCTGCTGACAGCACAGATCTGGTAGTGGCTGCCAAAGCCTGCGACACAGTAATGTGTGATCTTACAATCAAGCTTGAGTGCACCAGGTATGCTTCAGGAATTTTGACAAATGCTGCATGTTTTTGCATGCAGATCTTTGTGCACACGTCCCCTCAGCAATACCACCTTGAAGGCTATATCCTCTCAAAATGAGCCTTGCTGCAGCGTGCTACCCAGAAAACTTGTGCAGCATGGTTATGCTAGGACCATAAGCGCGACGTCATGGATAGAAACCAGAGATGTGCAAATTGCCTTGGAGTGATCACTTAAGCAAGTAGACAATGCGCACAACATGCCGTCACGCTCATCAGGCCTGACAATTGTACATCTGCTGAGTCTTGTTCAGCCTTGATGCAGCACACCTATAGCAGGATTATGCAGTGCAGAAAACATCAGCCCTGTGCTTGAGCACAGCCAACGAAGCACGCATTATGCAGGAGCGCAAGCAGCTGAACAACACCAGAATAAAGAGAGAGACAAACAACAACTCTCGTCAAAGCAGTGGCACACCTGTAGGCAAGCGTATCTGAACTCACAGCCCTGGCGTGAGCTTTCAGTCTTAGGGTTGCACAGGTGATGCAGCAAGGCCGAGTGGAGACAAATCTCCCCGGCACCCCACGCCCTTAAGCCCAGAGCAGTTGCAAGCCTGCAGCAACAACAGTGCGTGAGTGCAGTTGGCATGATCGTTACTAGGCCCTGGTCAAAACAGGCGGTGAATTGGCAGCCACCGTGTGTTTTGGCAAGGGCCTTATGCGCAGCTTTAAAGCAAACATGGTGTTTTTGGCAGTGGTGACCTGGCAATCATGTGATCAGCTCAGGGATTGCAACTGGTGCATGCAATAGCTTGCATGTCTTTGGCCAACTTGTTGGCAGCTGGTGTAATGCATGCCTTCTGCTAACCTGCAGGCTGTTGCTTTTTCCTGACTATTGTATGCCTGCCTGCCAGAGGGCGGGCAGTCAGGCCACTACCTGTCCCCAGACAAAGACTTCTACACAGGCAAACTGGCAAACTGGTGGCATGTGTGTGTTGCCAGGCATGACAGGCTGGTCAACACTTAGCAACTTACACACATACAAAGAACATCATGCAGCACCTCAGTCATGTGTGGCAACTCCAGGAACCAAGACAATCAGGTGAATTTGATTCATGTGATGGTTCAGCGAACAGCGTTGGTTACATTTGCAGACTTATATTTGGGTGGTTCACATGCAAGTGAATGGTACAGGTGAGTAAGCTTGTGCAAGGCCCTGCACTGAGTGTTCATGCTTCTGCACAGACTTGCCTTGAGCATCAGCATGCAGCTCAGGGACACAAAAGACACTGATGGGTTCACAGCAGTGACAATCCTTTGTGCAGCGAGATGACCTGTAGGTAGCAATGCGCAGATCGGTGAAGGGCTGTTCCAGGTAGGCCAGTAGCACATGGGCTGGGCCGCCCTGGTGGCTGCTGGAGGCTGCCCCATCGTACACACCTGCTTTCAGAGCTTCCTCTGCTGCAGAGCTAACCACAGCTTCAGACCGCTCGGCACCTGCACAACACACACAAACAGCATGTCCTCTGATGTCTGATTGTGCAGTGTGCCCCCCAACAGATTCAGGTCACATATGGCTCCGCAAAGAGCCTGTCATGTCAACATGGGAAATCAAAAGACCGTTTGCTGGTGCCATACCACATAATGCGCTGTTCAGCATCTATACACCAGAGCTACACCCCGTATACACTGCGTATGTATCAGCATTCACATACATTAACTTCATAGCATACAAAGCTTTGGCATGCGTACGCTGTTGCTTCTAGATGTGCCACCCCAATTCGGCTGCGTATGGACAGCATCTGCTCATACACGTTTGACGCAAAAACGATGTGTATGTGCACCACAATCGGCAGGTGGATGAGCAGGGGAGCGAGGATGACCTGCAATGGTGGCAAGGGCGTGTACAGCAGCTAGGGTCACATCTGGGCTAGGGGCACGCCCTAAAGCTTTGCTGGTCACATCCTGAATGACTTGACAGGGGTGCAGCAAGATAGCCTCAGCGCCCCCCTGCTGCATGCCTAGCTCACTCAAAGCATCCAGCGCAGCTTGCTCCTCTGCAACCTGTACCACAGCTACAATATATACTGCAGACAATAACCTGTCAGAAATCCAGTGTGTACAAGACTGACTATCTGGTGCAACTCGTAGCATGGCAACCTGCTCCTGAACTTGCAGACTTGATCCAGAAAACTATTGATCGCTTGCTCAGAAAAAGGCTGCTGGGAAATACGTGGTGGTACTAAGCAGAAAGTGACTTATCACAAAACTGCTCAGCAGTCAGGAATGTGATGTCTGCAGCCAGCTCTGTATGGAGGCAAGCAGCTTACTGAGAAGTCATCCCTGCCGTTCACATCCAGGACCTGCTTGATTGATGAGATGACCATACTTGCTGGCGCTGAGCTCTTCTTGCCCTCCTGAGAGTTAGTAGTGCTGGCTTTGACTGCTGCTGCTGACAGTGCTGCCGCTACCTGAATGAATCCACCACAGTGAGTGCTTCAAACACTAAACACTTCTCAGGCATACACATTGCCTTGTTACAACGGATTGTGGCCTGACTGAAAGAAACTAGATTCTCTGGTTGTCACTGGCATCTCGGTGCAGCTACAGCCTAGCGCTTTGACAGAACAGGCACAGAGTCACCAGGTGCACACCAGACAACACACATTGCAAGAGACCATACCTGACAACATGTAATGGTATGGTCTCTTGCAATTGGTGAAATTGCACAGGTCACTTGAAAAGTGAAGCAGTGAGAATCTCTGCTTGCACAACAGTCTCCCTGACAACAACAAAGCGCACTTGAGGATGTTGCAGCCATGCATGGCAGTTGCACAGGCATGCATGACATTCAAGGCGAGTGAGCCTGACAGAAATGCGTGCCTGCATGGCCATGGGCTTGACAATGCTGTCAGCCTGGCGCAGCAGCTGCTCCAGATGTGGCAGGAAGAAGTTTGCCAGCAGTGACTGAAGCCTGCTGCTGCTGGCCTGCTCCACTTGCTCCTTCAGCAGCGAGAGGGCAGACAGACAGGTGAGGGGGTCGTGCACATTGGTCAGCTCCTTCACTAGCGGCTGCAAAAGACCTGCCACAGCCATACGCCACAAGTCATGTTGAATGACGCTTAGCAATGAAGATGTTCAGGCCTTCTGTCTCCCAACACAAAGACACATGGTGCAGAGCTGAGATACACTTCTGGCATATGTGAAAGATTTCTCACACCGTGTGCAAACTCTGATTGCAGCTTGTCAAATCCTGTGCAAGCTGATGCAAAATTTGAGGATATGCCATGACATACATACAACTTGCATACTCACCTCTCACTGGTAGCCTTTGGCCTGCAAGGTCAAAAAGCTGCAGCACATGCTGGCGCAGGCTACAGCCACAGTGACGGCATGTCAAGCTGTTTGCAACTTCTGCTGCTTGAATCAGCATAGGCTGCCAATACAGACAATAGCACTCACCTGATTGCTGTAAAGCTTTGACAGACTTTTCAGATTGTGCGCCGAGTCCAATGACCAGTGCAATGGCCCTCATGCGTACCACGGGGTTGCTAGAGGCCAGCACTGCACTCAGCTGCTGCCCAGCACCTTGTGGGGACACCAAGTCCTGGAATCCTGCACTTCAGCATGAAGGACTACAGCTTGTGACAACCTGTGAGAGAGAACTGAAGGAGGGAAGCTCTTCTGGGAGACACAAGGCAGTGGTGCTAAATATGGGATACACTGCCTGTGAAGCTGACCTCGCTGAGTTGAGCCATATTGCTGCAAGGCTGCAGCAGCATCGTAGCCAACCCCAGTGTCTTTGTCGGTCAAAATTTCTACCAAAGCACCTGCGATCCGCTGTTGCTGATCTGCAGATACCGCCTGCATAAAGATGGCTCTGGGTACAGGAGGAAAGCCAGATTATGGTCAGATAACAACAGCTCACCGGCAATGCTGCACCGAGCTGCTGGCAGCCAAGCCTTCGCAGTACGTGTGAAGGCGCTCCAAGAGCTTCCAATGCGTAAGGAATTGCAGCTGGCAGCTGTTGCACTCCTGCACTGACACTTTGCCAGTTACAGTGTGACACCAGTTTTTATGAAGGTAAGCTTGGGAGTCTTTTCACATGATTTACCATACGAAGTAGAGAATACTTTCTTCAAAGCCGCACATACAGTTTCAGTAGCTTGAGAGCTGAGGGTGCCGCGCTGCAGGGTCCTGCAGAAGAGAACAAGACGATCACACAAAAGACAGACAGCTGCTCAGATCGTGTCGCCTCTGACTAGACGCAGGGAAAATTGTTGTGGCATATCTCGAACACTCACTCTAAAATATGCACCAGGGGAAACTTCTGCAAGAACTGTTCTGCTTCCTCGTCTGTTAGTAGCACTGAGTCCGCGATCTCGTGAGCGGCAGACGGAAGAGAAGGCGTCGACACCATTACAGACTTTCCAACCACTTTATGCCGAAAGGTTTGTCAAATCAGCGGCTATTGACTGCAGGACCGGCACACGCAATGTCGTAGTGGCATGCATAGCTCATGTGGGTGACTAAGAGGCGAAGCTGCTCAGGCACCTGTGCTGCGGCATGCTGCCATTGTCCTAAGCACGCCTAGACAGGGCTCCATGTAGTCGCCGCATGGTCAACGGTGAGAAACCACACAGCGGAAGCGTGTTGGCAATAAAACGAGGCGGAATGCGCTGTTAGCAAGGCCCAACAAAGGCAACAATGCCACCGTCACCTCTGCCTGCCTCCAGATCTGTTAGCCCAGACTCGTTACGAGCAGTGTCTGAGCAAGCAACTTTGGTTGAGCACTTGCTGGTTGTGGCACGGCAACTGGCCACCCAGCATCAGTCACTTGCTGGCGAATGTCATAAGGAAACAGAGGCCCACGAAGCTTTGCTGTAAGTCTGTTGGCCTTATGCAAATTTAGTTGCTGCCAAGGCCATGCCAACAAGTTCCCATGTACACTGCAGAGCTAGCAGAGACGCCGAGATTGAGCGTGTTCTGGCCGCTGAGGCTGACTTGCGTCAAAACTACGAGCAGCAACTTGTTGCAGAAAGGCAGCAGTGGTGCCAGGAGAAGGACGCACTGCAGAAGGTACTGCAAGAGCAGCAAGGCACAGCACACAGTTTGGAGCAGCACCTGAATGCACAGATTGCAGATCTTCAGGCAACGCTTGCCAGATATGAGTCAATCCAAGGAAACGTGGCACGTACACACCAGGGCACTCTTTCTGCTATGCAAGCAGCAAATGAGCAGCTTCAGCAGCAGCAGAGCAAGCTTGAGCAGGATCTGAAAGCAGCTCTAGCATACAGGCACAAGTGCATCCAACAGAAGCAGGAGTTGCAGTTG
>JAABUK010009884.1_pt1 | contig 12900 bp, 15 predicted proteins | sample 5559141 | NCBI WGS metagenome assembly JAABUK01 (sample SAMN10711869, study PRJNA513367) | rock metagenome | isolation source: Antarctica rocks | place: Antarctica: Victoria Land, Pudding Butte nord | collected 2016-01-03
AGTCTTTCCATCTGTGCCTTTGCTCTTGTCAGCCGCAAAATCAGGCAGAGATCTACACAATGGATGCGCTGGCATGAAGCAATGCTCATCAGCAAATCCCTGGCTGACAGGATGGTCTGAGATCTGCAGTATTTCACGCACAGTCCAGCGTTCAAGCATCAACAGGGAGGGTTAGAAGTTGCTAACAAAATGGATTGACTTAGCAATGCAGTCAGCTGATGTGCAGCAGAGATGAGCCCAGATAAAACGTAGATGTTACATTCTTCCGTTTATGACACAGCATCTCCATGCTGCTCCATGTGTACCACAGACAAAGGCTCAAGTAGGGCTGCCATTAGCCAGCTCCTTAAGCAGGCGTCAAGCCTCAGGTTATTGCAGAGCAACAACTCGTTCACGAGAGCTGAACAGAAAACAGAAAACAGCTTGGCCTTGAAGGGTAAGAGCAGCTGACAAAGCTTTTGAGAAGACACTCACCACTCAACATTGACAGTTGCAGAACCATCTGCTATGCAGCATTGATGAGCCTGGAAAAGGTTCCTATTCACTCCCTCTGCCCATGTCTGTGAGAACCTGATGATGCTTGCTTTCACACAACCGCACTGACTTCATAGACTGTTAGCAGCATGGATGGCTGTGATGTCCACCCCTGTGGTAGTGAAACAGTTACATGATGTCTACATGCATGGACATGACTGTGATGTGGACACAGCACTGACGAGTCTATGGTGACGTGCAGCGGTGTGATGTGTGTGTGAGACTGTAGCACAATTGCTGACTTGCTGAGCTGCTGAGCTGCATGCAACCATGCAACGCAGACTGCATGGTTTCCATGACCAAAACCTAGTTGGAGGCACCCACATTGCCAGCCAAGGCATTGTGAAGACCTCAAGACCAATATTGATGTCGCCATAGCAGCATGCTTCTGCCTCAAAGTGTTGCGTCATGGACTGTCACGATGCTGGCATTCAGACCAAGTGTGCACCCTGCTTGTGGGGGCCTGGGACGCAGGGAGCGGCAAGGGGTTTGGTCAAGGGAAGCCCATAAGTCGGCTGCTTTTCATTGATCAATTTTGTTGTGGGAAGCTAGACATGTGGCGCTAGCGCTGTACATGTACATGCAACTTCTTTGGCTGAGGGGCCACCGTCCCACTGGTTGCTGGCACGCTTTCAACAGGATGCAGTAGCATGACACTTGTAAAAAGTTTGACAGCTCATGAGCATTGCAATTGCATGGCTGCTGATGGTGGGATCCCACACATGGCACAATCCTGTCAAGCTGGGATGCAGCAGAAACAGTCCAGATGCAGAGGATCGAGGGACAGACAGGTGCCATTGATGCCCTGGTCTGAACCACTTCTGAAGCATTCCAGCTTGGAGGGGCTGTGCCCCATGTTTGTGGGGCACAACAGAGGCACAAATGGGGTTTTCACATCAGCCACGGATCAAATTTGGGCTAGGTACCAGAACCAGACAAGCAAAGACCGACATGGCTAATTGATATTTTGGTGTCTGTACATGGCACCTAGCCTACAATCAGTATGATGGCGAACAGGAGTGTTATCAACTACTGGGCTGTGGTATTCAAAATTGAATGTAAGACATGTTGCGTGTTTGTGTATTGGCACTGAGCACTGCGCATGAAGCGACACTGTATGATCAGAGTAGCTTCTCCAATGCATGTCTTGGTCACAGAAGGGACAGTTCTGGGGTGAGCATGACTATGACATGAACCAGCTATAACATCAGCCTATCTCCAAAGGCTGGCATAAATCCAAAGACGGGTCTGGTCTAGACAGTATGCAAGCTAGCTGGAGATCCAGCTGCACAAATGCCAGTGATACAGGTGCATGTGTGTACGTGTTAGGTGACTGGTTCATGCCTGGAGCAGCTGTGACAGCAGCCTGACTGCCAGCTCCTTCCCCACACCTCTCCACAGGCAGCATGTGTTCATCGGTGAGGCGCTCAGGTTTTCCCAGGTGCAGTAAGTCTGAGAACTGAAGCTAGCTGCACAGTCTTGGAGAGGGTGTGCAACACCTGCAGGTGGGCAAATGTGCTGTAAGGAAAAGAAAAGCGCACGCAGCAGCCTGGAGGTGTTGTTCAAGTCCATGTGTCTGCAACTGTGACCGCAAATCAGCAGCATTGCTTTAGCTCTGCATGCTTCAGATCTGCAGTTATGACTAGTTATGACTAGCTACATCTGAAGTATGCAGAGGCACAGCAATGCTGTTGTTTAAAGTTTTGTGAATGCGTTGCAGCTGCAGTCAGAAGCCAATGATACTTCTTGTCATTTCAGTCCTCACATCAGGCAAGATCATTCAGGGTGAGCTGCATTTCTTTTTTGTCTTTGGACGCATCAGGGCAGTGAACAGCCTGTCACCAGTGATTGACAGTTTGGAGTAGTTTAAACACAACAAGTCATTCAATGTTGTTTCAAACCACAGCAATGTTGAAGTTCTTTGGATGGAGTTATGCCCCCAGATACATGCACCTAGATCTGCAGAGAAGGTAGTTTTGGATAGTGGAGACCTGCTGTGAGGCGGCAGCTGCCCACACACAACATACAGACTCTGATCACAGAGACTTGCGTTAGTGCAATCATAGCTGCTTGAATTACAGCCGCTTGCGTCATGTACAGAGAAGCAGCTGTACACGATGCAAGGAGCTGCAACTCAAGCGGCATGAGACACTGTCAGAAATCAACTACAGCGCCTGACGCCCATGTGCAAATGTGCTGAAATCAATTGACCCTTGCAAGGTGCACAAGCGCAGAGGGGTGTCAGCTATGCGGGCATCCAAGGGTGCAACAGTGCATCGCATTGCATTGCATTGCACTAGGGTGATGATGTCATTTTCATTTGTTCGCTCAAGGTGATACCTATCAGCACGGGCGCAACTGTGTTTTGGACTGAAAGGCAAGCATGTTGCAGCATTCAAGATGATCAGATCGAGACAGAGTTCCAAAGAGGCATTGGTGGAGACCACAACCGTTGAACGTGGAGTCTGAGCTGCTGGGCTGCATGTTGTCACAGCACAGCAGATTGTGTGGCCGCCAAGACTCTCTTGATGAGGTATCAACACTGCCCAGCATGGCAGCATGGCTAACAAGCAGGGCGCAGTTGTGTTGGCATCGACAGTGAGTGTGTGCGCCCTGCTTGTGGCCCCGTGCCCTTGGGGGGCAGCTTGAGGGGTGTGGCCACAGGGCAAGCCATTGAGTGACTTGCCTTTAAAGGCAAATTTGAACACAGCTGTTGCTGGAACCTTTAGCACATGCAGCTGTGTGCAGAGACTGGCAGAGGTCTGTCTACACAGCATGTGCGGTCCGACACAAAGGAGCAGCACCAAATCTAACATGTGCCAAACTAGGTCCACTCTATCAGCATGCCCTTGCAACACAGACAGCATGCCAATAGTGAGGGCATAATGTGGCACACCGTTGACAGCGATCCAATTGGTGCAGAAAACATGTCTCTACTGTCTATTGGTGCGACAGTCTAGACATAAGATCTTGACTAGCTAGGCTATAGTGGTAAAAGCTGCTGATGTCATGATGCGTATGTGTCGCCCATGAGCCAAGGTACTGTGACTGACACCAATGAGATGAAGTGACGCAAGCACCCAGACATGCAACATCTTGGAGGTGACCCAAAGAGCCAGGATTCACATTCATTTGGCCCCTGTCTCGCTGAAACACCTGGCAGATGTCAGTTTGGGCAAACGTCAGACTGTGCATACACGTACCATGTGAATTCTGGTTGCAAGGAGACTGCAGCAACATAAGTTGCAATTGTTTGACCCCGCAGGCTGCAGCTTCAAGATTGTATATAGCATATGATTTTGATAGACAGTCAAGCCGTCTAGCTGAGTGGCATTGTCTCATTGTGTGATGTCTACATGCATGGCATGACTGGCATGTGGACTGGCGCACAGCAAGTATTATGCTGAAGTCAGGATCATCGCAGTAGGCTTACAAAGCACCTCGTTTCATGTTGACTAAAGCTAACTCATGTTGACTCATGCTGAGCTACCAGCTGATCAGGCCAAGGTTCTGTGACTGACACCGATGAGATGAAATGACACAAGCACCCCAGGACATGCAACACCTTGCATGCAGCTGACCAAAAGAGCCAGGATTCACATCGATTCGCCTCCTGCCTTTCTGAGTTTGCTCCGAGATGTCGAACTGGGCAACATTGCACTGTGCATACATGTGCCGAGAGTTTCTGGTTGCAGGGCTAGCGAGGGTTACCCAAAAAGCTGCAGCTGGAGAGTGATATGGCCTTGCAGCTATGCAGTTCTGGCGATGGGATGTATGGATGAACTCCATTTGACACTTTCCCCTAAGTGAGGCAGACACTGCAGCGCTCGGCCTGAAGCCATGTTGCCCAGTTACAAACATTGATGCCATGGCCAGCCAAGTCAGTCAGCCAATCCAGCCAAGTCAGTCAGCCAGACCAGCGCTAGCCCAGGTGGGCAACCCTGCTTATCATTTCTATAAGTACTATACTGATAAGATAGTACTGGTAGTATAGTAGATTAATCAGAAACACGTCTGAAGCCTGGGCTGCAGCTGCTGGGTTTTGTCATATTGACCCACTGCTGCTGCTTTGAATACCGAGTGCTGGGACGTCTGCCACATGCCTTTGATAAAAAAGGCATGGGTCGGCCACAAATGTTATCCATAGCACTAGTGTTCTGACTATGTGCTGAACGATGCCTCACCCAGGGAGTGCAAGCAACAAGCCCTTGAAGAGGCCTCATGCAGCACACAATAACAAGTACCACACACATGTAAACGCCACCACATGTCACATGCCCACATCTGCACAAAATTGGTGGCAAATCTGTGCAGTTCAAAAAGCAGATCTGCTATTTTGCTTGCTGCTGTTTTGCCTCACTGCGCACGGCGGCACTTGTGCTTGCAGGCTGCAAAACACAATGAGTAGCAGTATCATATACGCTGATGATAATTCAATTGATACATGTCTTGCACTTATGTTGAAGGAGGGTACACAACTGAGCAGAAAGGCGCAAACCCTGCCCAAGTTCAGTGGGTACAAGAAGCAGGGTAGCATAAGGGACGAAGCTCGTCAACATCAACATACACAGACTGCATATCAACATGGAGTAGCTCATATGTGGATATTAGCTACTCCATGCTGACTTGCAGTACGCGGTTGTTCATGCAGGGCCGCTGTCACATACAACTTGCCTTGATGATCACCAAAAGCGCCTTCAAGATATGTATTAACAAGTTGAAATTGGCAATCTGCCAGGTACAACTGCTAGGTGCACATTTGCCTGTGAGAGTGTGATGATGTAGGTCTTCATGAAGGCCATCTTGAAGACAGAGGGCCCATGCGTCAATGCATGGTCAGCAGTGGAACACAAAGGGCCATGGGCAAGTCTGCAGTCCTTGTCTCTGCAGCCGTGTTGTCTAGCTGTGTCGTCATGACCGGTCACAGTGCATGTGATTGTGGGTCTGTTGCAATTCAGACATGATCCTGAAACAACAGTGTTTGAGACAGCATAGGACTTTTCTTCTTCATATGATGTGTACACCTTAGTGAAGGGGGATAGTGCTATGCTGTCTCGAACAGTGTTGCTACATGGGCGCATGGTGTGTGATGACGTGGTCTCAGGTGTGCATCCTGCAAGCATGCTTTGCCAAGCTAGGTGTGTCCAAACCTAGTTCTACGTGCCGAGATAGTGAAACAAGTCTGGCATGCAGGACTGCGGCCTCACACACCTAGGTATGCACCTATGTAGGTATGCTAGCTGGGTATCTACTCATACTAAGCACACTAAATCTTAGGTATTCATTAACATTACATTTACTCAGGGTGCGTACAAATATTGGACATTCCGTTGCACTCACAAGGTGTATGCTGACAGGGCAAGTGCCACAGCCGCGATTCTGGAACAAAGGAAACTGGGGTCTTGTGATCCAACACAAGATGACTGCCATAATGTCAGGGTTGGTACAGAAAGAGCAATCTGAAGCAAACGGACGCAAACAAGCTCCAGACGCAGCAGCTCTGCCTGAGCAAAACAGCCATGCATCGATATCCCTGGCAACCTCTGCTGGCAGGAGACAATGTGTTGCAGACCTGCAAGCACAGGTTGCCAACAACAACACTGCATGGCTGTTCTGCTCAAGTCAGGTGCTTGGGCTGTGAGCAGTGTGGCGCAGTATCATGATCGGAGACCCATGTGCAACTTTGTTGCAGCTATAGCTGGACCTGAGCTGACCTCAAAACAAATACCGACACTCCACCACTCTTACTCACTGTGTCATCAATTGCAGCCATATGGGCATGACCTGACATCGGCTGTGATGCAAGACACAATACTTCTTGCAGTGTAGTTGTATGGTTCAGGTTTGTGTGCAACAATTCCTTCATGGTTGGACCAGGATTAGAAGGCAGGGAATGTGTGCGAGGTGTGCTGATCGCATTGTGATGTCACATATATGGGTTGATGCTACATCAGATTGCTGGAGTACAGGTACACCACCAGTAATGGTCATGACTAGTCAGGTTCACAACCATTTGCATGAACCAAGACTTGATTTATGCAAATAGTTGCAACCCTGACCGCTCATGATCAAAGTCTGGTCAGCCTTGCGCAAGGCACGCCCAGTCTCACCGAAACTGTTGCTGAAGGCCACAAAACAACACGGTCCTCACAAAAACTTGCTAAATTGTCAGTGCTTGTAATTCACTGTGCTCTGTGGTCTTCTACATGCATGACCTCACTAGTGCACTGTCACCACCTTTTCATGAGCTCAGAACAGTTCTTTGACATCCAGTGAACGACTTGTGTCAGGTCATTCCAGGCAGGTGCGGATTATACAACCCAGTTTGAGCTTGACTTGACTTCACACTAAAGCGTCTCCATAGCTAAGCCGGGCATGCCTTGCCATGATAATGGTAATAATAATAATAACGATAATAATAATAATGATGGTGATGATAATGATGATGATAAAAACGTGTACTTAGCCAGCAGGCATCAGGTATGTGCGATGATACTGGTGTAGCAGTTATTGTGGTGTTGAGAGGATCAATCCAAGCTCGGGACAGGTCATTAAAGCTCTTTTGCAAAACAACTTTATAGACCAAGAAATGACCTGTCCCAATTGTATCAAGCTTCCTATCCTATCCTAACTTGGCACTGATGAGTACATTGCTGAACTGTCCCTCACCTGCCCTCACAGGCTAGGCAAGTATGCATAGGCTTTTAAGAAGACATACTTATTGTGCATTCTGTTTGTGCCACACATACTAACCAGACAGCCGCATGGCTGTCGCAGGAGCCTCGTGGGTGTGAAACACTGTCGAGCATGACAACCCACAGAGGTTTACGCAACAACCATGCAGCGGTATCTTCAGCATGCCACGAGCTGACAGCAAACTCGCTGGCCTATGTGTATTTCACAACAGTGGGTGTGGCTCATGACTCTGGCTGGCTGAGAGACTTCAGCTGATTGAGAGACCCATGTGACATGTGACCTAGTTTGAGCATGGTATAAGATGTTGAACCCACCTTTGCAAAACCCACCCTCTCAAACCTTCAAAAGCACAAGGGGCTGCCTCCAAAGGTACACATGGTCTGAGATGCAGATACCCATGACTTGGATGGTATTCAGCAGATTTGCTCTCCTCCGTGCAAGACACTGTGACACCTGGTGTGGTGCATTAGTGCACCCAAGTCCTGGGTGCTGACTGGAAACGAGACATCTGGCCTGTTCTTAACCTGCCTGGACCTGCATCAGCAAGAGCTCTTACAGCAAGCTTTTGTGAGAGCAGTTTACAACAAGGATGAACAGCAACGGTATGAGAGTAGTATCCATGTGCTTGATCACCTGCACAACAGTAAAAGGGGGTACAGGATGTTGGACCGGCAGCTGCAGCCTGAACTAAGTGTACAGCAACCAGAAGCTTTCAACCCAGTAGACGGGCATGTGTGTATTGTGCAAAGTACCCACATGATGTGATCGTTTACAAGATGTATGACTCAGACACAGACATGACTCACCAGCCTTGAAGATCCTGAGTTGCCTGTTGCGGTATTCTGGCAAACTGGAACCTTCCTGAGCTGCTGCTGTTGCAGCACATGGCAAGCTGAGACCGTACCTGCGGGTTTGCCAGTGAGTTTGTCGATCAACTAGACACAAAGATGCAGAAAAGAGCAGCTGAAGCTGAAAATGTATGGCACAAGGCGAGACAGGCCAATATCACCTAATGCACCATCTTCACATCACACGCTGGGTTTAAACCCTAAAGCGCGGTGAACCCAAGCACCTCGGATCAATGCTCAGCAGCCAGTTGGGGGGTCCGATCAAAGTGTCTTTTTATTAAAGCTTGCAATAGAAGCAACAACTCGACAATCTTCTCATCGGTAAAGTTGAGCAATGCGCGGATGCAAGAGTTATACAGGAGGCGAAGCATACCTAAAGTACTTGCTAACCGATGTCTGTGCACAAGCTTCCAGCTGGACATGTCTTATCTCGGCTAATGTCGTCAAGCGAACAAAGCAGTACTGTTCAACAAAGAAACAAGCCTGCCGCTGCGCCTCGACTAGGTGGAACTGCTTTTGCTGAATGCCTTCGCCTTGACCTATCAGTCAGAGATGAGTCATTCCAGGGTGCACTGACGCACAATGTCAGACAAATCATGACGGGAATGCTATGTCGCATGAGAACGGCCTTTTCTGTCAACATTTCTCAATTCTTTGTCAACACTTCCTGTAATTGACCTGCTGTCGCAGCTGTTCAGCAATAGCACCCCAGATTCTGAACAGTGTCATCAAGAAATTCTTGTGTGTGTATTACATTCAGTGCAATACACACACAAATTATATGTACAATATACATATGCTTGCAAGGTTACACACACACAAGGCTTGTGCGAAATATGCTGGACAGAAGCCCCAAAGCACGCTCTCATAGTGATTTACACACTGAGCCAGTCAAACGGAACATGAGACTAGTGACCGTTTCATGTACATGTGGTGCACATAATAACACATGGCATTAGCTACGTAGCTATTTGTGGTATACCACGATGAGCACACGGAATGCATGTGCTGCACAACAGCAGCAACAGCAACAAAGGTCAAATGGTAAAGGCACAGCCAAAACTGGCTAACCACAAGACCATCAGCAGAAGCCTCAACATCCACATGCAGCTCCTCATAGTAGCTGCCGCAATTGCCATTGAAAACTCCTGAGTCCCAGCTCCCAACTGCTGAGACACAGTTCCAATTGCTGACGCATCATTTTTAACAGTTCTGGGAATGATCTGCCAAGGTGAAAGGTCTTCATTTGAAAGCTTCGATGGACAACATTGAGCGACAAACTGCACCATAAACAGCAAGGTGGATAGAGAAAGCAACAGACAGCAACATCAACAATCTCAAACATGCATATGGCAACAGCCTGCAAAGCAGCAAACAGCAGCAGCACGGAGACATCAACAGAAAGAATGTCAACATTGTGGGTCTGAACTAGCATTGTCACGACTGCAGAGCTCAAGCAACAAGCATCATTGACAGTTGTGACGGTGTCATCTTGCCAATAGTTTTGCCTTTGCCGTTAGGTTTCCAATAGCTGATGTATGAACAGTGCACAGTCGATTGCAATGAAAATTTGGGCACAAGAAACAGAACCATGTTGGCACTTGGCAGAGTCTTGAAGAAGAAAGCTACATCTTAGCCATCGCTCTGAATGAGTCTCTCAAGGTGACTCACAGTACGCTAGAGCTTATCAAAGAATGGTCTGAAAACATCACTTTAAATTTACAGCAACCGATGGGGCGCACCTATCAATCACATCATCTTAGGAAGGGGATGGTTCTCAGAACGACAAGCATCTCCTTTCTCTCATGTGCATGGCCTGCATAACGATTATTGTCAGAGTCTGTGAGTTGCATACCATTTATTGTCACAATGCCATGATATGATGCAGGTTCAAGGCACAAAACCTAAACCCTAAGTTACTTACAATCTGCAATGTGATGCCATGTTGCAGAAAGTTGAATTGTCACAATGCTCTGCAACAGAAACTTGGCAAATGGCTTGCATACAGGCAACTTTGGCTTGACTTCTCACCTTTATTCGGGGTTGAGTCGTAAGTCTGTGCGTTCATTAATTCTTTGCACCCAGCTGCCTCGCACAGAATTTTCCCACCAAACAAGCTGGTCAGACCTAGACGTGACTTGACTTGGCGTTAGGTCATTTTTGGCAAAGTCCCATTCTGATGAAACCATGGGGTAATGAGCTTGCAAAGAATTGCATTTGCACACTTGCCGGCCAGCACAATATGGGCAACCTGCTCGTTGCCTATTGGTGCGATCATTGGGCGTCATTTGGTACAGGTGTAGCTTTCCCTTAGGACAGTTGTGGCAGACCCAATGCACCCGCTTCTTGCTGCCAAGGGTGGTGTCATGAGGGTAAATGCCATCCTCAGAGTTGTGCTCATAGTCCCACTGATGCAGCAGTTGGTGTTGCACTGCTGCAAATGTTGGCCGTGTTGCACGCCTTGCCTGAGCTTTGCTACAGCGGGGACAGCCGCTGTCATATTTTGCTCGAGTTGTTACTGGAGCTTGCCACTCAAAGCTGCATGTTGGGCACTTCCACTCAGCCCTAAGTTTACTGCCCATCAGCGTCTGCTCAGGTGTCTTGGCGTTCTTGTCATGGTTCCAATATTGTGTTTGTCTTGGTGCTTTGGTAGCCAGAGAGTTGTGCTGACAAACTGATCTCCCCTGACAAAATGGACATTTGGTGCCTCTTGTGCGGTTATACACAGCTGTCATCCAGATATGAGGGCGTCCTGCTGGACACTTGGGGCATGTCCACATGACTTTCAGGCTGCTGCCTGGCGTGACTTTGATGCCGCCAAGCAGAGCATTGTTGTCAGGGTGCCACTCCTGCTGCAGCTGGGGGCTGAGCTCACTGATGTCTGGCAAGTCCGGCTTGACAAGCGTGACTTGCTGCTGCTGTGGGTGTGCTGCTGTGGCGTGGCAATACTTTCCAGGAGCTGCAGCAGAACTATTGCATTTTAGGGCAACTCTGCTCTGAGTTCAACCTTGCCAAAGTGTGCAACAAGTCTTACCTGTCTGTTGCTGACTGAACCTCTTTTTCTTGATGCTGAGACTGCTCACAGCAGTATGTCTTCGACAAGCCCCCAGCCAAATGTGATGTTGCCTGCAGATGCATTAGCAGAGCGGCACTCGGAACGCTCAGTAACTCTCGAAGTAAGCAAGTGTGTTTGATTGCACACTGTGGGAACCACCTGCAAAATTGATGATTGCCACATAGCGATAGGTCATGAATCGCGAGACAGGACATGGCCAAGCTCAAACTAAACTTGTAGCCGGAAGGCCGATATTGATCTCGACCGCCAAGCACTGCAAGCTAAACAGCGAGATGCCAGCACTCTAAACTGCAGGGTTTTTTTGCCAACGTCCTCGTTCAATCGCACCAGCACGACTCTGAACAACCTGCCACTGGACACACTGCTTCTTGAAGATCGGGAGATGAATCGTCTGCTTTGTCTGTTGCTGCTGCTGCTACTGTCTGATCAACGTCTGACTGCTGTCGCGACATTTGGCGGCCACCTTGGATGTGTGATAGCAGCAAGATCCAGAACAAGGTCTTCGAGGATGTACAGGTCTGCTGAACTGCCAGCCTCATTTGAAGGTGATTGAGGTTGGCATCAAAACAGCCTCATCAAGCTCGAAACTCTCACTGCTGAGGCTGCATACATATACAGCACGCAGTCAAGCACAGCGTGCGCACCGACAGTAGATACTTTGTCACATGCAAGACGCACCAACCAAATCCGTTTTTAAAAGTTGACTACGCCTAGTACCTCTTGTCAGGCAGAGCAGCAGCAACGTCAAATTATGCAGGTCTCGTCCAGCTTGCTGTACCAACTGTTTTGAACACAAGCCTCAACGCAGGTGCAGAACTCCAGCAGTACTGATGACACAGTGCAACACACAGGGAACATCATGCTGCAAATGCACACAAGCAATCCACAACTTGACCATCAGCAGCAACGGTCAGTACTCTTACTCTCTTACAGCAGTGGCTCAGCAGCAACTGGTACTCAGAGCTGTAGCATAATCTCCAGTCTGTGTGAATTGCAGCAGCAGCAGCAGCAGCAGCAGCAGCAGCAAACACTTGGACACGATATAGAAGTTGCAATGCTTGTTTCCTGCCAATTGATGCATTTGTCATGCAAGCAGCATCATGCACAATTGTGACAAATGTATTGGGATTGACGCAACATCAGCAGCAGCAAAGGGCAGCAGCAGTGATTGCTCCTTCGCCAGAGGCATGACAGCGGTACCAAAAGCCACAGTAGCTGGCCATTGCAAGGCTGCAGCAGGGAATTTGATATATCCATCGGCTATGGCTACAAGTCATATCTGGTTTGCTGCAGTATCAGAGTTTAGCCACACAGCGCATGCTAGCTCTGCAGGTCCCAATAGATGCATGCAAAACATATGTCTCTTGAGCCTGCAGTGATCTGCAGAGCCTCTAATCCGAAGTTTGGGAGGCAGCTGTTTTCAAGAGATTTGTTTCACAGCAGCTGTGCACAGCTCTAGTTACAACGTATTGCATAGACATGTGGTCAATCAGCCCAATCAACAGGGACCAAGCTGCTGCAGTGCACCCCCAAAACATAGTGTGGTATTACCCAATGCTGTATGTAATCTTTCAGAAGCTTTTTGAGAAGGCTTTGACTCATGTATCTTATAGAATGCTGCTGAATTTGCAAACATAGCAAATGGCATGTAAGTTGTTCACTGGAATGCCATGCCAGACGATCCTAGGTGTCTTCCTTGCTGCTTGTCTAGCACCTCCACCCACCGCCCAGGAAACTCTCCACTGA
>JAABUK010009885.1_pt1 | contig 12899 bp, 18 predicted proteins | sample 5559141 | NCBI WGS metagenome assembly JAABUK01 (sample SAMN10711869, study PRJNA513367) | rock metagenome | isolation source: Antarctica rocks | place: Antarctica: Victoria Land, Pudding Butte nord | collected 2016-01-03
CTTTGGCATATGATGCTGCCAGGACACATTGCAAGCATGTACAAGCTACCTGAATCACAGAAGCAACTAGCAAAGCTGGACATCACATCACTTCTTGGGTGCAAAGAAAGTCTCCAGCTGCTGCTTGAGTTGCTTGGCTGCATAGCACACAACAGGCATTATCAAAGGTAAAGCCAGCGTTGCAGATGCAGGCTCTTATGTTGGCACAATGCCATTGCACCTGATGTTCATTTCTAGATCAGTTTCAGCTTGTGCATTATTGCCAGCAGTTTTGCTGGCTGCAGAACAGCGTGTGTTTGGACATGAAGACATGTTGGCAGGACTTACCATGGTTCTCCAAAAATGCCACTTCTTCTTTGTGCTTTTTGGCATCTGCCTCTCGTCTTTCAGCCTCTCGCTTCTCAATTGCTTCACATTTCAGCTTCCATTCTGCCACCTGAACCAATGAAAGCTGTTGAGCTACATGTCTGCAAAGTCAGCATATGTAGCCAACAAGGCTATCATACTCATGACAACCAGCAGGCAGGATTAGAAACGAAAAGAAAATACTATGCCTTTTGGCATCAAATTCAATGAGAAGCCAAGTATTATACCAGGCTGCCGAGGAGCCGGCAGGATTATGTATACAGATGAAATACAGGTGTGTTGCATCACCTGTCGCTCAAAGTCCTTGGTCTCGGCCTCTAGGGTGCCAATGCGCCCCTCCATGTCCCCCTTGCCCTGCTCTGTCTGCAAAGCTTTCCTCATGCCAAACGCAATGCTACTCTCATAAAGTGTCTGCATCAACATCAGGTCTAGAAATTACTGATCTCTTCACATGCTTTGAGCGCAAAGGCTCAGCTTGCTTGCGCTTGATCACGGAGCTGACATGGCTTGTTGCAGTTGATAACTGGTTTGTACCTGGTAAGCAGCAATGGTCATATGCATCTCATCCCTGACTCTCAAGAGTAAAAGGCCTCGCTCAGCACAGTTGATGGTCACCTCTCTGATCAGTTCGTCAAAGCACTGAGCATAGAGCTCTTCTCTGACAGGACAGATGCCAGTTTCTCTTGCCTATGCGCATTCCCAGGTGATAAACAGCAGGGGTCACAATGCAGCTTGGAGAACATAAAGGACAACAAAACAGAGTGTGCAAGTACAAACCTGTCGTTGCTGAAGCTGTTGATCAAGCTTTTCCTGAAGAGTGATTACATCTAATCTGGTGGCTGGCGTACTTGAAACATATTGCACCCAAAGCTGACTGTCTTCTGTCCACTCCCTGTATCATGGGACAGGTGAGGCAAAGGGTGCAACTTCTTGCATGCCATCAACACATATAAGCCTGACCTTGGTGGAAGGATTGAATTAAGAATGTCCTCGGTTTGTGGGACTTCAGACTTCTGCTCCCCAGGCAACAGACCGCCTGACTGCACATCAGAGACCAGCAAGTAGTTGAAAACGCAGCTGTACATACTGTTTGCCACCCATAAAGACGATGATGTTACCTTCAGGAGCTTGTCCTTGACTTTCTTCTCTTTTGTGCTGCTGACTAGCACAGCGTTGTCATACTTGACCAAAGACTGTAAGGGCGGAATCATACTGCCGGAGTTTGTGCGCCACCACACTCAACCGGCAAGCAACGGAACTTAGCAGAGGAGACTAACTAATGCGCAAGTATGTTGTCCCGTTGAGCCCTAGCGCACCTGTGGGCATAAATTGTTGAAGATCAGCTGAAGAGAAAGTCAACTTGAAGTTGCTGAGCAGAAGATCAAACGGCTCGAGACACTCAAACACACCCCGCAGTGCGTCTAAACCTGCCTGCTCATACATAGCAGGACGGCTGCATGATCTCCTGAGGCTGGCACACACTGCACTTCATCGCGACTGGCTCAGATTCGTTGCTTTGGACAACACAAGATTGGCCACTGTGACCTCAGATACACAAGGTCTGTGACAGCGCTTGAGCTAGCAAGCCTGTGAATTACTGACACCGCCACCATATCATGAACAATATGTTCACAAATACAGCAGGCAGGTACTTGACTTGGTCTCTCTTGCTGGCTTGATGGAAGTTGTGTTGTGGGCCAGCTGATAACGCGTACCTGGTGACCACAGGGCAATCAGTCAGCCAGCCTCACACGCATGCAGCATGCCAGCTTGGCAGCCTTACTCTTCTCCAGGCACCAAACAAATGTGTCCTACAGCGCAGGAAGCAGCTCAAGGTCCATTCATTGTTCACAGGTAACTTGTTGCTGATAAACGGTATTTGCAAGTGCTTGCCAAACTTCAACAAAGCACGTTCTTGCGCTGCAGGTATTGTTCAGGGCAAAGGTTGTGTGCAGCAGGTCAAGAAGCAAAATAACTTCTCCACAATACAAATTCAGTTCCCTGCTGGCAAAACAGATGCCATACAGACTGGTGCAAGCGTGGCCATTAATGGAACGTGTTTGACTGTGAGTTGTGCAATATTCTGCTGTATCACTGCCTCTGCAACAGGCAGTCATTGGCAATCAGCAGTGATGGCTGTGTAGGTTACCAACCAAAATAGTGACACACTTAGCTTTGATATCATCATGGAGACTTTGCGAGCAACCAATCTTGGTCAGCTTCAGAACGGGAGTGAAGTTAATTTTGAGAGGTATGCCAAGGCCATTTCAATATGTTGCATTCCATATGCGTTGAGCAATTTGTGTATGTAGGGCAACACCTATGAACATTGTATCAGGCTGCACAGCTTGCCCACGTACCCAAATCCCTCCACAGAGAGCATTGGATCAAACAGGTCACTGTAGGATATATAAAGTGTAACTCAATCAAGCATCTGCAGGTCAGCTAAGGTGGGCGATGAGATAGGCGGTCATCATGTTTCCGGACATGTGCACACTACAGCAAAAGTCCAAAAGATTGAAGTTACTGAAAACAACAAGCGCATCACTTTCCAGGTGTGCTCAGCGTGTGCCTGCTTGCATTGCACATCCTTGCCTGTCTCTCAGAGTATCTGCAGATGGTACTCTACTAATGCAGAAGTCAAATCCAGTGGGTTCGTGTACACAAAGCATTGCCTCTGTTGTTCGCTTCCAGAGCAATTTGTGGAGGTTGTGTGCTGCAGGTCCCCAAGCAATGGATGAAATACATTTTGGCCAAGGGATTCATTGCTGTTGATGGCTGCAGTCTGACGGTGAGTGATGAGGCAGTGTTACCTGACACCTATGTGGCATAGCTCTTGTCAATCCAGAAGTACTGATGTGCTGCTGTTTGAATGCCTACAGGTCGGTGAAGTTGGTGAGGACTGGTTTACAATATATTTGATACCAGAGACCCTCCGAGTGACTGTCCTGGGGAACAAGCAGGAGGGCGACACTGTCAATCTGGAGATTGAAGCTCAGACACAGGTGACATATCTGTACCTGTGTCAGCCAGTTGTGCGTACTGTGCAAGCATTGGGCAAGCAGTATCATGATGATACTGCTGGTCTAGGCAGATGATTTTGTTTGTTGCTGAGGCATCAGTAACTCATGCACGTGTGATTGTGTGCATTGTACTTGAAGGTCCCCATCTGTGAATTCAATCGTGTGAAGTGCCGACGCTGAAGGCTTGCTTGGCATGCAGGCAATTGTTGACACTGTAGAGAAAGTTGTGCAGCAGTACATGCAGCAAAAGAGCCTTGCTTGAGGATAAGAAACAAGGAATTGTACTCAGCCGCTATTATGCACTCAACATGTGAAAGGCTACCTATATTTTGTGTGTGAGGTATCATCAGTGCTTTGTTGCCTGCACAATAAAGCTTGCTGATGCATGCGGACTTTCATATGAGTGTAACAAGGCTCCTGTTCTGTCTGAGGGCATAATGATACATTAATGTAGTTCTAGACTGATGATATATACATCATACACGCAAAACATCTCAAGCAGCACAATACAAAACCAATATCACAGTTACTACTGTATTGATTAGCGCTTTCTGCGGTAATCCATATTTTGGCCACTCCAGTATTTGGCCTTGTCATTGTGTTTTGGTGCTTCTCCAGTAATGATGTCATATACAGGCAAAGTAATGCCAGCTGAATCTCGCATCGTTCCGTCTGTCAAAGGCGATCTGAATGTCGCCTATGACGCAACATTTGAGTCAGCTCAAGTAGCTCGGCAACTCAAAAGTTTGGTTGTGTTAGGCAGCGTAACAAATCAAAGTTTGATGAGCCCAAGCTTGGCAGAAGGCAGGTGCAAAACGCCGCCAGCAAAATAAAATCTTCTGCAGGCAAAGCCAAAGGCATGATCATGCTTTGCATTGGATGCGGCAGACCTGCTTGGGCAATGCATCAGCTGCTTGTGCATGAGCCTGTAGAGGCAAGCTGCTGGAGGAAGATGTCCCCAGAACAATGCCTGAATCTGCAGGACGCAGAGCTCTTGATGGTTTTGTGCAGCCTGCCAGGCGCACAGCATCAAAATCTATCTGTTTGTATGTCCTGAAACAAAAGGGTTGAGGGCAGTAAGCATCATGACATCACCCAGGTTTGCTGCCTTTAGCTAATTGTAGGTAACAATGACGAAAACCTGTAATCTGCTGGATACGTCTCCTTTGGAAAGTTGGATGACTTGCCCTTGTGTGCTTGTGACACCTGGCATGTTGAATCACAGATGTTGAAGAGTGCACAGGAAGATAAGGACAGTTGCTCAAGAACACACCGCAGGTCTGGCGCCAGCAGGTGGTGACTTAAATCTCTCTGTGACCTCTGTGCCGTATGAATTGAGCCCTGAAGCATCTGTAGAGAGACTCCAGTCGCTCTGCATCACAGCCTTCCGTCCACATCCACACAGTGTAGAACAGCACAAACTCTTGTGTGCAACTCACTTGCAACTGAAAACTCCCTGCCCCTTTGGGCTTTGCTCTTGATACAACACCGGCAGGCAGGCGGCTCAGCGAACCGCACGCTGGAGATGAACTCGGCTTGTCATTTTTCTCGCTACTCTGGGCAAGTTTGGAATAGCTATCGCCGACATCACTCCAGGCGTTTTTATGAGACAGTCCGTGCCAAGACTGTGGCGACATAAAGGCTTAGCCAACGTCCAGGCAACTATTGTCCAAGTTCGAAGACATTGTTAGGCCAGCAATGTCTGCGGCATGTCTCAGGTGGCTTTGTCGGTGTTGTGAGTTTCACAGACGCTTCTGCATCAGCTTCTTCTTCTGGCAGGTGATCAGGCTTGGCACGTGCAGCATCCTTGCATGCACTTGAAGCTTCGTGCGCAAACGAACGCATGCGCAAGCCATATGTGGCCATGAAAGCGTCTCCCTATCGCTGATACCCTGGCGCAGATGGCGTCCACAGGCACATGACGCAGAGTGGACCTCCCTTGCCAAGAGGTATTGGTTGACCGACTTGTCAAGCTTCTTCAGCAGCACCTGTATCCACGTTTGGTACGCTGCAGGTGCAACGCATCCGTCGCAGCGTGCGGGATCCCGTGCAGACGTCAAAGCAGCCGATTGCCTACCTGACGTTCGCAAGAAGCTAGACGACGTGCAGCTGTTGTCAAGGTAGATTTTCGGATCAGTTTTACCATTTTGATGACGGTGCTGCTGCTATCTTTTATGTCAAGCCATGTTGCACTGTTTTTCATTGTCAATTTTGAAGCCATGGAGGGCTCAATGCATTTATCAGGCTTTGCTATCACTGCAGGAGCAGCACACACGCTCTTCAGGCACGACAAGCAGGCAGCGATGATTTGGCCAGGATTGTGGTCATTCCTGAGCATGCACCAGCGCATCACACAAACGGATCACCCGACTTGCCAAGTGGGCAAGAAGAACAGGAGGGCCCCTCCAGAAGGGCATCTTCCTTTCAGTTCAGACGTACTAGGCGAAAGCGCGCTGCAGAAAGCATCTTGTCCAGCATCAGACGGCATTATGCTACTGTTGTAGATGTATCAAGCTATGTTGGGCTGGGATTGGTCCTGTATGCAGGTGACTGTTACCTGTTTGTACCTTTGTATGGCAGGTGCACAATGATGCCATCACCATCAAGATTTACAGCCAAGTGTTTGGTTCACGATGCATGCATCACACTTATTGCATTTAGAGTCATTGCAAGATGGTTGTCTGTCGTCTGACAGATCAACCTTGAGACTCCTGACCTTTTCATGATCGTGTCACTCTGCTGAGTCATCATACTGCATTGAGTCTTCATGCAATTGCTGAACTCACAGACAGATGGCATTTCTTGACAGCCGTCTTTTCATCTTTTCAACATCTTTTCAACTACCGCATTCACTTGTGACGTGCAGCGTTGTATCTGCTATTGGGAAAGGTGATGCTGCCACCCAAGGAGGGCTGGGGTCTGTTCTTGCTGTGGGTATGTGCGCATATAGGGGGCTTCACTGCCAATAAAGTCAACCTACCACCTCTGCTGGGCATGCTGGTGGCCGGCATCATTCTCAGAAACATCCCACAAGGTCAGTCACTTTGCACTTGGCTGGTGGCTGTCGCTGTGTAGATCGAGTCTTGTCCTTCTGACAATTCATATTGATAGATTCCCCAATGCAAAGCTATCTGCATTTGCTGCAACAGCTGCGACTGCTGCTGCTGTTGCTCTGTGTCTTGTGAAAACTTGGCACTTGGGGTACTAGCAGCATTGTCCAGGAATGTACTGTAGCTCCTGGCAACAACATGAACACCAATCGCTATAAATGACACGTCTCACAGCTCAAAACAGCGCACACTTGCTGTCACAAGCATGTCATGGACCCTGTTCCTTATGTAAGGCTTGCTGCTGCAGATCCAGTGCATGAGGTACCCACTTCATGGGGCACCAAGCTCAGGACAGGTGGCCTGGCTGTCATCCTCTTGCGCGCTGGTCTCAAGATTGACAAGCTGGCATTTGCGCAGGCAGGCAAGGTGGTGCTGCGCCTGGCTCTTTTCCCCATGCTCTTTGAGGCCCTGGTCAACACTGGCAGCTACTACTGGTTGGTCCTTCCTTCATTGCTCATGTTGATTTTGATCACTGCTTTGTAATGTCAAGTAGGTTGCCGTCAAACCAGTAGTCTAGCTGATCAACATGTAGTTTCTGTCTACAGCTGTGACAGTAAACACAGACTTTGGGATGTTAGGCATGCACTGGTTGCCTTGATGCATCTATGCGGTTGCCACCAAAGCAGTCCTGAGTTGCTTGTTGTCTGCATGTGGCTCAGCCTTGCTGAGTGTTGTGAGTGTGTACATCCACGACTTCAGGCTGCTGAGTCACTACGCCACAAGCTTTCTTTGCGCCTGAAGAGACAATACGGCATAGCTTGTGATGATTGACACAGGAATTTGCATGTACAGGCTGTTCAGCATGCCAATAGCCCTTGCTTTCACAGCAGGCTTCATCCAGTCAGCCATTTCCCCGACAGTGCTGGTGACAGGCATGCTGGAGCTGCAGCGCCGTGGCTATGGTGAAGCCAAGAGTAAGCACCTTTTGTTGACACTTTTATCTGCTTGTGTTATGCCGGCTTCATGCAATGCACTGCTTCTTGTCACGCAGCCTAGCAGGGCACGCCAGGCATGCTTTTTTGCAGAGCATGCACTGCACTGCTTCTTGTCACACAGCCTAGCAAGGCACAGCATGACATAGTTCAGGCATGCTTTTCGCAGAGCACAGCTCATTGAGGGGCATGCACTGTTTGTGTACCACTGTGTCCTTACTAATGGATGAAGCATGGTTGCAGTCATTCCTTCTATTGAGATGGCAGCAGCGGGGCTAGACTCCATTGGGGCCATTGTGGGGTATGCTGTCTGCAGCGGCATCAGCATCACCAGCGGCAGTCTGGTCTACAGCATCTTGTCTGGCCCTCTGCAGGTGCCCTACTCTGATCTTGCTACTGCCAGTCTGCGCCTGATGTTCATCTGAAAACTTCAGTGAACATTCTTCTTTGGCACTTAGTGAGCCTGCTACTGTTTACTTTGGTCAAAAACCACAGTCTTTGTGGGGGTGTCGTGCTTTGCCCTGCTTTGCCTTGCCTTGCACAGCAGGGCTTCCGTACCCCACCCCATTCTGCTTTGTCCCATTCTGCCCTGCCCCATTTTGCCCTGCCCCATTCTGCCCTACCCCACTCTGCCCTTCCCTTCTGCATGTGAGGCTGTTGTGTACACGAACACGAGATTGGCGCTGTGCAGCACCTATGCTACAACGCTGGCACCCACACAGAATCAGCATGTTGCCGTGCAACATTGCTTGTGCTAAAGATCCCTTTGCCTTTTGCCTGAAGGTGGTTTATGGCCTGATTCTGGGCTTGGTCGGCTGCTTCATCTGCAGCTTGACCCGCATCTGGAATAATGGCTTCAAGCGTACAACAGCGGTGCTGTTTTGTGGGCTGGCCATCATGTGGCTGGGCCTGAAGCTGAACTACCTGGGAGCCAGCTCAGTGGGCTGCCTCAGCCTCACATTCCTGGTCTCCCTGGCCTGGGAGCGCGGCTTCCCTCCAAGGCTTTGTAAAGGTACTCCACCTGCTGTTTGCATGTTACAGACTAGTATAGCTGTCTGATTCCTCAAGCAGTCGGCATGATCAGCTTTTCAGGACTTCCTAAGCTTTACAGGCAGAGTTTTTGCACAATTAAGCACGTCAAAGAGCTACTTGTCATTGGCATTGACTACATTTTTTGCAGTTCAAAGCATTCAGGAATGTGCAGGGTGGTTGCAGCAGGTGTATGAACTGTGTGCAACCTGACTTGCAGGCCCCAAGAAGTATTACCCCAAGGATGCCGACAGCAAGCTGTCAGTGGTGTGGCTCATCCTGGTGCAGCCCCTGCTCTTTGGGGCCATCGGCATTGAAATTGACTTCCGCCTCATCCAAGGCTCCCTCATATGGAAGACAGTCATCATCCTTGCCCTAGGTACTCACATGCCTGCTGCGCATCCTGATTGCAATGTCAGTGAGCTGACATGCTGAAGAGCTGCTCATGAACAGCTCCCAGATCTGCAAGGTGCATGGTACATGTACAATGTTTGTCTGGCGCTGCCTTTGTACTCTAACCCTCTTCTTGCCTGTTCTGCATTGCCTGTCAGCCTGATGTTGATGCCAAACATGTCACTTTCTGCAATGTAAGCATCACCTGAATTATGGCATGTTGCCTCATAGTAGTAGGCGCATAGCAGGGAATGCCAAACATCTACTGCATGTTATACCTGCAGAGATGTCTGACAGGCTGAGTCCTAGTGTGCAGGCATGGTATGCACGCGCCTGCCCACAGCTTTCTTGGTGCTGTTCCGGGGAGGCTTCACCTGGCGTGAGCAAGTCTTCATGGCCTGCTCCTGGACACCCAAGGTTGTTACCCTGCATGCTGCCCCTCACCCCACCCCCATACTCTCAAGCATACATGCACCTGTGCAGAACTTTTCGAGTCGATGCACACGACAGTCATGCAAGATGTTCTTGACAGTGTTTGGGATCAAGTTGCTGTCTTGCTGCATTCTGTTACTGTATCGTACAGAGCTGCATGAACTGACAAGCTGTTGCAAGAAAGCTTCTGGTAGAAAGCTTCTGATAGAACGAAAGGCGCTGTGCCTGATGCTTGTTATGCTGGCCTGCGTTTTGGATGTACATGTATCAATGGGTGGGCAATGAAGCAGACTCAAAACTGGTGTACTGGTAATCTTGTTTGTGACAGCGCATCTATCGTGGAGTGGATGATGCAGGCAACCATTCAAGGAGCGCTGGGCAGCGCTCCCCTCCTGCTCATTCAAACACGCTTGAAAGGCAGGCCAGACTATGCTCAGTACGAGGTTTGGGGCAACCAGATTCTGCATGCTACAGCTTTCTCCATCATTCTGAGTGCCCCAATAGGGCTGCTTGTGATAGCCCTTCTGGGGCCTCTCTGGCTCAAAGAGGTGCTTTCTTCTACTGGATTGTCAATCACTGGCCACTGTGTCCCCAAGCTGAAACACAGTGTCATACAACCACGCAAGGCTCTGCAATGGCACATGTGGGCCGCACAGTGCAATCTGTACCTCAACAAAGCCTGCACTGACCAGTCTCTCATAATATATTGAAGCATGTATAGCAGTGAGCCCAAGGGTTTGGGTTGTGGTGTGGTACATAAGCTTGTCCTAGCATTTCGTTGCCACACATCAGTTCTCAGTCAAATGGGGCAGCACTGCAGAGCATGTCAATATGATGAATGGGTGCATTGCACAATGATTGTGCAAGTGCTGTCCTGCCTAAAGCATACCTCGCCGCTCTCTGAAGACCAGAGATTCTAGCTTGATGATGTGTCTGAGCTGTGACTCTCATGTCTTGCACATGTGAACAAACTCCAGCTTCACTTGCAGGTCTTGAGCAGCATTAGACGGCACAGAGACATAATGCTGGCAGCAACTTGAGATGATGGTGTTGTGCAGGACAAGCCGCGTGCTTCTGTCGAGTCTTTCCATGAAGTACACCATCCTCACTCGCGTAGTCTTAGCGATGCCAGTGATGGTGATGACAGTCTCCCAGACGATACATTGGCCAGTGCTTTTGTAGACTCACGCCATCAGCAAAGCAGAGGAGCAGACATGGCAATGCTGAATAGCATCCCTATCCCTGTCCCTGGCACAGATGGCTATGTGCAGACACCAGTACCAGTCACAATTGATGGGCAAACTCAAGCTCATGTAGTCATTGCAAGCAGACAGCAACTCCCACATGATGCTACAGTTGTTCCTGCTCAGTTCATTAGCCCGTTTGCTGCTTCTACTCTTCAAGCACGTGCTGCCAGTAGTGCTTCAAGTCAGTAATCATGGGGCCCACGTAGATGACTGCTTGCAGATGTGAAAATCGGTGAATAATGTCATGTCATGTGCACGTTGATGTAAACAGAGTAGGCTGCGCCTGCATGCACAAACGTGTTTACACAGCCTTGAGACATGGGCACTTACACATGTGCAAATGCCAGCGCTGTGACTGGCCTTGCTGCAGCAGCTGCTGCTTTTAGCCGATTGCCAATACTAGCATATTGAGGGCATATTCAGGTCGTTGGTCATGAAGCAGTGTGCTGTAGTATGACGCCATATTTGTAATCTGCAGTATCACTAACCTCGGTTGTAAACTGGAGTGCATGCATGCGAGGTTGACATTGACACATGCACCCTGACCAGTGCAGTTCCCATGCACTGCAAAAGCTATGATTTCATCATCAGTCAAATACTCGACCAGTATCAGTCAATTATCACACATCACAGTGAGAGCAAATTCCCAACTTAATCAGTATCATCTTGGTCGTCCACAAACTCGACAATATGCAGATGTCGGGCAGACTGCATAAAGCTTTTAATTGTCCTTTCAAGCTGTAACATGTAGGCAAAGTCAGCCTTTCCAAATTTGTGCATGGATCCAAACAATGCCAGTCACAATAGTCAACAAATGGTTGTTCAGGAATATGGTCAAGCTCGTCTGCCCACAGATGCAGATGCCGCAGGGAGCCGGGCAGCAGTGGCAATCTCACAACACCAGCTGGTGATGCCAAAGCATGCTGAGATGCACACCGACCATCTGGCCCATCTAGGCCAAGAGCCAACCTTGTCAAATGGCTCAAAGGCGCCAACTGGCATTCGTTCACCTCTATACCAAACAGACTATTACCAATGAATGTTAGGCTTTGCAAGCTGCTTGGAAGGGCAAGCTGGCATAGCTGATTGCAGCTGTCTATTGTGATCAAAGAGACAGTAGACAGTGATGTTGTGAAGGACAAATCAACAACAGTAGACCAGATACCTTCTAGCAGTAGAGCTTTCAGCTGAGTTCCATCTCCAGCTGGCACTACAATCCTTGTATGACCCTGCTTAGACTGATCATCATGATTACTAAGCTGCAAAGTTTGCAAGCACTTGTAAGTGCACACAAGACCCAACAGAATTTCTGAAGCCTCAGAGGCTAAGGTGTTGGCAGGCAAACCTATTCTCACCTCCACCAGCAATGCAGAGAATGGCAGGCTGAGCATGTCTGCTATCAATTTGGAACGGGTATGACGCTCCATGTTCAATATGTGGATCTTGGCACCCATCATCCCAGGCGTCAAACAGCTAGCATAAATCTCATGCACCAAAGAGACGTCCAGGACCTGTATGGTGCAAAACAAAGACCGTGGCGCAAAGCCTTCACAAATGTTCAAAATCCTGAGCAGAGGCCACCCAGCAAAAGATTTTAAATTGAGACAACGACCATCAACCAGCCAAGCTGCCTGAGCCAGATCCATTTGCACCAAGTTGGTGAGTTGAGTCACAATGAAACCGTTGTCTTCATACATAGTACTCTGACGCAAACTCAAGCTAGTCAGGCCTCGCAAGCAGTCAGCAAGGCTCCTGAAAGACACCTGACGGCGCAATCCACAAGGTTCAGCTGCGTAAGGAGTCTTGCAGCCAGCACCTGCGGTATTTCCACATTCAAAGGCGATGCAAAAAAATTGTCAGAGCCCTTTATAGCAAGGCTGTGCAGATTGCTAGGCATTTTGGGCATTTTGGTTAAGCTGCAAAACAACAAACCCCATTCGCCATCTACGTCAGGAGCAACCTCCATGTGCAGCTTTGTAAGCTGTTGGAGGTGCTGTAGATCAGGTATGCCGCTCCACAAGTCAGTGCAATGGGAAGTCAAGAACTGGCCGCCCATCTTCATTGTCAGCTCCATCAAGGCAGCAGGTGAATCTGTTGGCATCTGTTCAAATGCACTAGCGAAATAACCAGTGGCAATTACGCTGCTGCAGCTCAGGACCACCCCATAAAAAGAGCTTGAGAGGGCAAGACTGCTGATTTTCTCCTCTGAGCTGTGTTTTGGCTTATCCTGGTCAAAGACAGAAGTAATTAGGGTTTAGGGTTTAGGGTTTAGGGTATAGGGTATAGGGTATAGGTTTAGGGTTTAGGGTTTAGGGTTTAGGGTTTAGGGTTTAGGGTTTAGGGTTTAGGGTTTAGGGTTTAGGGTTT
>JAABUK010009886.1_pt1 | contig 12898 bp, 7 predicted proteins | sample 5559141 | NCBI WGS metagenome assembly JAABUK01 (sample SAMN10711869, study PRJNA513367) | rock metagenome | isolation source: Antarctica rocks | place: Antarctica: Victoria Land, Pudding Butte nord | collected 2016-01-03
GAGAGGAACCCGACCGGCTGGACGACGACGGCCTCGGCCCCTTGCCCCTTCAGGTCGTCGAGGTGGTCGAGGATGTCGGGCGCGAGCCAGGGGTCGGTCGGCCGGCCGCTCCGGCTCTGGTAGACCAGGTTCCAGCGCCCCGGCTCGACCCCCGCCGCCTCGGCCACGAGCCGGCAGGTCTCGGTCAACTGCTTCTCGTAGTTGCAGTTGTCGGCCATCGACTGGGGGATGCTGTGCGCGGTGAAGGCCACGCGGGCCGACCCTCGGTGGGCTTCGGGGAGCCGGTCGAGGGCCTCGCGGACCCGGAGGGCGTTCACCCCGACGAAGTCCGGGTGGTTGTAGAAGACCCGCATCTTGTCGACCCGGGGGGCCGAGGGGCCGACGGCCTCGCGGGCCTTGAGGAGGTCCTCGCGGTACTGGCGGCAACTGGAGTACGACGAGTAGGCCGCCTGGACCACTCCCAGGGCATGCTTGATCCCGTCTTCGGCCATCCGGCGGATCGTGTCGGCCAACATCGGGGTCCAGTTCCGGTTGCCCCAGTAGACCGGGAGGTCGACGCCGTGGGCCTTCAGCTCGGGCTCCAGCGCGGCGATCAGGTCGCGGACCTGCCCGTTGATCGGGCTGATCCCGTCGAAGTGGTAGTAATGCTCGGCCACCTCCAGCATCCGCTCGCGGGGGACCGGCTTGCCCCTCAGGACGTTCTCCAGAAACGGGATCACGTCCTCGCGCCCCTCGGGGCCGCCGAAGCCGACGATCAGGATCGCGTCATACGGCGGCAGGTCGGGGGATTCGGGCAAATACGCGGGGTCAGCGGTCGCGGATGCCATGCTCATCAGGGGTCGCCTCGGCCGATAGGTCCAGGGCCCGCCTCGATCGGCAAAGAAGCCCCTCGAACCTCATTTTAGTCGACCGGCGAGCCCCCGGCTTTGGCCTTGAAAACACAAGAATTGAACCGCCAAAACGCCAAGGGAAAAGGACAGGGAGAGTCGAAAAATCATATTATGGTATGAAGATTCAGTAGTTATCTTATCAGTCTCCCTCTGTCTCTCTCTTTTGCCTTCTCTTCTCTCTCTGCGTTTCCTTGGTGCTCTTGGCGTCTTGGCGGTTCAATTCCCCGTCTTTCCCAACCGATCAGACCCCTTCGAACCGCCCGGTCGAGTCGCCGAACCGCTCCACGCCCTCGATGCCGAAGCGGTCGATCATGGAGAGGAAGACGTTGGACATCGGCTTGCCCTTGGCCTGGATGAAGCGGCCGGGGTTGAGCGTGCCCGCGCCTCCGCCGGCGAGGAGGAAGGGGAGGTTGTCGTGGTTGTGGCGGTTGCCGTCGCCGTTGCCACAGCCGTAGACGATCATCGAGTTGTCGAGGATCGACCGGCCGTCGACGTCCTTGGTCGCGTCCAGGTTTTCGAGGAAGCGGGCATACTCTTGCATGTAAAACAGGTCGATCTGGGCGACCTTTTCGAGGCGGTCGGCCTTGCTCTGGTGGTGCGAGAGGAAGTGGTGGCCTTCGGGGATGCCGATCTCGGGGAAGGCGCGGTTGCTCCCGTCGTGGGCGAGGATCAGGCTCGCCACGCGGGTCGAGTCGGTCCGGAAGGCGAGGACCATCATGTCGCACATCAGGCGGATGTGCTCGCGGTGCGAGGCGGGGATGCCGGCCGGGGTGTCGACCGCCGGGTCGGCCGACTCGCCGAGCGACTCCGAGCGCTGGATCCGGGCCTCGATCTCGCGGACGCTGGTGAGATACTCGTCGAGCTTGGCCTTGTCCTTGGTCGCCAGGGCCCCTTGCAGTTCGCGGGCGTCGTCGAGGACGAAGTCGAGGACGGACTTTTGCTGCTCGATCCGCCGGGCGTAGTTCTTCCGCCGCTCGCCCGAGGGGCCCGAGCCGAAGAGGCGTTCGAAGACGAGCCGGGGGTTGGGCTCGGGGGACATCGGCGTGGTCGGGGTCCGCCACGACATGTTGAAGTCGTAGGCGCAGGAGTAGCCCGAGTCGCACCCGCCGGACTTGCGGACGCCGTCGCAGGTCAGTTCGAGCGAGGGGAATCGGGTCTGGTGGCCGATCTTCTGGGCGATCAGCTGGTCGACCGAGACCCCGGCGTGGATGTCCGCCCCGGCCGTCTTCTTGACCCGGACGCCGGTGAGGAAGGTGCTGCTGGCCCGCGCGTGGTCGCCCGCGCCGTCCTTGCCGGCGGTCGCGTTGAGGTGGTCGAGCCCGCCGAAGACCTGGACCTTGTCCTTGAGGGACGCCAGCGGCTGCATCGTCCGGCCGAGTTCGAAGGCCGACCCCTCGCCGGTCGGCCACCAGGCCTTCTGGTGCACGCCGTTGGGGACGTAGAGGAACGCCGCGCGGAGCGGGGCCCCGGTGGTCGAAGCCCCGAGCGGGCGGGTCGACCCGGCGAAGGCGGCGTTCAGGCCCCTCGGCAAGAGCGACTCCATCGCCGGGAGGGCGACGGCGAGGCCCAACCCCCTGAGGAACCGGCGGCGGCTGGAGGCGTCACGGGCCTGATCGGCGGTCGCGTCGTTCGAGGTCATGGTCGCGCTCCGGTTTCAAGGGGGGGTAGGGATGCGGAGGCCGAAACAATCGCGACCTTATCCCGACGCTTCTGGAAGGCGTTCGACTCGATCAGGCCGTAGACCACCGAGGTGAGCCGGCCCCCCTCGCGCCCGACCCGGTCGACGACCTGGTCGATCGTCTCGACGTCCTGATATTCCGGCCCTCGGCCGAGGGCGTAGGTCATCATCTTCTCGACCAGGCAGCGCTCAATGTCAACCTTGTATTCGGCCATCAGGATCTTCTTCAGGTCGCGGGCGTCCTTGAAGGTCCGGCCGGTGACGAGCTTGCCCGAGGCGTCGATCGGCTGCTTCTTCTCGGCGTCCCGCCAGATCCCCAGGGCGTTGAAGTTCTCGAAGGCCAGGCCGAGCGGGTCCATCCGGTTGTGGCAGGAGGCGCAGAGGGCGTCGGCCCGGTGGACCTCCATCACCTCGCGCATCGTCGGCTCGCGCCCCTGGATCCCCTTCAAGGCGTCTTCGAGCGACGGGATGTCGGGCGGGGGCGGCGGCGTCGGCGTCCCGAGGAGGTTTTCCAGGACGAAGTTCCCCCGCTTCACCGCCGAGGTCCGGCCCGGGTTCGACGTGACCATCAAGACCCCCGCCTGGGTCAGGATGCCCCCCCGGGGGCTCCCCTCGGGCAAGGTCACCTTGCGGACCTCGCGGCCGGAGACGTCGGGAATCCCGTAGAGCTTGGCGAGCGGGCCGTTGACGAAGGCGTAGTTCGAGTCGATCAGCTCCAGGATCGGCCGGTCTGCCTGGAGCAGGTGGCCGAAGTACGCCTCGGTCTCCAGCTTCATCGACCGGCGAAGCTCGTCGAGCTCGGTGTCGGGCATCCTCGGCAGGCCGTCGGCCCTCAGGATCACCCGGGCCTGGATCGGGAAGTGGTCGTAGTCGCGCGACTGGAGCCACTGGCCGGTGAAGTTGCGGACCAGCTCGCCCGAGCGCGGGTCGGCCAGCATCCGCTTGACCTGATCCTTCAGGTTCTTCCGCAGCTCTCCCCGCGAGGCCAGGCCGATCAGCTCGTCGTCCGGCATCGTCGACCAGAGGAAGTACGAGAGCCGCGAGGCGAGCGCGAATTCGTCGACGAGGGCGAACCCCCGAGGGGAGGTCGTCGGCTCGGACCCCTCGACCCGGAAGAGGAACCGGGGCGAGGCGATCACCGCGACCATCGCCTGGCCGACCCCCTGCGCGAAATTCTTGCCGGGCTCGGAATACGCCCCCTCGGCGATCTTGACCAGCCGGTCGAGCGTCCGGGGGTCGACCGGCCGCCGATACGCCTTCGCCGCGAACTTGGCGAGGACCTCGCGGGCGAAGGCACGACGAGGGGCAGACTCGTCGGGCGCGTCGCGGTCGAAGAACCGGGCGAAGTTGTCGGGCCGGACCCAGTCGGCCTCGGCCAGGGGGCCCTCCACGCTCGCCGAGAGGACGCGGAAGTCGACGTTCGTGTCCCGCTTCTGCCCTTCGAGCAGCGGCAACGGCTCGACCTGGAAGCTCAGGGTGTGCTCGCCCGGCTCGAAGTCGACCGCGAACTCGTGCCGGGCCTTCTTCGAGTCGGCCCAGCCGAAATCGCGGCCGAGCAACTCGCGGTCATCGAGCCGGAACGTCACCCGGGCCCGGCCGGGGTCGAAGTTGAACCCGCCCCGCGTCGCGACCTCGACCGCAACCTTGTAGTGGCCCGCCTTCTCCACCTTCACCAACTTGGCCACCTTCGCCGGCTTGTAGACGCTCAGGCGGTCAGCGTTGCCGGGGCCATCGGGGTCGCGGAACTCGTAGCCGGGGTAGGATCGGACCTGGACGACCTGGGCGACGACCGGGACGGCGGTGGCGACGATCGCCTCGGCGGCGGCCATGTACTTTTCGAGGAGGAGGGGCGAGACCGAGAGGGCGTCGGCGACGTTGTCGAAGCCGTAACCCGAGTCGTCGGCAGGGAATTCCTCGTCGGTCCGGTAGTCGATCCCCATCAGGTCGCGGATCGTGTTGCGGTACTCGACCCGGTTCAGCCGCCGGAGGGTGACGCGGCCGGGGTCGGGGTCGGCCGGGTCGAGGTCGAAGGCGTCGCGCTTGATCCAGTCTTCGAGCGCCTTCAACTCATCGGCCGAGGGCCTCGGCTTCCCGGCCGGCGGCATCAGGCCCGCGCGGACGTTCTTCAGGACCGAATTCCAGAGGTCCTTTCGCCCGAGGATCGCCGAGTCGTCGGCGAAGTCGTCGAGCGTGACGCTCCCCTTCTTGATCCCGTTGCCGTGGCAGGCGAAGCAATGCTCCGCCAGGATCGGCTCGACCCGGTCGCGGAACCGGTCGGCGGCCGACTCGGCGGCACCGGCGGAGCCGGGCGCGACCAGCCAGGCGGCCAGGGCGACCCCAAGCCAGGCCGGGGTGGCGAGACGCTGGGCGTTCGGCGACGGCCTGGGCTGTCGGGCGAGGGGGAATCTCGTCACAATTTCGTTCCGAGGGCGATCGAGGCGGGGCACGAGGGCGGGGCCGCCTCCCCCGAGTCCGCCGAAGGCGTTCCGGGGACGGGGCTATCAATAAGTATAGCGACAGGTCCAGCCCACCCGTCCATCCGAAATCCTCGCCAACCCGATTTTCCGGCCCCCCGGCGATCAGGCCAGGGCCGGCTCCGGGACGGAAATTGGGTTCGTTCCGGCGCCCCGGGCCCGGGTCGCCGCCTTGCTCGCCTCGATGATGGCGAACTGCCGGATCATCTCGTCACGCCAGGTCGAGGGGTCGTCCGGGTCGCAGGGGCGGAGGCCGTCCCCGGCCGTTGGGAGGGCCGGCTTCGGTGCGGCCTGGGCCTGGGGCCTGCCGGGCGGCGATGGCGGCGGGGCGGCCTGGGCCTGGGGCTCGGCGGCAGCGCCTGCTCGGACTTCGGCCATCGACTCGCGGTAGCGCCGCCAGGCGTCGCGCTCGTAGCGGGCGAGGAGCTTGCCGGGCCGGGAGATCAGGGCGAGGTCGCCGGCCATCGCCCGTCGGCGGTCGCCCTCGTCGAGCGGGGCGAACGCTTCGTGGATCGACTGTTCGAGCCGTTCGACCTCATCGACGACGAGTCCCTTGCGGAAGTCGAGCGGGTCGTCCCCCGGCGGCGGGTCGATCGCGGTCCAACCCTGGCGGAGGTCGGGCGCGACCCCGAGCAGGTCGAGGGCCCGCGAGCGTTCCCCGTCCGACCAGTCGCCGAGCCGCAGCGCCTCGCCGAGCGCGTTCCAGGCTTCGATCAGCAGGATCGCCCCGGCGAGGGTGGCCCGGAGCTTCCGGGCGGCGACGACCGGGTCGCGGCCGAGCCTGGCGAACGCCTCGGCGGCCTCGACGGCGCGGTCCTCGTCCCAGGCAAGGCGGGCCCGCTGCCGGGTCGACTCGATATGGTCGTCCATCGCTTGCTCGACCCGCTCGATCCGCAGCGAGGCCGCCACCGCGCGGTCGAGGGCCCACCCCGCCGATTCGCCGAGGGGCCCCTGCTCCGCCCCCCAGGCCGCCCGTCGGGCCTCGAACGCCTCGGATCGCCCCGACTCCTGGACCGTCTCGGAGGCCAGCCCGTGCGTAGTGGCATTGGCCCGGCTCTTGGCCTTGCCCGCCTCGGACTTCGGCCCGGTGCTCCGCGCCGCGTTCCGCCGATTCGCCTCGACCTGCCGTTCGGTGGCCATCGCTGGTTGCTCCGCTTCTGGGGGTATGGGGTGTCCGACCCGGACGCGCCGTCTATCTAATAAGATCGTGTTTGAAGGCCCCCCGTTAACCGGGTTTTCGGAAAAGAGCGGTCCGAAGCTCGGCGTTCGCCCGCGACCCGGCTCGTCCGAGTGCGAGACCTGGGAAGCCCTGAGCCTGGCCCTCGGGCCGGGGCGGGTCGCCTCGTCTCGGCCGGCGATCCTCCCTTGAGCGGGCCAAAGCTCAATAATCCAGGCGGAACGTGCCCTTCGGCCCATCGCAGGTCAGGATGCAGTGGCGGAGGATGTCCCAACCGAGGATCGCGAGGAATCCTTCGCTGGCCAGGTCGCTTGAGATGATGCTCACGGTGAAGCTCTTCACGTCGCCGGGGACCGACCCGAAGAAGAGGCTCACATCGAACTGATCTCGCTCGCCGTAGCCGGACGGCGTGTGGACCTGCGTCCGGCCGGTCTGGATCAGGTTGAGGCTTTGGATCACCGTGGCGTCCAGGGCACTCGACGAGGCCCCGGTGTCCACCAGGGCGCGAACGTTCATCGGGGCGGTTGGAGTGATCCCCGCCGCCTTCGCCCGTTCGACGTACTGGGTGGTCTGCATCGCGGTCACGAAGAGGAACGGCCCCTTGGGCTCGATTCGCCCCGTGAGCGATCGCATCAGATCGTCCTGGAGAAGTAGAGGATCGACTCGCTCCGCTCGATCTTCTTGACCAGGAAAGGGACCAGCCCGTATCGACCGTATCCGGCGTCCAGGGCCTCTTCGTAGGTGTCGAAGGCCCCCTGGAAGTCATTGCCCTTGATGACGGCGTACTTGCCCTCGTTGATGCCGTCCTCGCCGAGCATGTCGATCAGGTGAAGCCGGTAGTATTGAATCTCATTCTCGAGCGCCATGCTTCCGCCCTCCCCAGGGAAGCGTCCGATGCGAAGGCGTCGATTCCCTCCCGCCGATCCTGCTTCGACTCCGGCCGATGGTCCTCCTCCGGCTCTACTCTACCCGATCCGCGGGCGGGGTCAAAGAAAGGCGATCGGCCGCACCCTGCGAATCAGAATCCCCCCGCTTGAAGAATCGATCGGCCCTGCCGACCCGGGAAGCCGAGTCTTCCGCGAATCGGCATGGTACACTCGCGACGAAAGGCCGGCTGATCCCCGGTCCATCGAATCCGTCGCGGCGGCGCGACCCCTGCCGCTCGGCGCTCCGGGTCCGGCTCATTCGCGGAAGGGCGGGACCGATGAACGCTTCCGAATTCATCTCCAAGTGGCGACACGTCGAGTTGACCGAGCGGGCCTCGGCCCATTCGCACTTCCTCGACCTCTGCCAGTTGGTCGGCCACCCCACCCCCGTCGAGGTGGACCCGAAGGGGGAATGGTTCACGTTCGAGCGCGGAGTGATGAAGCGGACGGGGAAGCGGGGTTGGGCCGATGTCTGGAAACGGGAGTTCTTCGCGTTCGAGTACAAGGGCAAGCACAAAGACCTGAACGCGGCCTATGATCAACTGCTCCTGTACCGCAACGCCCTCGAAAACCCGCCGTTGCTGGTGACGTGCGACATCGAACGCCTGGTGATCCACACCAACTTCACCGGGACGGTTGAACGGGTCCATGAGATCAAGCTGGCGGAGCTGGCCAGCCCGGACAAGCTCGACATCCTCCAGTGGGTCTTCCACGACCCGAGGAAGCTGGAACCGACCGTCACCCGGGAAGCGATCACCAACCGGGTCGCGGGCCAGCTCGGGAAGATCGCCCAAGGCATGCGGGAACGGGGCCTCCACCCTCGGGCCGTCGCGAAGTTCCTCAACCGGCTCGTCTTCTGCATGTTCGCCGAAGATGTCGGGCTCCTACCCTCGGACCTGTTCACGCGGATCATCGACGTTTCCCACCAAGACCCGGGCAAGCTGGCCGTCCACCTCAAGCAACTGTTCACCGCGATGGCGACTGGCGGGACGTTCGGGCTGGACCCGATCCGGCATTTCAACGGGAATTTGTTCGAGGATGCCGCCGTCATCCTGCCCACCGTCGGCGAGATGGGGAGCATCAAGGAAGCGGCCCGGCTCGACTGGAGCCAGGTGGACCCCTCGATCTTCGGGACGCTGTTCGAGCGGGGGATGGACCCCGACAAGCGATCCCAGCTCGGGGCCCACTACACGAGCCGCCAGGACATCGAGACGCTGATTGAGCCCGTGGTGATGGCCCCCCTCCGCCGGGAGTGGGCCGAAGTCCGTCGCCAGGTGGAACAAGCCCTCGGGATCGCCCCCGAGGGGGGGAAGCCCGCCCCGTCGAGGAAGGGGGCGAGGAAGGGGAAGGCCGCCAAAAAGCCCGACGCCCTGATTCGCGACTTCCTCCAGCGCCTCCAATCGGTGACGGTCCTCGACCCGGCTTGCGGCTCGGGCAACTTCCTCTATGTCGCCCTCCAAAAGCTGAAAGATCTGGAGCAAGAGACGCTGGTCTATTTCGAGGATCACGGCTTCGGGAGGCTCCTGCCCCTCGTTGGAGCCCGGCAACTCCTGGGGCTGGAGATCAACCCCTACGCCTTCGACCTGGCCCAGATGACCGTCTGGATCGGCGATCTCCAGTGGCAACGGTCGAACGGCTATCGAACCTTCGGAGAGCCGGTCCTCCAACGCCTTGATACCTTCCGTTGCATGGATTCCATCATCGACCTGACTGACCCTGGCAACCCCAAGGAACCCGAGTGGCCCGAGGCGGAGTTCATCGTCGGGAATCCGCCGTTTTTAGGTGACAAACTGATGCGTGGCGAGTTCGGAAACGATTACGTGGAAGCCCTTCGACGGTTGTACGCTGGTCGTTTGCCAGCCCAATCGGATTTGTGTTGCTACTGGTTCGAAAAGACAAGAGATCTCATCGAACGTGGGAAAGCCCAGCGAGCTGGGCTCTTGTCTACACAGGGGATCAGAGGAGGTGCTAACCGAGAGGTGTTGAAACGTATTGAACGGACAGGAGGGATCTTTTTCGCGGAAAGCGACCGGAGCTGGTTTGATAATGGTACAAACGTTCACATTTCAATGATTGGTTTTGATGGTGGTGTCGAAAGGCGCAAAATGCTAAATGGAATCCGGGTAACATCGGTAAATTCTAATCTGACAAGTGATTCCGATACAACAAAAGCTAAACCGATCTTCAAAAACTCTTCGATCGCTTTTATCGGAACTTCTATGCATGGGCCGTTTGATTTTCCGCAGAATACCGCTCTTAAAATGATTTCTTCGACAGGTAATCCAGACGGGAGGGTCAATTCTGACGTAGTTAGGCCAATCCTCAACGCTCTTGAAATTGCTCGTCGTCCAGATAAGAGATGGGCTGTTTACTTCCCATCGGATTTATCGCTGGACCACGCCGAGAGATATGAAAAGGCATTCGAATATGTAAGAATGTTCGCAAAGCCAGTACGTGATAACAATAGTAGAAAGTCATATCGCGACAAGTGGTGGATTCATGGCGAATCGCGACCGGCAATGATCCTAGCACTAAAAGGCCGGGATCGATTCTTGGTCACTCCCAGGGTCGGGAAGTTTAGGCTGTATGTCTGGGTCACACCAGAAATTCTTCCATCCGATGCAACAGTCGCCTTCGCTCTGAGCGACGATTACAGCTTTGGAGTGCTCCATTCGAAAATTCACGAAGTGTGGTCGTTGAACTTGGGAACACGACTTGAAACCCGACCCCGATATACGCCTACCACCTGCTTCGAAACCTTCCCCTTCCCCGCGCCGACCGATACCCAACGCGATGCCGTCGCGAGCGCGGCCCGCGACCTGGACGCCTTACGGTCCCGGTGGCTCAACCCTCCCGAGTGGACCCGCCAGGAAGTCCTGGAGTTCCCCGGGTCGGTCGACGGCCCGTGGTCCCGGTTCGTCAGCGACCCGGACGAACGGGGGATCGGCACGGTTCGCTATCCGGTCATCAAGCCGGGCAACAGCGCCATCGCGAAAGACCTGGCCGACCGGACGTTGACGAAGCTCTACAACAACCCCCCCGCCTGGCTCCAGGCCGCCCATCGGAAGCTCGACGCCGCCGTCTGTGACGCCTACGGTTGGGAACCCGGCGTCTCTGATGACGAGATCCTGTCCCGCCTCTTGGCCCTCAACCTGGAACGATCCGAAGCCGGTGCCCCGATCCCCGAATCCTCCGAGGCCGAATCCTCCGAGGATTGAGCCCGTCGGGGCCTCGACCCTTTGATCGTTTGACGCGAACGGTCGGGACGCGTCGGATGCTGTCGCGAGCGGAGGGGGAGGGATTCGAACCCCCGGGACCCTTGCGGGCCCAGCGGTTTTCAAGACCGCCGCAATCGACCACTCTGCCACCCCTCCGGCGGTTGGTTTCGGGCGGTCGGTCGACCTACTGGCCGACCTCGTTGAGGACTTCCTCGGAGACGTAGATGGGGACGTCGACGGTCACGGCGACGGCGATGGCGTCGCTCGGGCGGGAGTCGACCTCGATCAGCTCGCCCTTGTGGCGGATCCTCAGCTTGGCGAAGTAGGTGTGGTCCCTTAATTCGCTGATGTAGATATCTTGCAACTCGCCTTCGAGCAGGTCGATCGTGCTGGCGAGGAGGTCGTGGGTCAGCGGGCGGGGGGCGGGGAGGCCCTTGACCCGGCGGTCGATGCTGGTGGCCTCGAAGATCCCGATCACGATCGGGAAGGTCCGCTCGCCGTCGACCTCCTTGAGGAAGATGATCTGCTGCTCGTTGTTCTCGCTGATGATGATCCTCGTCAGTTCCATCTGCACGGCCACGTCGGTCGCCCCTTTCGCGCCGGTCGTTCGTCGATCATCGCCCGGCATCCATCCGTTCGATCGCCCGCCCCGATGATAAGGGGCGCGCGGTCGACCGTCAACTTGCGGGAAATCGTTCGGATCAACCGAGAAGCGCCTCGGTCGCCGCCTTCTGGGCGAGGAGGTCGGCGAGCTTCGCCCGCTGCTGCTCGACGACCTCGGCCGGGGCCCGACTCACGAACCCCTCGTTGCCCAGCTTCGACTGAATGGCGGCGATCTGCTTCTCGATGTCCGTCAACGACTTGCGGTGCCTGGCAGTTTCGGCCTCCTTGTCGATCAGGCCTTCCAGCGGCAGGAGGATCTCGCAATCCCCCAGCACGCTCACGGCGCAGTCGGCGGGGCGGTCGGCCTGGGGGACGATGGTCAGGGTCTCGGCGTTGGTCAGCGACCTGATGAACGCCTCGCCCGACTTCAGGACGGCCGCGACCGGGCCTTCGGCCAACAGGATCGGCCGGATCTTCGCCGAGGCCGGGACGTTCCGCTCGGCCCTCAGGGCTCGGATGGCGGCGACCTTTTCTTGCCACTGGGTGACGACGGCCTCGGCCTCGGGATCAATCCAGGTCTCGGGATAGCTCGGCCAGGGGGCGATGCAGACGCTCTCGGCGGCGAGGGTCGGCTCGGGGAGGCCGCGACTCGGCGCGACGGCGCCGAGCGCCTGCCAGATCGACTCGGTCAGGAACGGGACGATCGGGTGAAGGAGGCGGGCGAGGCCGTCGAGGACCCCGGCGAGGACCCTTTGCGCCACCGGGCGGGCCTCGGGGTCGCGGAGTCGGCCTTTCAGGAACTCGACGTACCAGTCGCAGACGTCGTTCCAGGTGAAGTCGCGGAGGGCCCTGGTCGCCTCGGCGAAGCGGAAGGCTTCGAGGTCGGCGGTGACGCTGGCGGTGGTCTTCGCCAAAAGGCTCAAGATCCAACGGTCCTCGACGGTCAGGTCCGTCGGGCGGACGGGGGCGGGTTCGTAGCCTTCGAGGTTCATCAGGGCGAACCGGGAGGCGTTCCAGACCTTGTTGGGGAAGGTCCGGGCCTGCTCGAACCGCTCGGAGGTGTTGACCTCGCGGCCGTCGGGGAGCTTCGTCTTCTCGACCGGGATGCGGATGTCCTGGGTTTCGGTCGCGAGCGAGGCGAGTGCGAACCGGAGGGCGTCGGCCCCATAAAGGTCGACGATGTCGACCGGGTCGACCCCGTTGCCCGCCGACTTCGACATCCGCTTGCCGTGGCCGTCCTGGATCACCGGGTGGATGTAGACATCCTTGAAGGGGACCTCGCCGAGGTTGAACTGGCCGAAGATGACCATCCGGGCGACCCAGAGGGAGATGATGTCGCGCGCGGTCGAGAGGACGCTGGTCGGGTAATACTTGGCGAGTTCGGGCGTCGCCTCGGGCCAGCCGAGGGTCGAGTGGGGCCAGAGGGCGGAGGAGAACCAGGTGTCGAGGACGTCGGGGTCTTGAGTGAACCCGTTCTCCTCAGCCAATTTTTCCTGATCTTCGTGGCCGGGTGCAATGCATAAAAATTCGATATGGCCTTCCGGCAAGCCATTCTCATCGAAAAGAGGCTGAAGATGTACATGCATGAAATCGCGAAATTGTTCTTTAATCGAAACTCCAGCAGTGTCAGAATCATCGGATGTGGAAAATGCGGCAAAAGGACTCCCCGTTTCCAGTTTTCTTCTTGACCAGACGGGAATCTGGTGGCCCCACCAGAGCTGCCGGCTGATGCACCAGTCGCGCTTTTCGCCGAGCCAATCGAGGTAGCTCTTGGCGTAGCGGTCGGGGTGGATCGTGACCTGCCCAGAGGTGACGGCGTCCATCGCCCCCTGGGCGAGGTCGTCCATCCGAACGAACCACTGGTCGGAGAGGTAGGGCTCGATCGGGGTCTTGCTCCGGTCGGAGAGGCCGACGCGGTTATTCCAGGGCTCG
>JAABUK010009887.1_pt1 | contig 12896 bp, 4 predicted proteins | sample 5559141 | NCBI WGS metagenome assembly JAABUK01 (sample SAMN10711869, study PRJNA513367) | rock metagenome | isolation source: Antarctica rocks | place: Antarctica: Victoria Land, Pudding Butte nord | collected 2016-01-03
CCGTTACCGTGCATGGGGTCGCATTGCCAGACTACGACATGATTGGACTGCTTTACTGCTTCGATGTGGGCGGGGAGGTGTTGGGCGATTTTGTCGCAGCCATAGCGGGTGATGAGGCTTATTTTGCCGATTTCCCGGTGGGGGTTTAGCAGATCGAGGAGGGGGGGGAGGTCGGACGCCGGCATCGTGGGACCAACTTTGATGCCAATCGGGTTGGAGAGGCCACGGAAGAATTCTACGTGCGCGTGGGTGGGTTGGCGGGTGCGGTCGCCGATCCAGAGGAAGTGGGCGGAGGTGGCGTAGTAGCCGGATGACGGGATTGAAGGGGATGAGGCATGCAGTTGGCCGTTACGTTGTGAGAACGGGGGTGTTGATGATGTGGTTGGCAAGGCGTTTGGTGGGTGTTTGAAAAGCCGGGTCAGGGACTGTTCGTATTCGAGGAGGAGGCCTTCATGGGAGGTGAAGAGGTCGACCGTTTCGAGACCACCTCCTGTGCTTAGTCCGATGGTTTGCATCATCTCGAGCCATTCGGTAATGGTATGGACAATTCTCTGGTACTTGTCCTTGACTGATGGATCTAGGACATGACCAAGTCCCCAGTCGAGAGGTGAATGCATGTCTGCCAGACCAGAGGAAATGGCGGCTCGGAGGTAGTTGAGAGTTGCAGCGGAATGAAAATATGCTTCTACCAGACGAGATGGATCTGGTTTTCGTGCTTCCTGCTCGGGTTCGTAGCTGTTTAGTATGTCTCCTCGAAACGCGGACATGGTGGTGCCATTGATGGTTTCCGTGGGGCTCGATCTGGGTTTGGCAAATTGACCCGCCATCCGAGCTATTCTGACGACCTTCTTCTTTGCTCCGTACACAAGGACCAGACTCATTTGCAGAAGCAGCTTCACTTTGGACTCGATCATTCCCTGTTCACAATAGTCAAATAGTTCTGCGCAGTCCCCTCCCTGTAAGAGGAAAGCATTTCCCAGCGCCACTTCTCGGAGACTATATTTCAGCTTGACTATTTCTTGTGGAGTCACGAGTGGTGGCAGTCTCTCCAGCTTCTGGATAGCTTTTGAGAAGCCTGCCTTGTCTTCATACTCCACGTCTTGCTCGATTGGTTTTCTCGACCAAGAAGAGGGAGTCCAGACATGAGCATCGCCATTTTCCATCAAGTGGTCACTCATATTCAGACTCTAGCATGAGCTCAGTAGGGTTTCAATCGATTTGGAGCCTTTCAAATCGAATGAATATTGCAGATAATGAAGAGTCGGATTGCTGAAAGAGGAGATGACTCATGAAGAGCAAAAAGGACAAAGAGGGGGTCCTAAAGATGATCAAAGCAGTAGGGTCTGATAGCATTCAGGTAGACCTTGAGCGAAACCGCAAAAGCAGGAATATCGTTTAGAATAAAGGCCCATTCACAGGCAGGGGACTAATGTCTGGAATGTAGCAAATCGCATGTGTGGAAAAACCTGCGGCGGGCTTGGGGTCCGCTTTCGGCTCCCTGTCCACCCCCTTCCCCACCCAAGCAGCGCCTGGCCGCTTTAACCTTTTTCCACCAGTGCGCCCCTGGCGCCAAGCATGCAGAGCCTCCACCGCAGTGTCGCTGTCGCTTCTCGCATTTCCGACAGCCCTGCTTCTCTTCAAAGCGACCTTTTGGGGCTCCTAGATCTATGTTCCCAAAATGGACTTCGCCCGATCTGCCCTACGGATCACGGCTTGCCGTACGTACAGGACTCGTCCCCCCGCGGCTATCGCTCTCGTCTCCTGTCCCCCATGTTGTCGTCCTCTCTCGGAGCTCGGGCGTCTACTTTCGTTCGAACTGAGCCTGGCCTCAAGCCTTGAAGGCCCATCCTTGCAACGCTCACCTGGCCCTCGCGCGAAGTGACGTTGGTGGTATGAGAGATATTCCGGAAGGGCGGTTAAACTCTGGACGACTAAAGTCATTGGGTGGACCAAGAGTTTTGGGAATAGATAGGTGACTTGTGATGACCTCTTTCACTTAAGGCCGAGACAAGGGAGGAGGAATGGGGGATGTGCTGTACTAGAGTATGCTCTTTATGGAACGAGCATGGAACCGCCGACACCTTTTTGAGACCCTGAAGCCAGACTAGTCATCATCGTTGTCTCAGTGCGAGAGGGTGTCGTTGTTGGTCCCCTCCATTGTGTTCCAATTGAACGGCTTTCCGCGACGCGACGGCTCGCGCAGTTTACAAAGCGTGGCCAGGTCGCTGACGGCTTGAATCTGCATTCTATGAAAGAATTGACCGGACATAGAGATCGTTGAAACAAGCCAGTGCCTTAGTCGTTAGTATATAAGTAAGGTTCTGGATCAGGAAGAGCAAGAATAGATGAATCATGGAATAGAGATTGAGAATGAATCAAATAGCTTTTCTTCCAGGACTTCTTATACCATATTTCTCAAATGATTTAAACCCCAAACTGTTGAGCTTATGTAGCCGTACTTGACGATGCGATCTAAGCTTGAGACGGGATCAATACAAATCGTCTCATTGACTACACTGCTATCCTGCAAGAGTCTGACAAAAGCTTTTATGTTAACTCTCTGAGGGATCTTGCGGAAGGGCCAGCAATTAGAAGGCTGGCCAGTAGCGTCTTGACGGACGTGATCCACGTGCCTTCCCAAGGGCTTCCTCTGCAGTCTTCAATTCCCTCTTTACTCTTCTATCCTGCTGACTTGCCCCAGCCTTTTTCTCCCTAAAAATATCGACTATCTCCATTTCCCGAATCTCGAATTGTCTCTTCGCCTCCTTGTGATCATTGTGTTCATCGTACCAAATATCGAATTGTCTCTTCGCCTCCATGTGATCATTGTGTTCATTGTCCTCATATTTTTTAAGCTTCATATCAAGTCTTTGGGATTTTTCGGACTTATGAGCAAATTCTTGTTCACAATCTTTAAGAATCTGATCCGTAGTTCGAGGCATGATCTTTGCTTGCGATTCGAATGATGTGATTAATTCAGCTAAACAATTGTAGTGTGCTGCAAACTGGTCTAGAGGACCAATTGTAAATAATTGTAGGGAAGAAAAGTGATTTAATCAAGAAAGAGACTTTACTAATTGAAATTGATTGATTGTCTTGCTCTAACATTCAACTATAATTGACTATCAAAGCAGCAGTGATAAATTTATTCAATTTAACCTAAATCGCTGATGTTTCATGATATTCTGTAACGTCTCAGCATTTCAAGCGTGACTAATACTATGTGAAGATATCTTGATAATCACAGCTCTGTTATTGAAACTGTTTGGAAGATGTCTCATCTATGTGACGAAGACTGTCAGAGCTATTTCTATTTCTTGTGTCACTAAATTAGCTGTATTACTTTGTTAGGAATAGCGTTTCCGCTGTTAAGCGTTATGAATCTGCTGCATTCTTGGCGTGAAGAAACTTCAAAATCAATTTCAAGTTTTCTTGTTAGAGCACGCTAGGATCTAGATTTGGCTCGCAGTTGTTGAAGCTAAAATCTAGATTACAGGTGGGTGGATAAATAGGCCCCGCAAATGTCAAGGCCCCACAACGTGCTTTGAGCTTATTGAGATCACGTGCTTCAGCTCGTGGGAACATGTGCTTAAGTCAAGTGAGATCGAGTGCCCAAGTCAATCAAGTGCCCAAGTCAATCAGTGTCACGTGTTCCTAAGATCAGGCGCACATAACAAACAAATAAGAACGCTGGACCAATAGACTTATTTGATTCGATTTGATCTGATTTAAATAATCTGACTAGTGGGCTCTTCCATCTGAGCTTCTCACTGATCCTCCACCTGATCGTCCACCTGATCCCCCATCTGATCCTCCACCTGATCTTCCATCCGATCTTCCACCTAATCTTCTTCCAGCTGATCTTCCACCTAATATATCACCTGATCTTTCACATTGTCTTACATGTTCTTGATGTTTTCTTCGATCTCTTTCGTGACATAACAGCTGCCAGCGATGCTGTTTAGCTCTTGTGTCCCCATCCACTGTTTCTAGTCTCTCCCTTAGCGTCTCAAGTTCTGCGTCGATTTCACGGAGACGAGATGTGTTTCCCACTTGTCTTCTCTCATTCTCCAGTTCTGAAATATCCCTTTCAAGATTATCATATTTGATGTATAAATCAGTTAGCTTTTGTTCAAGATCTCTTATATTTAAAGACATAATCTTTATTTGCAATTTGATTGATTTGATTGATTGGGCTGAGTAAGTATAATGTGCTGCAAACTAATTTCGAGGATCAATAATTGAATATGTAATTGATGAAGAATTCCATGACGTGTTTGTATTGTGTGAAAGACAGGTTCTTGTGATTTAATTTGATAAGATAGGAATAATAAATTGACTATTATTTACGCATTCAAGCTTATTTTATAAGTTCATCGACAATTTAAAAATAAGTTTCCCAGTCTCCTTCTATCTTCTAAGCCAGCCCCTGATAACTGTAGAGAATAGACCTTGCGACATTCCGCCCTCATATCAAAACATATCATGTTTCGATATTTTTATTCTAGCCTGAGGGAGCGGGGATTGCTGCTGATAGATTACGCAAGTGTTGACTGGTTCAAACTGTTGATGTATCCAGCTATGCGATCTCAATAAGAGAGTAGTATGACTAATAATAGAGGAGTATGACTAAGAAATTGTCCAACATTTGTTGCTTCAATTTCCATACTAGGCCGATGACACAATTTGTCATCAGTGTGTTAGGGGATGTGGCTCTGAGCGTGTCATACCTGCGAAGAAGGCCAGATTGACGGAGATAAGGCTGCCAGACAGATAGCACAGTAGACGTAGGAAGTGATGACAAGTTGCCAGCGATCCTAGCAACTTGGTGGCTTTTTGGCAACGCGGTTCCTTCACTTCTGTATTGAGCAGGTCATTACAGAGGCGACCCAGAGTCAAAATGACATCTGGTCTAAATCCTCCGCACTAGAGCGCCTGGGCTAATCTGAACTGTTTAGAGCGCCCTAAACCTGTCATGGCTGCGAAGAAGGTTGAGCGGGATAGACTGCCGGACGGGTGACATAGTATGTATGGGAGATCAAGATAGGTAGCTAGCGATTCTAGCAACTTGACGCCTTTTGGCGTGGTGGCAATGAGTTCCTTCATTTCACATTGCGCGATTACTACACTCTGCTAGAATCACGTGATCAGTAAGCTCTAAGGTCAACTCCCGTGCGCGGGTTGAGCGTCAAAAGCCTGCTGCAGCCTTGGTATGAAGAACATCAAATCTTAGTGTTCTTTATGCCAAAACTGCACCAAACTTTTGACACTAAAACGCAGAAAGACTACTCCCAATAATGTAATATATCAGTTCAGTGAGCACATGACATAAATTAGTAGCGATCTTAAAGGTTATTAGTGCTTCTTAAACATTTAATAAAGTAGATAAATGTTTCAAGAAGCTTATACTTACTACAATATAGTAAAGTAGTGATGATAAGATCGCCGTGTTATGAGTGAGGGAATCTTGTGGAGGAGAAAGGAATCATCATTTAGATAGGCATAGCTTCATAAAGGTCCTCAATAGAGATCTCTGCAGCTAAATAGACTTAAAAATCTTGTCATCACGCTGATATTTAAAATGATCATTTCCGGACTATCGGCCTGCGATAAGACTTTCTTTCAACTTCTTGTCTCCTTAAGTCTTTTTTGTTCTCCTTTAATCTTTTCATGACCTGCCATAATTTATTGATTTCCACACTGCTCTTTTCAGATATATCTTCTATCTTTTTTTCGGCTTCTTCCTGCGCCTTCTTTTTCTCGTCATCTGCCTTCATTCCAATATTCGAGATATCTCTTACAGTTCTTTCGATATCATCTTCAATCGAGTCAATAGTTCGAGACATGATCTTTGTTTGTGATTTGAATAATTTTGAATAATTATGCTGCGAACTGATTTAGAGGATTAATATTTAAATATGTAATTGACGAAGAATCTTACATGTTTATATTGTGTAGAAGAAAGTTTTTTGTAATCTTCTTTAATAAGATAAGAATGATGAAGTAATAATTATTATTTGCGCATTAATGCTCATTTTATATTTAGCTGTGCAATCTTTAATAATAGAGTGAGATGAGCTGTAACACTGAAGCTATTTATAAGGATGTAACGGGTGATTATGAGGCACTATGTGTAAGGAATAGTTGTTATACCGCGTCAAGACCTGGCCCGTGCGTAACGCACGCGCCAAGCCTGCGAACACATATAGAAAACTCTGCAGCTCAAAACTCAGAGTTCTTCATCATTCAACTTACAGAACGTTGGGAGTGTCTCCTCTGTCATCATCATTAATAGAGCTTTACACTGCGAGACGCATACTATTTATACGCTATATTGTCACGTCACTCAATCTCTTAGCGTTTCTGATAATAGTCTAATGTTTATTGCTTCAGTTTCCTTCTTTGCACTTTAGTTTTGAGTTAGAAATAATAATATTTTCATTTGAAAAAAAAGAAATAATATTATTATTTCTAACTAAAATCGAAGTGCACCCACTTTAAATTACAGCTAGTCAAAATCTGGGTAAGCTATTATATAGTCTAAAATATCAGCTTTTCAATAATATTATTTATAAAATCTCAGCTACGATTATCAGCCCTATATAATTAATTAAATCCTTTAACATTTTATAAAAATAGACTATATATGAATTCTAAGCTTTAAGATAAAGATATTAGTAGAAAGAAATAAGCTTATATATAGAGATTCACTAACGCTTTCTAATAATACTATTTATATTATTATAGCTAAAGTGATTAGTCTATTATCTCTTGTGTCACTAAAGTGATGACATTTTCTTATTGAGAATAGCATTCCCGCATTATCTCTTGTGTTACTGAAGTGATGACATTTTCTTATTAAGAATAGCATTCCTGTGTTATAGCGTTAAAATTGGGTGCAGCCTTAATATTAAGAATATCAAAATCAAAAAGACAAAAAGAACTTAAATCAGCTATAGTAGAATAAGCTTTATAGCTAGCATACTATAAATAGCATTATTAGAGAGCGCTAGTAAATCTCTATATAATAATCTATTTATATCTATTATTTAACTACTAATTAAGCTGGAAACTGATATTTAATCAAATTTCTAAAGAGTTCTTAAAGCTTAATTGATTATATAGAGCTAATAATTATAGCTCAGATTCTATAAATAGTATTTTTGAATAGCTAATTTTTTAGACTATAAAATGACTTAGTCAGATTTTAACTAGCTCTTTTTTAAAGTGGGTGCACTCCGATTCTTAATTAAGAATAATAATATATATTTGTCAAGAAAGCTGTTGAGAGTAGATAAGCAGTAGATATTCTTTATATATATATAGAAATCTGAGATATAGAAGTTTATAAGTATATAAATAATATGCGAAAAATATATTAAGAGTGTGTATAGTAAATGTATAATAACAGCCCTCTTATATTATAAGAATAGATCGCTGATTTATAGAGATTTACTTCTGCAGTCAGCTTATATCTATATATCAAGATTAAGTCTTAATACTTTTTAATATTATCTTTTCTTTTAAAGATTTTATTTTTAAGATTCTAATTATCTTTATAAGTTTACAGCTATTTAATAATATAATTATATGTGTAAAACATGATTATTAGAGTTATTCAGTATAATGCTGAGATCTCTTATAATATCTCATCACTTTTATAGAAAAAGAGAATTATATTTTATATTGAAATAATCTCTTAATCATTTAACATCTCACTTTTTTAATACTCATTATTAAGTTAATCTCTTAGTCATTTAATATCTCGCTTACTCAATCTCTAAGTAACACAAACATCACTAAACTGCGTAACGATTCGGTTCCAACTCGAATGGTCCGGTCCGATCTGATTCTTGATCCGATCCGATCTTTAATATAAAGAGATTAAAGATCGGCCGGTCCGATCTCAAATAGACTGAGATCGAACCGAATCAGACCGGATCTGCCAAGAACCCTAAGAGAAAATGGGCTGTTAAGCACTAATAGAATGTTAAGAACTCTAAAATTTCTTGACATTATTTATTTAAAAAAGTTGAATTTGATTATATTATTAATAATTATTAATAATGATTAATTAATTAATAATAATATATTTAATATTTGTATTAATTATTGTTCTAATTAACTCATTTTTTTAATTATTATAATTTATTTAAATATAAATATTCTAAAAATAATTTATCTAAAAATAAATACTTTATCTATATATACTTTCCCAATATAGCTAGTCTAGAAATAGCTTGGCAATATCTCAATGCTTGGCAGCCTAATTGGGGGACCGGATCGGATCGAATCTGATCCGGTCCGATCTGATCTTTAAAATCTTAGGATCAAAGACCGAATGATTCGGTCTCAGATGGGCTAGAACCGGACCGAACCGGATCATTACGCAGTCTAAACATCACTTCATAATTATTAAGTTATTTCGCCTGCAATAGAACTTTTATTGTGTTATTCATTATTCTATTTTATAGAATCTTGACATTTACATGCAAGACTCATTAAATAGATAGTTATTACTATTCATGATAATGAATTTCATTTATATGAGCTCTCACATCTTGATTTGAGAATCAATATATAATTAATCTAATATTAATATGCGCGGAATATACTCTATTACTCGATAAATTATGAGTTTTTATTAAGATAATTAATTCTTTAAAATAAAGGATTTATTATATTATTATTATGAATAATTAATAAATAATAAAGTTGATTTATAATAAACACTTTCTCCTTCTAATAATATATAAAACTGCTTCTTTTCTCTTTGATTTTAACTTCTCTTTCTCTTTAATAATCTTTATTTCAGTCTCAGTAATAATATTAGTAATAACAGTAATAATAATAGTAATATTATTATTATTATTATTATCATTATCATTATTATGCATAAGTAATTCTTTTAATCTCTTATTTATTACTAATCTTCTTATTACTTAAAGTTATTAAATGTAAAGTAATTAAAGCTTATAAGTTAATATTCTATTATGCTTATATTATAGCTCTGCTAATATTATACTTTATAATAGCTGAGATATATTAGAAACTGTTAAGACTAGCTATAGTAAGATTCAGATATCAGAGGGTTGTGAATAGAAATCACTGTTCTCACAGAAGAAGAGTTAAAGATAGATTGCAATTAATAACATAAGTTGATTACGAAAGAAGAATAAGATTATGAAATTATGAAATAAATAATTGTTTATATAATTATTACTGATGACTCGTGTATAATGTTTCTAAGTGCTCTTCTCGAGCACTCTTAAGCACTTGCTTCTAAGTACTCTTCTTAAGCACTCTTGAGCACTTCTCTTAATATTTATTTCTGATTATTCTAATTAAACATATCTTTCTGAATCAGATCTCCGTAATTCTGAGAGATGTTTATCTGCGGGATCTACTATCTTAACTATCTATCAGACTTCGGTAGTTAGAGTCGAGTTCGTTAGTTACTGATTTATAATTATAATATTATATTCTTTCGAATTAATTTAATCTCTTAAGTTACTTAAACTTGTCTCTATAATTTATATAATTTCTACTTTCTTCTTTCTTTATTATACTTCAGTATTATATTAATAAATCTTTCTCTTATAAATGACGTTAAATTTAGATAAAAAAGATAATTTTATTAAGAGTGCTAATTATAATTATGTATTCTATCTACACTAAATAAGATTATCTTTATATATTTTTTAAAAATGTCTTAAAATATTTAAAGTATATTTATTATAATATTTATTATAATAATAACTTCTTAAAAATTAACTTTTAAAGATTACGATAAAAATAATTGTGTTTAAAGATTGCGCGGAAGATAATTCTCTTTCGTCTTTAATAAAATACTGCGGAGATAATAAGTCTAAACTCTTATATTAAGTCTTTTCGGGCGGTTTAAAATAAGATAATTGCTCGAAAGATTAAGTCTTTAAAGAAGCTTAATTAGAAAAAGAGATATTTAGAAGAGAAAGAGTTATCAGTTAGTGCGAGATTAAACATCACTTTTAATAAAGAGCAGTTAACTACTTTCTTTAATTCTTTTTATATTAAGAGTTCCGGCGGTAATAACTCTTAAGAGTTATAGAACTGAGATTCGTTTCTGATTCTTACATGTTTTCCGATATATTATATTCTGATTACTTTATTAGATAATGAGTTTTACTCTTGATCTTTTAATTATTAAGCACTTTTTTTATTTTATACTTCTAATCTTAATTGTTTAATTAAATCGAAGTTTGTTTAGCGTTCTTCGGTATAAATTTCAGAAGGGAAATATTAAATATAAAGTGAATCCTTATAATATCTAATAATTTGAGTCTATAAATTGATTTACTTAAGACTTTCTAAATTGAATAAAAATTAAGTTTCGTGTGATTCAGTTTTATATTAAATCTTTTGATTTTAATATTTCTGTGAAATAAATATATTAAGTTCTTCTCTTTAAGATTTGATTTATTAATTCTTTTAGAGTTATAATATATATTAGATCTTTAACTGATGAATTCAAGATCTTTTATTAATTCTTAATATAAATTGATTAATAGTTATATATTAATAACTGATTTTTGTGTAAATTGTTTCATTTCTCTTGATTGAATATTGTTTGTAAAAATGTATAGATTAAGTCTTTAACATTCGATGCTTTTATATAATTAATGAAGTAAATATATTTTATTAATCTATTAATAATAATTAAAATGCTGTTATAACCGACTTTAATTATTAAGTTCTTAGATAATAATAGCTTAATAATGAAGTCTAATATAATAGATTTTCATGCTCTTTTAAATTGTTTTGGAGATTGCATTTTCTTGTATGATTTGTGTTAGAAGTGCTTGATTTTCTAATAAGTATTATAATTAGTAGAATAGAGATTATCTCAACTTAATAAGTTGAAAGAGAAAAGAGAATTAAGCGGTGGAAAAGAAGAAATGAAATCAGCAAGTATCAAGACTATCAGACAGATAACGCAGAGATGGGAAGACTTATACAGAGGAGCAAAGCTGGCAGTTCCGTGAGAGAAGATGCGCGCTCTCATCCGACCGATTCTGTAAATCTATTTATACGCAGAAAATGTAATAAAAGACGCGTTAAAAGACGCGTTAGAACGCGCAAATCATTTTTCATTTAAATAATCATCTAATCCGGTAAAGATAAGATTACGCAGAATTGAGAAATCTATTATCAGACTAGAAAATCAAAGTTAGCAGGAAAAATTCTTAATCTTATACGCAGAAATAGCACGCGATACTTTAAAAAAGAAATTAATCTTTACAACTTAACTCTCTTTAAAAATAGAGATAAGAAAAATCATCATCTAAATTTCAGATAAGAAAGAAAAGATTAAAATTAATAAACTCTTAATTAAAGAGATTATAAATCAGATTAATTAGAAATTAACAAAAATATCTCGTATATATTATATAATTGTAATAAAGAAACTTTTAAAGAGAGAAATTATATTATACGCGAAAGATAATTTAAATTATATAGAGCTTAAATAAGACTTAATATAAATAAAGTTGTTAAGCTTACTCACATAATTTAAGATAAGATTATATAAAGTACTAATACGAGCAGTATAAATAAGATAAGAAGAGAAAGAGAAGAAGTAACTTATATAAGAATTAAAGAATAAGAATGCTAGACTTATTTCAGATCTGAAAATTAAAAATCTGTGATAAATAAAAAGATACGCGGAAATAAATATAATTATACACGCAATTTTAAAACTTTCTTACTTAAATCTAATAAATAAAATTATTTAAAAAGATCTTATTTATAAAATAGAGTTTAAGATAATTGTATAATATAATTTAATTCTTTAATCACGCTAATACTTTTATTATTAGAAATATAAACACTTATTTCGTATATATAAAAAGATATAATTCTACGTATATTATGCAGAATATTATTAAATTAATAAATGCGAGAAAAAGCTTAAGAGAAAGATTATATAATATAATAACTACTTAAAGAGATATAAAACTTAGTCTTATAATTACTCATAAAAGAAAAGAGAATAATCTTATATAAAGAAAATATATAATAAGAAATTAAGATACTTTTAATCTTAAAATCAATAAGAGATTATTTCTATTCTCTCTTCTTTTTTCTTCTTATTAATCTTAAATCTATTAACAGAAGTTAGTAAAAGTAACTCTAAATTAAAGATGAAATAAAGTTAAGTAGAAGACTTATAAAAAAGAAGATTAACTTACTTAAAAGATTATTTATAAGAATCTAAAAATTATATAAAGACTAATCTTATATTAAGTTAAGATATTTAACTTCTTCTAATTAGAAAAAGTTATTAACTTATATTTAAAGATATTATATATTAGAAAACATTTTTATATAAAATCTTAAGATTTTATAATATAATATCAATAAATTCAGAAATAAAATAATAATAGAGTTACTTCAAAATTTAAAGATTAAAAAATATAATATTCTCGCAATTTAAGAGTTATAAAGAGATATACTTAATTATACTTTATATAATTCAAGATAAAGTGTCTTTCACAGTAATAATTAAAAATAAAAAGATTTAAGAATTCTTACGCTTATTAATAAGCGCATTCATACAAATATATAAGTAGAGATATATTATTTAAAAGATTTTATTATAATCACATTAAAATTTTAAGAAATACAGATTACTAATTATATAATTAATATTCACAATATTTATAATCTCTTAAATTAATACTTAAAATTAGAAGAAATAAAGTCTTTCAGCACTCTTTATATAATACTTAAAATGTCTAAAGAATATATCATACTAAGTAATCTAAATCTTCATTATCTCAGCTAATTAAATCTAATATATTTATTACAATATAAACTCTCAGATATATTATTAAAGATTATATAAGAAGTAGAGT
>JAABUK010009888.1_pt1 | contig 12895 bp, 1 predicted proteins | sample 5559141 | NCBI WGS metagenome assembly JAABUK01 (sample SAMN10711869, study PRJNA513367) | rock metagenome | isolation source: Antarctica rocks | place: Antarctica: Victoria Land, Pudding Butte nord | collected 2016-01-03
ATAGAGTTTTATATTATATTTATAAATTAAAAAAGTAGGTTTTATAAAAATAAAAAACTCGATTTAAATTAAAATAATATTTAGTTTTATTTTTCTCGTTTTAAATAATAGAATATATAAATATCTTTTAATTATTTAAATTTAATATATTTATATAAATCTCTAATATATTTAAATTATCTAGTTAAATATAATATAAATAATATATTCTATATAAATTAAATTAATTTAAAATTTATTAATTATTATTTAGATTTTTACTTCTTATTAAGATTTAAATTAAATAAATTAAAAAATTATAATAATAAAGAACTAGATATCTAACTTATTAATATTATATTAAATATATATTTACTTTAAGGTTAATCTTCTTAATTATTAATTACTAGATTTATTATAAAATTAAATTTCTTATTTTTTATTTTTTATATTAAATTAAATTTAGTACTAGAGTAATATTAATATTTAAATTTATAAGTATAAAAATTAATTAATAATTCTAAAGATAGTATATATATCTAGATATACTATATATAAAGTTAAACTACTATATTTATAAAAGAAAAACTAACTAACGCCTTAATTCTATATTTAAACTAATCCGTATACGCTTTATAGACGCTAGAATAACTACTATAAATACCCTTTTAAAGCCGGTTCGGCCTAACTCCGGCTTAATTATATTTATTCGTCGTATCGTAATATCTATATAAGGGTTTTCGTATCTAGAATCCGTATCTAATAGGCCGGCCTAGGTTATATCCGATATATAACCCTCCTCGTCGGTACTTGTAGGCGTGGATATTTTAGGTAAAGCGGCGGGCGACCCCTCCTTAGACCCTTCCAGCGGTGTATATTACCGACGAGGTACTAATCGCGGTATTTAAAAGCTATTCTTCTCTACGAGAGTCGTTAACTTATTTAGTTATTTATACTATTCTTCGGAGAGATATATTATTCCTATAAATATAACCGGTTATATATTAATAGGGTAGTCCCCGTTCTAGTTATAATTAATATAGGCCGTTTTTAGGTAATAACTAGTCTATTATATTATAAGAGAGGACTTTAAAGCCTAATTAATTATGAAACTAACTACGACGCCGGTAAGGTAGTTTTACGTAATTATAATTACGGCCTAGTAGTAGCTCTAGATAATTAAATTAAGGCTAAACGGACGTAATATACGCCGTAATAAGGCGGATAACTCTATAGTCGCCTAGTATTCCTTAGGAGAACCCGATTTACCTAGGTAATAAAACCGGAAAAAGTAGTTATTTAATATAAATACTAGTTGAGTCTAGTTATAGAGGTATAAAAGGGCTGGGCGTATATAGAGTAAAAAGTATATTAATATAATACCGAGTTAAAAGGGTAGGAATCGGTAGACCCTATTATTATCTTCCGTAATAGAGGTGTTTTTATTATATAATTATTAAATTAAAAGTTTATCTAGAACCTAAAAGATATTACGCGAGTTATTCGATTTATTTCAATATTTTATTATATATAGCTTAGGCCCGCGAGGCGGTTATTTACCCTAAATATATACCGTAACTATAGTAACTTCGATAGCGGTAGTATATTATATAAGGAGGTTCCCGACTCGGCTAGCCCGCTAGAACCCCTTTACGGTTATAAATAAACCGTTAAGATTATCGTCCTCGTATTTTCTAAAGTAGGCGAGGTAGATTCTTATTAAATAATCTTTATTAAAACTAGAAACGGCCGAAAAGCTATATTAATTATTTATAAATTAATTTTATAACTTATTTAGGTTTATATAGTCTCGTATTTTTAAAAGTAAATTATTTAAGGATTATATAACCTTATTTAAGGCCGATTAAACGAATATACGGAATTAATCGAGGTTAAACATATTACCTTTACGATTAAGCCGTAGTATCTACTAGTTATCGGACTAATATACTATTAACTAGCCCTACTATTACTCTCTTATACAAAGGCCTAGATTTAAGAGTAAAGCTAGCTCCAAAAAAGGGTAGTCGGAGTTAAATAAAAGGTACTACTTTTATTTCCGTACGAAAAGGGCGCGTTAGTCGACGAACTACTCGTCTTCTACCTCGAGAGAGGGTATATAAGGTATATTAAATCTTTTATTATCCTTATCGATCTTTAATAAAATATTTAAAAACTTTAATTTTATATTTATAATAAAGGAGCTACTAGATCCTAGGCGAAATATTCTACGCCGTTATATATCGTTATTTATACTTTAGTTATTTATTCCTTTTTCCTCGCTTAAATATTACTCCGCCTCTTCTTTATCTAAATCGTCCTATATAGGCCTCGGAGCCTTTAAGTCGGTCTAAAGGGAGGAAAGTAAACTAGGATCCGCTTTATCCTCGCCTATCTTTATTTTACCTTAACTTATACGGCTCCTATTAACCCTAAATAAGTCTAGTATCGTACGATACGGGTTAGATATATAGGGGAGGTAACGGTATAAAAATAAAGCCCGGCTCATCTAGATCAAAATTACTAAATAGTTAATATAATTACGGGTATAAAGGAAGGTTCTAGAGTTAATTAAAATAAAAATACCGGCGAAATAAATAATAGGGTATTTCTTTATATACCGTTTATACCTAGCCGGAGCGATTAAGGCTATAAAGAGGGATAATAAGGCCCGCTATACCCGATCTTCCTAGTAGGGAACGTAGATAGCCGATTTAGAAAAGAATTATATATTATTATTAGAGGCTTTTTCACGTATCAAGTATTTTATATAAATATATACGCGATCTATAATAACCTATATATAAGCGGGTAGGCCGATCCTCTATTACTCGTACTATACCTTTTTTATAAAGCGGGAGACTCGAAGTATCTAGACTAGAAGTTATATCTATAATTTTATATAGCGCTTTTTAGAGGCCCTACGGCGGAGCCGTTAAAATAAACGGGAGGGAAATAGGTACGGTCGAAAACTTTTTAACTTTACGCGGGTCTAGTATAAAATATATTAAATAGTCTCTAAAGCTACTTCGAAGAGAATAGGGAATTAAATAATAACTAAAGAAAAAACCTCCTCTAAATAAATATCGGTTAAAATGGGTCGGCTCTAAAAACTCTTCTCTTTTACCTATACTTCTATAAAAACTTAATCGAAGGGGACGATCCCTACTATAGTTATAAAAAAGTAGTTATTTTAATAGATCTAGCGGCGATACCGGCCCCGAAATATCTTTTACTAACCTATTCGCTATAACTATAAATTTATTTAATCTAGGTATATTTATAAATCGAGGCTAGCCTCATTATTTATAGGGCTAGACTATACCTAAATAGGGATTTTATAGGGTATCGAAAATATCCCGGGGCTAAAGGAGAAAGAAAGAGTACTATAAAAACCTATAAATAACTAGATCCCCGTTTCCGTCTTATTCGTCGGATCCGCCGAACGCTTATAGAGGGGTTCGTCGTAATAGACGTGTATAAAGTTATTCGGGACGGGATTAGCGCGTAAAAAAAAGTACTATATCGATCTTATTTAGATAGGTTTAGGGGTACCTACCTAATAAATCTAATTATATACGAGCCGTAGGTATTTATTAATCCTATAACTAGACTTAACCCGGAAGAAATAGGTAGGCTCTTTAATATATTCGAAACCTTAAAAGAATTAGCCTAGCGTATTAATAAATAGATAAATAAAACGTAGAGGTAAAAAGTCTTAAACGGAGGCGATTAGATCTAACTAGGTAATAATCTCGTATATTTATTTACGCGAGAGGGGCTGGAACCGCTATAGGCTAGTATAACTACCGAGGACGTACACGAACGCCTTATCGCGGGCGAGGTAATAACCGTATTCGAGGTAAAAGAAGATATAATAACGGTAATTATAATAGAGGAAGGGAGGAAGGGCGTCGCACGGGTATAAAGTAGGCGGTAGAGAGGTAATAAGGATTTAAATAACGGTAGTTATAATTATAGTAGGAATAGTATCGTAGAATCGAGGTTAATAGAGAGCGGTATTAGAGGTAATTCGAGACGTATAAAATATTAAGGGGTAAATCGGGTTAAATTCTATTTATATAAAGGTAGGATCGGGCTATATAGTAAACCTAATTAAAAATAGAAAGAGGCGGGATAGGATTAGAATCGAGCGTAATATTAAACTCCTTAAAGGATTACCTAGTAGGCGAGGCGATCCCATACAATAATATAGAGTATAGGACATAGTCGACCTTGAGAAGAAGACTTTTGTACTTTCGTCCGAACTTTCTCGCTTTCGTCTCATCTTTTATATAGGTATGGATCGATTTAGTAGAGAAGCTTGGCGCGTAATAATTTATTATTTATATAAATATAGATAGATTTAGTAGTGAAGCTTAGCGCGTAATAATTTATTATTTATATAAATATAAATAGATTTAGTAGTAAAGCTTAATACGTAATAATTTATTATTTATATAAATATAGATCGATTTAATAGTAAAACTTAGCGCGTAATAATTATTATTAAATAATAAAAATTCAATCGCGGTAAAGTTTTAAAATTAAAATAATAGCGGGTAATAACGATTATCACGAATATTAATATTTTAAGATACTATTATCTAGTATAGTAACTTAATAATATTAAATAATAATATTCTAAAACGGAGAAGTTAATTATAATACTATTAAATAAAATATTTGAAACTTTAGAGGAATTTAAGCGAAGCGTCGTCTAAACCTAACGTGATTTAAGGTAATAGAATAACGGCGCTTTCTCCCTAAATTATTTATAATATAGAAAAGTATTTTATTTTAATTTATCGGTTAAATTTAAATCTCCTAGTAATATAATTATCCGCGCTCTATATAATTAATTTGACTATAAAGTAGTTTAATTAAAATAATAAATTAACTATAATTATATATAACCCCTTTAATATCGGCGACTATAGATAAATTTAACTAGTTATAACTAAAATAAATACTATATATAACGAATTTAATAAAATATTATAACCGATTTAAACTAGAAATATATCTAGGATTATTTTATATATAGTTATTATAAAGGTCTTTTATAAATTACCGTCGTTAAAAGAAATATAAAATATAAACTCGACCCTAGATCGTAATTCGTTATTTATATAATTAACGGCCTTCTTTATTTTTTATAGTTTAATTATATATAAACCGATTTATAATATCGTAGACTATTAAATCCGAGTTTTAATAATTTTCTTTAAAGTTACTTTCTAGCTCGGAGTTATTAAATAATTATTTAAAGAATAAACTAGTATAAAATCTTTTTAAAGAAAATCCTAAACTCTATATATTCGATTAAATATTAATATCTAAAGACTTTACTATATATAGTCTCGCTATTATCTATATAATAATAGAGGCCGTATATAGGCGCGGATTTAATAATATCGAGAGATTAATTACTAGATCGGACTTTTTTAATATAAAATAAATAACGATTAAAGAGGTACTAAAGTTCGCGGCGAGTAAATAATATAAATAGTAAAAATTATAGAGTATTTAAATTTAAGTTCTTTATTTAGGTTAATTATATATAACTCTAAATAATCTATTAAAATATATAATTAAATATTAATATAAATATTATCGAGATTATAGGAATTGAGTTATTTATATATAGTCCTCGGTTAAAAAATCGCTATAATAAATATTATTTTATAATATTTATTAATACTCTATTAATAGTATTAAATAAATTATTAATAATTTATTATAACTAACTCGGCTAGTTTCTTATTTATAATTTAATAAATTATCGGGTAAATTAATATATAAGATTTAACGGATAAAAAGATTATTAATATTAATATTAAAAACTATTATCGCGATAATAAAAGGCGAACCCTACCCGAGACTTTATATAATTATAATTTACACTATTCGGAGTAAGTTAGTAAACTATAATAGAAATAATATTTTAATACCGCTATAATACGCCCGCCTAGATCGCGATTTCTAACGTAATAGATATTATATATAATTATATTTCTATTTTCTTTCTACCCGGAAATATCCTATTTATATATAAGAATAATTATATAAAATAATATATCCTCCCTCGGCTACTTCTTTATTAACGGCTTTAGAAATTATATATAATACTCTAGGTTTAATTAATTACTAGATTTATATCGATATTTTAGGTATATAAATATAAAAATATATTTAACCTCGGCTTCCGTAAAAGAGGGGAGTATAATAATTATATAAATAAAAAAATACTTAATCTTCCTAAATATACCGATCGCCTCTATATTTTCGCGGTAGTATAATATTATTAATAATAAATAAATTTTATCTAAAACTAAATAATCTACTCGATTAATTATATATAGATTCTATATAAAGGCGAGAAAAGACGATATAATTATAATCTCGATATTAACTAGGAAGAGGGTAGAGACTATATATAATTAATTAAAAATAAAAACTAAATTATAATAAAAATAAACTATCCTCTACTCTTTATAACGGCGAAGGAAATTTTATTTTAAAATTATTAATAAAATAATAACGATAATAATATATATCTCTAATAATTAAGATAAGATTATAAATAGGATACTCTTCCTATTTCTAATAAATATAATAATTAAAGTTTCTAGCCGACTACGTATAATTAATATAAACGCGTCTCGTTACGTTTAATTACGTATTATTATATACGGTCCAAATAAGACTTTTAAACCTTCGAAAATTATAAATTATTTTTATAACTTACGTCGAATTAATACTAAAGAGTTTTATTTAATTTATTTCCGCGACTACTAAATTTCTAAAGAGTTAATATCGTAGTTATATTTAATAATATAAACGTAATTATTAATAATCGAGAGGAGTTTATTTTCCGATAATTTATTACTATTATCTTTAATTTATAATATTATATATTTTAAATAAACTATTTATAAACCCTATATATAGATTTAAATTATTATCGTAGGTCGTAGTATTCGTCCTTAATATATACGAGGCCTATATATAATAAATAATCGTTAAAGAATTCGATATACCGCCGAGATTATTATTTTAATCTATTTCCGGATCTAGCTCGGAGGCGGAACTATTAATTATATATAGTTTATATTTCTCCTAGTTTTTAAAGACTTTATATATTCGATATTTAATATTAAATAAAATTCTACGATCTAAATAAATAACGATATATTATTATTAATATATATTAATTAAGAACCCTATTAATAACGTATTTTAATATTTAATAATAATATTATTTAATTAATTAATCGTCTAGACTTCGTTCCCGTCGTAGAAAAAAAACCCTCGATCGAGAGATTATTATATATAGTCTTTAAAATATTAAAGAAACGGGGGGAGATAAATAAAATATTAAATTAATAATTCGCTAATTATTAAAAATAAAAACCGAGCGACTAGCCGAGTTTTAATATACTATTCGGATTTATAATAACCGGTAATTATAATTATAAAATTCTTATAAATATAGAGATTATATATAATTTTTTAATTATATTAAAAGATTTTAATAAGTTTTTTATAATATAATAGAAAATTAAAATCTTAATATATTAACGTCGCTAGTTATTAAAGGAATTATAAATTAATATAAAAGTAATTATTAACGACGGATTATTTAACTAGAAAAAAACTAAATATATTATTATTTAATACCGTATTATTAGTAATTTTCTTAAAAAACCGAGAGGTTAATTTCGGATTAGTCTTTACTCGATAAAAAAACTAGTCCCTAACTATATATAATTAATTACGGGGATTATCTAGGAACGAATAATTTAATACTATATTATTAATAATATCTATTAAATTTTAAATAAAATATTAAGGTACTTTATTTAAATTAAATAAAAACTCTTCCTCTAAAGTATAAATCGCCGATATTAATATAAATTCAAGGGTATCCCGTTAATTATCTAGTTTTAATTTAACCTTCGAGTAATTTATTTATATATAATCGATATTTAATATAATAACCGGATAACGGATAATATCGTTCCTAGTTTTCTATATTAAAAGGCGCTAGAAGTTAAACTCGGTTATAAAAATCGAAGTAATATTTATAAAAAACTCGTTATATTTTTAATAAACGATATCTTATATATAACCGTCTTAAAGAGATTATTTAACTCTTTAGATATAATAACCTAAAAACTATAATTATATATAATAAATTATATTATTAAGAAACTTACTATAGTTATAAATTTCTATTTATATATTATTAGAGTTTAATATCTTTAGGGCGGAAAAAGCGATTATTTTAATTTAAAAAAAACTATATTTATATTTTATCTTTACGAGATTAATAGAAAGATCCCGAACTTATTTATATAAATCCTTTATATATAATTAAAGGCTCGAATCACGTAGGTAGTTTTCTAAATCTAGGTTATTAATATTAATTATTAATAATATTTACGCCGTTTAATTTATCCTCTTAATTAACCGTTTAAATAAACGGTTATTTAATAGAAGTTAATTTTAGAGGATAGAATTATCTTCGTTATTCTTTAATTAATTTAAAAAGATTAAAAGACTACTCTATTATTAATAATATTAACGAAAAATCCCTACTTCCCGGATTATATAGAAGGGTTTCGACTATTTTTAATCGGGCTCGAAAGAATTAAAAATATATATAATAACGCGATTAATTAAAGAGGGAGATCTAGGTATTATACGACGGCGAGAAATAACTAAAATTAAATATATTATTTACTCGATTACCCTTTCTACTATAATATCGGTATTATTTATATCGATTATTTATTAATACTATATATAATTGGAATAATAAAAACTTTACTATTTATAATTATTAATAATAACTCTTATAAGTCCCTCTTTTTATAATTTAAATTAATAATAAAATTATTAATATTAATAGAAATAATTTAAAGGGGGGTTTAATTTAACTTTTACTCGCTACCTTTAAAGACTTAATTAAATATCGAGGCCTACCTCGTCTAGTTACTTTCGTATCGGGTAGATATAAAATCTTAAAGTTATTCCGAACCTTAAATAATTATATATAGCGAAGGTAAAAAAAACTCTTCCCGCTCGTTAAAACTATTTATATATAACGGAGTTAAAGGGTATTATTAATAATTTAATTAGATAAAAATAAAATAATATTACGACCTTAAAAGGAGGGACTATATATAGATTTCTCGAATAATATTTAATATAGGCTTAATTCTTTTCCGTTTACTAATTATATATATACGGGTTTAATATTTTTTAATAACTAGTCTATATTAATTAAATATATCTTCGTCGTTATTATATATAATTAAGGTATATTAAAACCTAGGAAAAATAAATAACTCTAGGATAAAATTATTATTTAAAGGAAATTAAATTCAAAAAGAATTATAAAGAATAAATCTTTTAAACTCTTTTAAAATTATATATAATAATTCTCTCTTTACTCTATATAATTACTTTAAATAATACTTTAATATAAAATTAGGGAGATAATATTTATATTTATAATAAATAATAATATAATAATTTAAAAGGTAAATAAAGTTAAAGGTTTTTATTATATATAATCTAAAAGACTTAGATCGCGTATAATAATAAAAATATTAACGAGAGCTCAAAGAATTACGTATATATATAATAATAATTCGTATATAATATAGGAAAAAGAGAATAAAATCGATTATATATAATAAATAATATTATAAAAAAGAGGAAAAATCCACGTTTTATATATAATAATAAAGGATAATAAGAAAAAGGGAAAAAATATAATAATTTAATTTCGCGTTATTTTAACTATTTTAATTATTAAAAAGATTAGAGTTAATTGTATTATTAAAATAAAAAAGAAATACGGGATCTTTATATATAGTAATTTAATAATATTATTAAATTTAAATATTATAATAACTTTTATTAAAACTACTAAAATTAATTATATAAAGTATTTTTCTATATATAAATAATAATATTTATCTAAAAACCTTAATTAAAATATATATTAAATACGTTTACTAAATTCTATAATTTATATAATAAAATCTTTTTATTATATATAACTATAATCGAGTTCTAAATTTATAAATTTAATTATAAAAAATTTATAAATTTAGTTATAAAAACTAGTTATTTAATACCAATTTAATTAATTAATATATATAAATTATTAAATTTATTTATAAAATTATATATTCGTAAAATTAGGGTTAGAGTTATAAATAAGGTTATATATAAAAACTATATTAATAATATATTCTAAATTTAGGTATTTTTACGAGTTAAAAATATTCTTAAAAGTATTTACGGGTATTAATAATACTCGAGAATTAAAATATAATATTACTTTATTTAACTAAATTTAACTAGTTTATATATATTTATAATATTTAAAACCTACTCTATACTTTTATAAATATATATTATTATTTTATTTTTATTCGACTAGATTATTAATAATATCTTTTAACTCTATTATATATAAATAGTTTTAATAAAGGAGAAAAGTTTCTTTTATTTTTATTATATATAATTATTTAAAATTCGGAATAATTTTAAAATTTTATATTTACTCGATATAAAAATAATTAAATTAATTAAATTTCGATATTCGACCGAGTTTTAAAAAATAATAAATAAAAATTAAATTAAACTCCTCTTTAGATTTTTTTTATTAATTTTAATAATTTTATTATTAATTTAAACTATAATAAAGAGGATTTATAAAATTTAGGGTTAATAATTATAAATAATAAAATCTTTATTATTCTAATTATATATAATATTAATAAACGGTCGATATAAATAATACCGATATTATAATAGAAAAAGTAATTAAATAAATAGTATATTTAATTTTAAATATTTCTCGCCGGCGCGTAATACCTAGATCTCTCTCTTTAATTAATTACGCGATTATATATATTTTTAATTCTTTCGAGCCCGATTATATATAATCGAAACCTTTTTATATAATCCGCGAAATAGAGACGTTTCGTTAATATTACTTATAATAAAATAGTTTTTTAATTTCTCTAAATCGATTAGAAGACGATAAAGATAGTTTTATTTTTTAAAATTAATTTCTATTAAATAATCGTTTATTTAAATAGTTAATTAAAAAGATAAATTAAATAATATAAATATATTATAGAATAGAGTAGAGATTATTTTCTCTTCCTTTCCCTTCTTTAAAGAAAGGGGTAGAGAAGAAAAAAAAAATTTAAAATAATTCTCTTTTTTAATTTAAAGAAAGGAAGAGATTCTTTATTATTTTCTTCTTTTCTACTCTCTCTATAAGGCTACCCTATATAACCTATATATATATATATATATACTTTATTACTACTCTTATATAATTTATATATATTACGCTACGGAATAGGGAAGGGAATTTTAACTTTTTCGAAAATCGAGGAAGAGAATTCAAAAAATTAGGACAAATATTAATATAAAACAAATTCCCTTCCTTAAAGAAGGGAAGGGAATAGAGTTAAAAAAGCCGATTCTCTTCTTTATTCCGTAGTATAATATATATATTTATATATACCTTATTACTACTTTTATATAGTTTATATATATATATATATATATTTTATTACTACTCTTATATAGCCTATATATACTTCTATATATAATATATATATATATATATATATATTTTATTACTACTTTTATATAGTTTATATATATATTTATATATACTTTATTATTATTTTTATATAGTTTATATATACCTTTATATATAATTTATATATACGCGTATATATACTTTATCATTATTTTTATATAGTTTATATATATATTTATTACGTTATGGAATAGAGTAGGGATTACTTTCCCTTCCCTTTCTTTCCTTGGAGGAAGGGGTAGGGAAGGGAAGGGATAGGCTCGGGGTAATTCCCTTTCTTAGTTTAGGGAAGGGAAGGGATTCCCTATTATTCCCTTCTAAAATAGGGTTGACTCTATATATAACCTATATATACCCTATATATACCCCTATATATGGCTTATATATACGTGTATATATACCCTATTACTGCTCCTATGTGGCCTATATATACCTCTATATATAGTTTATATATACGTTTATATATACCCTATTATTACTCCTATATAGTTTATATATACTCTATATATAGCCCATGTATACCCCTATATATAGTTATATATACGTGTATATATACCCTATTACTACTCCTATATAATTTATATATACTTTATATATAGCCTATATATACCCCTATATATAATTATATATACGTATATATATACCCCATTATTGCTCCTATATAACTTATATATACTCTATATATAACCTATGTATGCCCCTATATATAGTTATGTATACGTATATATATACTTTATTACTACTCCTATGTGGCCTATATATACCCTATATATGGCCTATATATGCCCCTATATATAGTTATATATACGCGTATATATGCCCTATTACTGCTCCTATGTGGCCTATGTATACCCTATATATAGCCCATGTATGCCCCTATATATGGCCTATATATACGCGTATATATACTCTATTGAGTGGTACAAAGATTAGGACAATTAGTAAAGCGGTTAAAACGCCAAGCCTTATACCTAATTTGGACTAGCGCAGTAATAGCCCATGTATGCGCGGAGCAATAGGCGATATGCAGGCAAGAATGGGCCATATTTTGAAGTAGTAATGGGCTCATACATGGGCCATATATGGGGGCATACATGGGCCACATGGGAGCAGCAATGGGGCATGCATGCGCGCATACATGGCCATATATGGGAGCAGCGAATGGGGCATGTATGCGCGCATACATGGGCCACATATGGGGGCACACATGGGTCACATGGGAGCAGCAATGGGGCATGCATGCGCGCATACATGGCCATATATGGGAGCAGC
>JAABUK010009890.1_pt1 | contig 12894 bp, 13 predicted proteins | sample 5559141 | NCBI WGS metagenome assembly JAABUK01 (sample SAMN10711869, study PRJNA513367) | rock metagenome | isolation source: Antarctica rocks | place: Antarctica: Victoria Land, Pudding Butte nord | collected 2016-01-03
GCAACGATTCAAACCAAAACGAATCACCGGCTCCGATTCCTCACACGCCGGACACTTGTAGATCTCACTCACCATACACGCAAGTTAAACTAACAACGCACTAAAAACCAATACCGTCATCGGCGCGATAAAAATCGGTCACAACGCGCAAGATTCCGTACAAGAGTAAAAACCAGGCAGCGACGACTCCCGATTTTTGGCGCATCCAGTCGGGATGGCGGCGCGACAGCCATAGCAGTACTCCCAACAGCAGAAAATGCGAAGCCGCTTCGTAAAGCTGTGATGGATGGCGCGGCAAAGCGTCGGCACGCGGGAAAATCACGCCCCAATCACCATGCGTTGGCCTGCCCCATAATTCGCCGTTGACGAAGTTCGCCAAGCGCCCGACACCCAAACCCAACGCGGCGGGAAATGCGGCGACATCGGCCAGTCGCCAAAACGAAATCCGATGCCGATGCGCCGTCCACGCCATCGCCAGCATCACTCCGACCAGACCGCCGAAGAAGGCCATGCCGCCTTCCCACACCTGAAAAACATAAAGCGGATCGGCGAATACTCTCTGCGGATGTTGCACCACATAACCCAGCCGCCCGCCCGCCAAAACGCCTAGCAGCACCGCTATGATGAATTGACCTTGCGCTTCGTCACCGAAGTCACGCAATACATCGCGCCGCGCCGCCCATCGAAAGGTCGCAAACGCGGCCCATAGCCCCAGCACATACGCCAAACCATACCAACGCACGCCGATAGTTTGTCCCGCGATTTCGGTTTGAAACAGAAAAGGCGAAAGCTGATGGTGATAATCAAAGTTATTCATAGTTGCGTTGAGGAAATAGTGAACATGAATACAAGCCGTTTGGCCTTAGGAATGTCCGGTATGATTTGTGTTGGCGACGTGTACGCTTTTGGCTTCGGATAAGGACGTTGACAGGCTGTAAATTCCCAGGCCGATCAAGAAAAGGCTAAAAAGCAACTTAAGTGTCCCGGACGAGATTTTATTGGCAAAATAAGCCCCAACCGTGGCCCCCAGAAATACCGTGATCGCAATGATGATAGCCGCGCGCCAATCGACGGCACCATGGCGGGTGTATTCCAAAACTGCGCCAATGCCCACCGGTGGCAACAAGATGACGAGGCTTGTGCCCGTTGCCTTGTGCGAGGAAAAACCTAAAAGGTAGATTAAAGCCGGCACCACCAACACACCGCCGCCAATACCAAACAAGCCAGACAAGATACCAGCGGTTAGCCCGATTCCAATCAGAATAAGAATATTCATAGGCATACAGACGCATTTAGTGGGCCATAACTTCCATCTCTTTAGTTCGATTTGATTAACTGGAGGTTATGTCTATCAACTTGACGCTGCTGCGTTCTTTTCATTCCATTGTGGAAGCGGGCAGCGTGTCCAAGGCGTCGCGTGCGGGTTTTGTATCGCAGCCGGGATTGTCTAAGGCGGTACGTGAACTGGAAAAGCAGTTGGGTGTGCCACTGTTGGAACGCGGTGCATGCGGCAGTCGCCCGACCAAAGCGGGCGCGGAACTATTCGATTACGCCCGCGCCATATTTGCGCTCGAAGAACAGGCCGAAGACGCTATCAAAGCCCACAAAACTCTGGGCGGCGCGACTCTCACCATCGGGGCCAGCACCACCATTGCGACCTATATTTTGCCGCCCTTGCTGGCGCGTTTTTATGCACTGCATCCGGGCGTGAATTTGTCGCTGGTGCGCGGCAATTCGGACGAAATCGAAACTCGACTGGCGTCTTACGAACTCGATGTGGCGCTGATTGTCGGCGCTCCACGTAACGCGCAACTGCACAAAACGATGTGGCGCGAAGATGAAATCGTCGGCATCTGTTCGCCTTCGCACCCGCTGGCCGCGCGCGAACTGATTTTTCCCAACGACCTGAAAAACTGTCAGTGGATCACACGCGAAGACGGTTCCGGCACGCGCGACGTCATCGAAACTGCGCTGCGACCGTATGGCCTGAGCGCGCTGGGCGGTTTGGAAATCGGAGGCTGCGAGGCGCTCAAGCAGTCGGTGGCGGCGGGGATGGGCATCGGTTTCGTGTCACGTCAGGCGGCAGCCGACCAAATCGCGCTCGGCAAACTTAAAGTCATGCGCTTGGCCGAAATCGAAATCCGTAGCCCTTTTTACCTGCTGCACTTACCCAATCGCCCACTCTCGCCCGTTGCGCGCGCGTTTGAAGCGTTTTTGCCGAGCGGCCAATAAGTACACTTGAATTCCGTCGTGTTTTGGAACAGCTATCAGAAAAGAAAATGAGAGTACAGTCGAATTCGACCGTACTCTCATTTGATTAAACTTCGTCTTTGGTCAGTTCATAACCGGCGGCTTTCCACGCTTTCATGCTGCCGGGAACTGTACTCACGTTCCCAAAACCGCGCGCCTGCAACACACTGGCGGCGATGCTGGCGCGATAGCCGCTGCCGCAAAAGGCCACAATCGGCTCGTCGCGCTCGAAAGGTAAATCACCATTAGTCAACTTCGGGGCGAAAATATGCACCGCGTCCTTGATGTGACCGGCTTGCCATTCGCCGTCCTGACGCACATCCAATACTTGCAGCGGTTCACCGCCATCAAGACGCTGTTTTAACTCGTGAACGCTCATCTGCGGCAGGGTTTGGAACGGCTTGCCGGCTTCGAGCCAGCCACGCATTCCGTTACGCAAAAAGCCGGCGATGTTTTCCACTCCGATACGCAGCAAGTGGCGTTGCACCGCGTCCAGGTCGCCTTCATCGCTGAGGACAAGCAGGATTTTCTCTTCTGGTTTGAGCATCCAGCCGCTCCAGACAGGAAATTCTTCACGCAGCGCGATGTTCATCGCGCCCGGAATGTGCGCGCCACCGAAGGCTTCGATTTCGCGCGTATCGAGTACTCGCACCTTGTCGTCCTGCATCGTTTCTTCAAACCTGGCGGCGTCGAGCGGCGCGATATTCCGCCGGCAGCCCAAAACCGTCGCGCCCTGCGCGTTGACTTTTTTCATGCGCGGATAATACGTCGGCGCGGGCGGCAAATCTTTGAGGACTTCGCGCACGAACTCATCTTCGTTCTTGATTTGCGCTTTGGGCAAGTTCAAGCGTTCGTAGCCGATGGTCGAGGTGAGGCGGTCTCCAATCGAACCGCCGCAGGGAGAGCCGGAGCCATGCGCCGGATAGATTTCCACTTCGTCGCCGAGCTTGAATAATTTCTCGTGCAGCGAGTGGAACAGCTTGCGCGCCAGTTCTTTTTCGCTTCCCGCGCCCAGCAAGTCGGGCCGCCCGACTTCGCCCGCGAACAGCGTGTCGCCGGTGAAAACCGCCCACGCTTTCTTTGCGCCTTTGCCGCCGCTTACCAGAAGCGAAATGTGTTCGGGCGTGTGGCCGGGCGTTGCAATTACTTTGACCGCGAGTGCTCCCAGCGAAAAGGTTTCGCCTTCGCGCGCCTGATGCAAGTCGAAGGCGTAGTCGTCTGAGACGCCGCCGACGATTTGCGCGCCGCTTTGCACGGCCAGTTCGCGCGCTCCCGACACGAAATCGGCGTGGATATGCGTCTCGAAAATGTGCGTGATGCGACAGTTGTTGCGCCGCGCGATGTCGAGGTAAATCGAGACATCGCGGCGCGGGTCAATGACGGCGCACACGCCCTGATCGTCATCGCCCAACACGTAAGACAAGTGCGCCAAACCTTTGGATTCTACAGTTTCCAGTAACATATTTTTCCTTTTTATTTCAGAAGTTGCGCGGCGGCGGGCATATTGGCAAAAACCACATAAGCCGCCATCGCCAGCGAGACACCGGCGAACGTCTTCTCCAGAGCGTGCGCCGGAACGCGTCCAGCTAAGTTCAAGCCGCCCCACAATCCCAGCAACGCCGCCGCCGTCAGCATCGCAGCGAGGGGCAGCAAGCCACGCACAGCGCTCCAATGCGCCGCAAAACCTGCGACCGAATTGAAAGCGATGATGCCCAGCGAAGTCCCTGTCGCCAACTTCATGTTTTGGTGCGCGAAGCGGCGCAGCGCGGGCACAAGCAGAAAGCCGCCGCCGACACCCAAAAATCCGGTCAGGATTCCCACGCCCCAGCCCGCAACGGCGCAGCGTCCGGTGCGGCATTCGTTGTCGCAGAGGACTTCATCGCTGCTACTGCCCCGCCACATCTTCAAGCCCACGACAAGCAACAAGGCCGCAAACATCAGGAGCAAAAGGGGCTGCGGCACCCTCTTGGTGAGTTGCGCTCCGATCAGCGCCCCGACCGCTCCCGCCAATCCGAAAAGCAGAACGGCGCGCCCGTGAACCTCGCCGCGCTGCGCTTTGACGGCAGCTCCAGCGAAGGAAGTCAGGCCGACAATCGGCAGAGATAGCGCAATCGCGGCGGACGCGGGCAAGCCCACGATATAGACCAGAATCGGCATCACTACAATCGAACCGCCGCCGCCGACCATGCCCAGCAGCAAGCCTACGACAAGCGTGAGGATGAAAGCCACCATCATCGGAGCCGAGAGCGCCCCGCCAAGCACTTCGTTCAAGATTGCGCCTCATTTTGCGCTTTGTGCTCGCGCGCAAACTCGCAACTGCGCGCCTTTTCATCACCGTGCGGACGATTCCACGGCATCTTCGCCAGCACTTTGCCCATGCCGCACCAATCGGTCACGCCCGCGAAAATCAGCCCGCACGGCACGAACCAAGAAATTGCGCGCAGACGCGGCGCCAGTAGACCGAGCAGCACGAGTACTCCCGCGCCGATGCGAACCTGCCGCTCCATCGAAATAGGGCCGACTTCAGCTTTTTGCGTTGGCAGCCCGGCGGCTTTCCATTCTTCGATGCCGCCCTTCACGACAAAAGGCGTTGCCACACCGGCAGCGGCGAGCGTTTGCGCGGCTTCTGTGGCGCGCTTTCCGCTGCGGCACAGCGTTAAGACTTCGGGCGCGAGGGCACCACGTTGCGGATTGTTTTTGAGTTCACCCAGCGGAATCAGCGTCGCGCCAGGAATGTGGCTTTCCAGCCACTCGGGGTATTCGCGCACATCGAGCAACACCGCGCCATCCTGCATTTTGGCGCGCGCTTCGAGCGGCGTTATGGTTTGAACCGCAGTATTTTGCATCTTTATCTCCTCTGATTTGGCCTTCATGGAGATGGATACAAGCGCGCTCAAAAAGGATGCAAAAAACACCGGTGTAAACGCATCAACAGCCGCCAAACAAAGCGCTAAACCCGACCGCTACAGCTTCGCTCTGTCATTCCTTAGTCGCTGGGCTTCCGGCGGGTGAGCTCAATAGTTGTGTGGCTGCGCGCGGCGTAGTGGCTGCTCATTCTTCAAAATCGTAGAACCATCCTAAGAATCAAAACAGTGATGCCTGTAGCAGCGCGATCAAACGCTGTGCGGCGGCGCTGACGGGACGGTCTTTCAAAGCCAACCGATGGAGCGGGCGTTGGAGGTTCAGGCCACACACGCAAAGTACTTTGAGACGGCCCAAGGCGATTTGGTCGAGAGCCGCTACGCGCGAAACGACCGCTACTCCCAAGCCCGCCGCGACGGTTTGCTTGATCGCCTCGGTGCTGCCCGCTTCGAGCACGGCGCGCCAATGAATGCCGGCTTCGCGCAGCGCGGTTTCCGTGACAGCGCGGGTGCCGGAGCCGGGTTCGCGCACTACCATATCCACGTTTTGCAGATCGTTTTTGCCCAGTCTTTTGCGCGCGGCCAGAGGATGAGAGGGTGCGGACACCAGCACCAGTTCGTCGTCGTGCCAGAGCGAGCTTTGCAGACGTGGATGCTCAACCGGGCCTTCGACCAGAGCCACGTCCAGTTCGTATTCCAATAGCAGACGGGCGATGTCGCGCGTGTTGGCGCTCGTCAGGTGAAGCATCACGCCAGGGTGAGATTGCGCGAAAGCGGCCAGCATGGGCGGCAGCCAGTAGGTCGCAATCGTGGTGCTGGCACCGATGCGAAGCGTACCGCGCTCCAAGCCTTTTTGTGCCTGCATTTCTTCCCCAGCCTCGCGTTCGAGCACGAATATCGCCCGCGCGCGGTCGTGCAAAGCGCGTCCGGCTTCCGTGGGCCTCACGTTCCGCGAACCGCGCTCCAACAAAGGCAGGCCGACGTGAACTTCCAGTTCCCGCACGGTTTTAGAAATCGCCGGCTGCGAAATGTGAAGCGATTTGGCCGCGCGCGAAAAGCCACCATGTTCTATCACGGCGCAGAAAACCCGCAAATGCTGAAGATTGAATTGCATAACCTACAGGTTATCAAAGGATGAAAAAGATGTATTCGATTTATGATTGGGCATGGCGTAAGATGTTCTTTGCGGGCGAAGGAGCTTGCGGAGAACATCATGAATCACGTCAGAAACTGGTGGGCGCAAAACAGACATGGATTGATTTTGGCGGGCGCGGTCGGTTTAGCGGCGTTGGGCATGGCGCATCTCGAAGGCGCGATTTGGGGGCGCGAACCACTCGAAGCTCTGGTGCTGGCAATCTTGCTCGGCATGGTGGTGCGCTCGTTCTGGACGCCGCCGCAGAAATACGTGGCGGGCGTGCATTTCGCGGCCAAGCCGTTGCTCGAAATCGCGGTCGTGCTGCTGGGCGCTTCGATTAACGGCGAAGCGTTGGTGCAGGCGGGGCCATCGCTGGCCGCTGCCGTCGTGGTTTTGGTGGTGAGCGGCATCGTGGTGGGGACTTTGCTGGGCCGCGCCTTTGGCTTGCCGCCGAAGTTGGCGACGTTGGTAGCGTGCGGCAACGCGATTTGCGGCAATTCGGCGATTGCGTCGCTGGCGCCGGTCATCGAGGCCGAGGAAGAACACGTTGCCGCTTCGATTGCCTTCACCGCGATTTTGGGCATCGGCGTGGTGTTGCTCTTGCCTCTGGCGGTGTCGCTGCTGGGGTTTAGCGCCGCGCAAGGCGGAGTTTTAGCTGGATTGACTGTTTACGCCGTGCCGCAAGTGCTGGCCGCGACGAGCGGAGCCGGAGTTGCCGCCGTGCAAATCGGGACGCTGGTCAAGCTGACGCGCGTTTTGATGCTGGGGCCGGTGGTGTTTTTCTTCGCGCTGCGTCAAAAGCGCCAGTCGATGCCCATTGCCAATGCGCCGCGCGCCGATTGGAAGCAGTTCGTGCCGCCGTTCATCATCGGTTTCGTGTTGCTGTCGGGAGCGCGCACGGTGGGCGTCATTGGCACGCCAGGCGCCGATGTTTTGCGTGAAGCCGCCAACTGGCTGACCATTGGTGCGATGGCGGGTCTGGGATTACTGGCCGATATTCGCGTCGTGCGAGACGCAGGGCGCCCCGTCCTGCTCACCGCGCTGCTGTCGTTGGCCGCAATTGGCGCTTTGAGCGTCGCGCTGATTCGAGTACTGCATTTGTAACGGGGAAATCATGAAAACATCCATCTGAATCGAACCGCAGTTCCACAAAACATTTCTCGACGATTTAGGCCGCGAATAGGCCGGTCGTCAGGCCAAGGTCAGGCCAAGGTATCGCTGATGAGTTCTCATATCGTGGCGCTCCACGACCTGGGAGAAGCCCGTTTCATCGGTGCCTGGCTGGAAGAAATCGGTGCGATGGCATCAATCATGGTGATGTTGGAAATGCCCGACTTCTATCAATTGACGCACACCGTCGCCAACTTTACCTTTCTGTCGTGGCAGGGCGACACGCTTTTCATCGAACATCCCGACGGCTCGACAGAGCTCATTCAGTTTTGAAACGCGCTTTGGGCGTCGGCTGCATTAGAGTTTTCGCACCGGGCCATCGCGCCCTACAAAATGGAAATCTATTTCCAAAAGGAATACATGACAATCAAACATATCTGCGGCCTAGCCGCGCTGGGAAGCCTGCTGGTTATGGCCGCGCCATCGCGGGCCGATCACGAAATGACGATGAAAATGCCGGTGCCGCAAGGCGAAACCGCCTTTGCCCGCGAAATGCAGCAAAGCATGGAAAAGATGGACAAAGACATGATGGCCGCGCCGATGACGGGCGACCCCGACCGCGATTTCGTGGCGATGATGATTCCCCATCATCAGGGCGCGGTGGACATGGCCAAAATCCAACTGCTGCACGGCAAAGACCCGGTTTTGCGGCGCCTGGCACAGGAAATCATCACCACGCAAATCGAAGAAATCGCCGTAATGCGCCGCCGCTTAGCCGAGTTGCGAACGACCGTCGCAGCGCCGAAAAGCGTCGCGCCGCAAGTCGTCGCAGCGCCGCAAGTCGCGCCGCCTTTGGCTGCCGCGCCGCGCGCCGTTTCGAGCCGCGACCGCGTTTATACCGCCGATCAGGTTTCCAATACGGTTTCGGTCGTTGACCCCGCAGCCAACAAATTGCTGGGCGTAATCAAACTCGGCGATCCGGTTCCGCAGGCGCTGGGCGCGCTCTACAAAGGCGCGCTTCTGGTGCATGGACTGGGCTTTTCGCCCGACCATCGCACGCTTGCGGCGGTTTCCATCGGCTCCAATTCGGTCACGCTGATCGACACCGCAACCAACGCCGTCAAAGGCACGATCTACGTCGGACGCTCGCCCCACGAAGCCTTCTGGACGCCCGATGGCCGCGAGCTTTGGGTGGCGGTGCGCGGCGAAGATTACGTTGCGGTGCTCGACCCGATTGCCATGAAGGAAACGCGGCGCATCCCGACCGCCAACGGGCCGGCCATGGTCTTGTTTTCGCCCAACGGTCAGTATGCGTTCGTGCCGTCGAGCTTCGTGCCCGAACTGTGCGTGATCGATGTCGCTTCGCACCAAGTCATCGCGCGGGTGAAACAAGTGAGTCCGTTTTCGCCGAATTTAGCGGTCAGTCCCGATGGCGCCCAAGTGTGGTTCACGCTCAAAGACACCGGCAAAACGCAGGTCATCAGCGCCCGCCCGCCATTTCAAACCCTGGCGACGCTCGACACCGGGCCGTTCAGCAATCACGTTGCCCTCGTGGACAACGCGCGCGGCAAATTCGCTTATATCACGGTCGGCGGCGAAAACGCGGTCAAGGTTTACACGCGCGCAGCGATGCCGAAATTAGTCACCACCCTCGCTTTGGGCGATGTGCCGCATGGCATCTGGCCGTCGGGCGATGGCACGCGCGTTTATATCGGCCTGGAAAACGGCGATGCGGTGCAAGCGGTTGACACGTTGCAAAATCGCGTGATAGCCACCATTGGTATCGGTCAGTTGCCGCAAGCCCTGGTTTATGTGCCCGACGCCGTGCCCATTGGCGGCGGCCTGACCAACCTGACACCGCTTGGCGAGGCGATGCGCGGCGCGCAAATCACGCTTTTGCCGCCCGCGAACGCCGCAACCGGAGCGCGCGGCGCCCGCGCTTCCGTCGTCGTCAATTCGCTGGGCTTGATCGACCAGTTGCAAATCGTCGCCAGCGGTTTGGAGCCGGGCCGCGAATACCAACTCTGGCTCTCTGCTTCGCCCGTTGCGCCGTTTGGCGAGCGCGTGCCACTGCTGAAGATGAAAGCCAACCCAGCCGGCGCTGCGACCGCGCAAACGCTTGGCCCGCTACGCCGCGCCGTGACCTCGCTCGAAGGCGTTCCTCCCGTCGCAGCGCGTCGTTATTTGGTGTTGACAAGCGTTGAAGGCGATACGCCCGTTCTGGCACAAAGCCGATAAGCGAGCACGCTCACACCGTCTTTCCGTTTTCAGGGCAGCCTTTGACCGCGCGGTTACAGGCTGCCCTGAGCCGATTAACAGCAACACAACAAGGTGCTGCACCCGACCGCCTACAGCTTCGTTCGTCGTTCCTCCTCACTTCGCTTCCGGCGGCGGGTGAGCTTGGTCGTTGTGTTTGTGCTCTCGGAACCGTCGCCGGAAGTGTTTGTTGCAGGGAAGCCAGACTGCTCAGAATTACGTTGAACGTAATCAATCAGCCAGTTTTGAAAAGACACCGAATAAGCGCCAGCCCGGCGTAAAAAGGTTGGATCGTTGGTTAATTGTTGTAGAGCAACCGTTCCCGGAGCCGTCTCCCTATGCTCATCGTTCTCGATTATGGCCTGGGTCTTGGATAGAATTTGTTGAAGGACCTGGCTAAACGCCGACATCGTTTTTTTGGCTGATTCAGTCCCCTGCTCTCGATCTTCAAAAAGTTTTTCCAAAAGGTAGCGCCGCCTTTGTGGATCATTCGTGGCGCTGTCCTGCACGTCCTCACCAGCTTCATTAGCGTCGTGACCTGCTGCCAAACGGAGGATTTCGACTTCAAAAGGCATCCACAGGGCGCAGAACTCTTCGATGTCAGAAGTCTGGAAAGAACGAGTGGCGTTGCTTCTTTTCTTTTGAGATTTCATGGATCTTCTCTCATACTGAATATAAGTAAAAACAGAATATGCAGTTATTGCTATATATTCTGTTTCTTAGCGTTTGGACGTCCGGTTTTTACCTTTTGTAAAGACGCGATAACGTTCATAAGTTCGTCGTCTTTCAAGTTGTCAAGGGCTTTCAATCCGGCGCGGAGAACTTCAGCCTTAGTAATGGCAACACCGCATTTGAGCGAGCGTTGCCGCACCTGAGAGATAAGACTGTAATCGTCTTCCGGCATGGTAAAGCTATCGCGCACGACGGTGTTCGGCTTTTGTTCATTTTCAACGTCATTGCGGACGTCGCCATCGACAATCGTTTTCGTTTCTCCATTTGTTGGTAAGGCAGGTGTCTTGAGCGTTGCTGCGGCTCGTTCCAATCGTGAACGGAAAGAAGTTGTTTCTTGGTCCAGAGACGATGCGAGTGCGGCACGTAAATTTGACATAGTGAAAGCCTTGAATATTGAAGTGGGATGTTACGAATCCTTGCGTAAAGATGGATCGAGTACTCGACAAAGATAGTCGGTCAACTCTTCAATTTCGTGAATGGCCGGTTTAGCTTGAGCATCCAGATCGTGAACGGTCTGTCCAAAGATAGCAAGTGCATCAAAAACAGCAGCGAACCATCGGACACGCGCGGCAAACCGGCACCAAATCGCCCGACGTGACCTTTGAGCGTGTGTTCATCGCGCACCGCTTTTTCGATCTTCTTCCACTCGACGCCAAAGGGCGGATTGCTCAAGCCGTAATCGAAAGAACGCGCCGCGCGACCATCGTTGGACAGCGTGTTGCCGCACACGATGTTGCCGACATCCTGACCTTTAATCAGCATGTCGGCTTTGCAAATCGCATAAGATTCGCCGTTGAGTTCCTGCCCAAAGGCCACCAACTTGGCCCCGGGATTTTGCGCCCGCAAATGGTCTTCCGCGACGGACAACATACCGCCGGTTCCCGCTGCCGGATCGTAAATCGAACGCACAATGCCAGGTTTGGAAAGCGCATCGTTGTCCGGCTCGAACAGCAAATCGACCATCAGGCGAATCACTTCGCGCGGCGTGTAATGTTCTCCGGCAGTCTCGTTGGAAAGCTCGGCAAACTTGCGAATCAGCTCTTCAAACATCAAACCCATGTCGGTGTTGGACACCACTTGCGGGCTGAGGTCGATGCCGGCAAAAGTTTTCACAATCTGAAACAGCAAGTTGGCACTGTCCAGGCGTTCGATCTGGGCCGCAAACTCATAACGCTCGAAAATGTCGCGCGTGTTTTCGCTGAAACCGTTGATGTACTCGATCAGGTTCGCTTTGATGTCGGAAGACGCGCCGATCAGCTTTTCAAAGTTGAACTGCGACGTGTTGTAGAAACTCAGCCCGGACGCGCTGTTGAGAAAGAAACTCAGGTCAATGCCCAGGTCTTTGCGCTTTTCGTATTCGGCCAGCGTCGCCGCTTTGGTTGGCTCCAAAACGCAATCCAGGCGGCGCAACAGCGTAAAAGGCAAAACGACTTTGCCATATTCCGATTGTCTGTAATCGCCGCGCAACAGTTCCGCTATCGCCCAAATCAAACCGGCATTGGCCGTCCCGCTCATTCTCGCCCCTTTTCTTTGATGGCTTTTGTTCTTGTGGCTTTACCTTCACGGTTATTTTAATGGAATCGCGCACGGAACCTCAGGCCGTGTTCTCGGCTGTCCGCAAACCGCGCCATCTTCCGTGTCTGAAATCGCTTTTTTGATGGAGGCAAAGAAGTTCACGAACCATAGTCTCGATCCTCCTGTGAAACTTAATTTCGACATCGAGTACTCGATGGCATCTCATCACGCGTTTTTCCGATGTTTTTGTCCTGCCTCTTCGCTCAATCTCCGAGCCTCAGATCGTTAATTGAAGCAGGAAAATGATAATCTAAATAGATACGCTTTGATATCCTGTGCCGTTTTGCGCGGTTCTGCGGCTGCTTCTATGGCCGCGGTTGCGCCATAATCAATGACGAAAGAAAACCGCGAAGTTTGTTCCACTCTGCGGAATTTGGAACGAAGCACTTTCTGCGACATCCTTCGTTCTACATCTATGAAGACGGCACGACGCCCACTTTTCCTCGTCCTGAGTTTGCTGGCCTTTTTTGGCCTTCAACTGCCGGCGACTTTGTGGGCGTGTCCGCTGACCGGCGCCATAGGCAATATGACAGAAGTTTGTCGCGGCACGATGCCAACTTATGGCCCTATGCCGTGCGCTCATTTGGGCGGCAAGTGCTGTAAACCTTTCTCGGTTCCGCCTTCATCGCAAACCGACGAGAAACACTCGCAGCATTCTTTCACACTGGCCGACACTGCCATACCTTCCGTTTCGTTCGTTCCGCTGGCCGCTTCCGTCCTCGTTGTTTGGCCTCAAACACTGCAATTGAGCGTTCCCGAACGAAAGTGGCTGGCGCTTTCTTCGCATCCTCCTCCGAAGTTCACTTCCCTTTACCGTCCCGCTTCTTTAGCCGGACGCGCTCCTCCTACGCTTTGACTTTCGCAGCCACCATCAATTTAGTTGGCGTCGTTTTGTCGCGCCTGTTAACTGATGCGTGCGCGGTCATCTGCTTTTCATCGAGCTGAAAAATCCCGAAAACAGAGGATCGAGTACTC
>JAABUK010009891.1_pt1 | contig 12893 bp, 14 predicted proteins | sample 5559141 | NCBI WGS metagenome assembly JAABUK01 (sample SAMN10711869, study PRJNA513367) | rock metagenome | isolation source: Antarctica rocks | place: Antarctica: Victoria Land, Pudding Butte nord | collected 2016-01-03
ATCAGAGAAAGAGTTCATCTGAAAGATGAAAAGCTTTGACTTATTTCTATTTATCTATTGAAAAAACTATCTGCTTCATAAAATAATTTCTCGATCATCTTCATCATATTGTAAACTTTTCTAAACGTTTGCAGCGCTTCAAATCAATGTCTGTTAATAGCGTGATCAGTTCATTCATGATTCACTTTCAACATCACATTTGTCTGAGCTTATACAACAGAATCATCTCTGATGATTCTACAAATCAATGTCTAACTGATTGAGCTGTTTAAATATAGCTGTGTTGATGCTGAGAATCTGTAGAGAATGAGTTTGAATCTATTGATCAAATCAGAAAGTGTGAGATTGATGACTTTCTGAATAGCGTGAGCGCATGTGATATTCTCTCACTTGTCAAATTTCTCGTTATTCAATGTCTGATCATTCTGACTCACTGCAACAAATCAAGAAAGAATGATTCTACGTTTGATATCATCATTGTTATGAGTTGACTTGTGAAGAATCTCTGATCTTGTAACACAAACTTTGTCTCGCTGACAGAGAACGAGAATGAAATCATCATACTTGACAACATCTTCTTTCAATCAGATTTTATTCAGATCATGAATATGATCACTGATTATCATTTTGCATGTCTTCACTTTCGCTCATCATCTTTCTATATGCTTGTGAAAATCAGAGACTATCTCGATGCATCTTTTGAAACTCTCATCATCTAATGATAATGATCTCTGAATAATGTTTCTCTCATGATCATCGACAAGATACTTAGAAATGCTCATGTCTATGTGACAAAAGAATGTTGAGTCGTCAGAAGTTACAAACTTGACGTAATAAGAATATGAAATCAGTTGAATGTTTCTGTTCGATCGAAGACATGCATAAAGCGCTCAGTATTCAATATTCTGTTGTACAATTTGTTGACTCAAGAAATAAAACATCATTCTCAATCAGCTCTTGTTCAATTGATCGTTTCGTTCACGCTGATGATAAAGATACATATCAAATTTCTTCAGAATCATATTGTTGATGCTCATTTCATGTTCTCTCTTACTATCAACTTTTTCTCACAGTCAAACAAACATATCTTGAATCAATAAGTTTTCATTCATTTCTTACTTTGCTCAGATCTTCGACTCGTTGATCTCATTGACAATGACTTCAGCTTGTTTCACGCTTGATCTAAAGACAATGCTCTGTCTGATCGCTCACTTTGTATAAACATCATGCAGATCATCTTCTATCTGTGATTGAGCATTCAGTCGAAATCAGAAGATATGCTCAGAAGTCATCTTGAATGCAATTAAATTATTTCAATTGTTTCAGCACGTTTCAAGATGTTTTCTCAGCTCAGCTGAGTTTAATTTCTTTATCTGAAGATCAAAATGATCAACAAGAGCATGAAGATGTTGATGATAAACGTGTTTGAGAAATTTTTCATTTGACATGCATACTATGATGTGTCATAACACTTCAATACATTCAATCTTTGTCTTTATATCAAATGTTTTCACATTCTTACATCTTAATTTTTCTAGCAAACTAGACTCAATGTCTCTGCAGACATAGTCTCAATGTTTTTTCTTGCGATGAATAGTGATGCTAATCTCGCTGTCAATCTCTTCTGCGCTGTCAACTTCATCGATATGTTCAAACTTCGCTGAACTTATATCGCTTTCATCTTTCTTGAAATTGAGCATGCTTGTATTCTCATTTTTCGAGTTCATGATAACATCATCATCATCTATTTTATCTGACTCAATGTCAAGATTGATTTCTTCAACTGCAAATGTTCATTTCTTGAATAGCTGAATGCTTGAGTTCTTGAATCTGATAAGCTCGTGATTCAAAATCAACGTTTGAGAAAGTAATACTTTGATTTCATTCTCATCAAGTAATTGCATGTCTTTTCAATTCTTTGTGATAATCAATTAAGTTGAGTCTTAATTTAATTGAGTTTTTTTGCAAATGATTCACAATAATTTTTCGAATCAGATCACTTATCAGTTCAAAGATTCAGTCTTTTGCAACAGATGTGACATTGTCAAGATAGTTCTCACTCAAAGTCTTGAATCATCAATCTTGAATGTTTGTTTCTCATTTCATCTTGATGATGACAATATAGCACTTCTTTCTATTTCGACTTGATTGAGTGCAAGCGCGTAAGTTCTTCAAAAATAAGATGTTGATCATTTTGATGACATCATTCTTTGTCTCAAACTTTGCTTTTCATATTTTTTCATTGATCAGCATTTTTCAGACTTTCATAACAACATCATTCAGTTCTTCAACATGCAGTTCAGCTTGTTCAAAAATATTCAAGATTTCTCTAAGTTGATTCTTGTTACTTTCATGATTTAACACTCACTTGTTGATGAGTTTTTTGAAATCTATCTCAAAGAAGAAGTTTATCTGAAGTCTCAGCTGATCAAAAGATGATATTGCTGTCATAGTTGAGCTGACACTCTTCTTCATTATGAGAATGTTGAAATGTAAGATAGCACAATCAGAATGAACATTAATGATAGAACAAAGATGTTGAAATTGAATCATTAAGTTTAATTGATGAATTGAGATTTGAAATGTGAAAGAAACAGAACTTCAACAAAATAAATAAGTTTTGTTTACAAACTTCAAGATCATCAAAATCTTCAACACTTTATCATGATCAACTTGTTATCTGTCATCATGATCACAACAATCAAACATTTGACATTAGTGCTTCACTGAACATTAGCTCTGCTCGCTCGATATAGTATGTCTTTCTGATAATGATTGACAGTTTGATGAAATCATCAGTAAAGTTGCGCTGCGCGACTTTACAGTTGTGCTGTATAGAGTTTCAAAATAAAGATCATAATCAACTTTAAAAACTCAGACACTTCACTCACTCAATACACATTTTTAGAAACTCAATTTCTAAAAAAATCAACAATTTTCAAGAATCACACAATCATCATCATTCTGAAGAAAACAATATTAATCTACATGATGAACACTGAAGACATTACTGTCAATCTTCATATGATCAATGACATTGTATGTTCTTTCTTCAACTTTATTCACTTATGTATCAGATTTTACTGATGCTCATGTATAGTCAATGATGAACATGTCTGTCATCTCATTCTCGTTGACTGTCAAAAAGATCAACGCTAGTAATTTTAAGACTAAGTTCGTGACTAAGTTTCTTGAAGCTGTTGATTCATTCTCAACGATTGTTGAAAAAATCAACGCTAGTAGTTTTAAGACAAAGCTCGCGTCTAAGTTTTTCAAGACTGCTGAAAAGCAGAAGACTCAAAAGAAGAGTATCTTGAGAACAACATTCAACACTTCTTGCAGAAAAGATGATCAATTCATGAAGAAGAATGAGACTGAGATGATGTCAAATGAGAACAGTTCTTCAGAAATTGATGTCGATGTGAATGATTTGATATCTCTCAGTGATGAAGAGTCTAATCTTTCATAGCAAACACAGTCAAGAAAAAATTCAACTTTAAGAAAAAGAATAAGTTCAAGAAATTTCATTCTTTGACATTCACATCTAGCATTAATAAGAAATGTACAACAGTGATCATGTTGAGTGACTTGATCTCTGACTTCAATTTCTCAATCATCAACAGTCTCACTAAAAAGAGCAAGAAGTTCATCAAACATGCATCATGCTCATCAACAGTCACATTTTCAAAATACATTATCAATCACTACAACATCTACGATTCTGATCATTCATCAGTCGTCGCAGCTGTAGATGAAGCATTCGTATCATACAACAAGTATGATCATTATCTTTTGTTTATCAAGAGCAATCTTAGCAAGATTAAGAAAATTTCTACAGTCAACATTTGCATTGATGATTTTATCATCTCTCATGTTATTGACAAGATGAAGACTGATTCACTACATCACAATTGATCTGCAGATCTGAATAAAATGAGCATGATTCAAGCAACATGCATGCCTCTTGAAAATGTCATCAAAATGTACATTAATGTCAAGAAAATGAATATTGATGAGATGATTATTACACAGAATGAGACTGACTACTATTATAAGTGATGACGTGATTTACACTGCTTAATGAGCGACAAGAGATTTAGAAAACAGATGTATTTCATTCACTTCTTGCATGAGACATTTTGTTGTGATGAATTCGACTTCAAGATGAAATACAAGACTGTAGTGCAGATCTCTGAGAGTCAGAACGAACAGACTGTTCAGATGCTCAAGAATGCAAAAAGTAAGATCGCTGCAAAAGCTAAGACTTTCAAGCTCATCATCATCTAGAACAAATCATAAATAGCTCATAATTGATCATTATTGCGCTGAACTTGTATTTCAAAATCTATATTGTGTTGTCGTTGTCTGACTTCACTAAAGTCATAAGAATTGTCAATCTCGTCTCAGATACTTTGATGTTTATCGATGTAGCTGTGATCATTGCAATGCAATTATCTTCAGATTGTACTTATGTGTAAATATTTAATACAATCAATTATGTAAAATATTTTTGTTATAATGTCACTGTATCTGTTTATTTGTCGTAAAAGATAAGATTGCTACAAAATTCAATATTATTCAATATTGAACGAATATCAAACTGTAATCTGAGCTACTGTGCGACGCTCAGACGTAGTAGTTGAAACTTACGTAGTAAGCAAGAAGCTAATTCAAAGAGGCTTAGTCATCGTCGCTTACTCGAAAAGGTGTAGCGCACCTATCTAGCCTCGAAGGGGTTAGGTTTCAACTACTTCGTCTGAGGTTCTGAGGTAAGCAAAACTGAGGCAAGTTAATGAAATTACCTAATAAGCTCTGAGTGAGCTAAGGTCGAAAACTGCGTTGCTTTCCATTGGTAACAGACTTGCTCGGGCAGCCAACGAACCTAGTATTTAGATTTCCTAGTGCGGAGTAGAGAAACTGTGCAGTAGACAAATATTTTGGTGGGGTGCCTAAATAGGCTTAGCTTCGTTAATCCTGGGATGGCAGCTTTAATGACGGTTTAAGGGATATCTTGAAGAAAGCGTGCAAAAAACAAAAAGCAATACCGCCTATAAGCCGCAAATCCAAAGAGATCTGACATTTCATCGTGAGGAATCTCCGACCAGGGCGAAAAAGCGTCGTAGCAACGATGTCCATTGCCGCATCGTAGAATATCCGTTGGAGGAAGTCGGCACCGTTTGGTCCAAGAACGGCTGCTCTGCTGTATACTCTTGCGTAGGCGATGTTTGTATCATGTAAGTTGCTCCAGCAACCCCAGCCCTTAGATCCCCCAGCTCGAAAGAGGGCGAAATAAGAGGTTTCCTTGCCCTCTTCACCATTGTCCTCTGCTCAAACGCATACGCCAACCCAATCAACATCTCCTCACTCCACCTCCTGCCCAGAAAGGCAATCCCGAACGGGATTCCGGGGCCTACAGACACCATTGTACCCTTTGGATTCATCACAACTAGTGTGTCGGCTGGGTAGAAACCTAGAGGAACAGTGATGACAGGGAGTCCCGCAATAGCCGGGAGATGGAAGGATGCAAATGTTGGCATGATTAACGCGTCTAGGTTGTACTTATCGAGGGCACCGAGAACGCCTTCTTCTTCAGCCATACGGAGGTTGGCTTGGTATGCTTGGAAAGATTCGGGAGAGGAGTTGGTAATGTTGCGATCGAGCTCTCGGTCCCAGACGTAGGTGTCACGATTGGGGTACTCCTCCCGAGGGTCGTTCATGGTGTATTGAGTGATATCGTGAAGGCTGTGCAGACCATTAGGGTTTGATACGAGGGAAGACAGATAGTCGGAAAGTCCGGCGACAAAGTCGGTGTCCAGGACGATGCTCGAGTTGCGACTGAGTGATGGGACGTCAAAGGAGGGGAAGTTGGCTGGGTCCGTTATTGTGGCTCCAGCGTGGTGGATGACTTGAAGGGCGTTTTCGAAGGCGGACATGATGGGAGCTGTGGTGTTTCCGAGGAAGTAGTCGATTCCGTTGCGGGGAATACCGATACGAGCGCCTCTAAGAGCGGGAAATCTGCATGCTTCAACGTAGTTAGGAGGTTCTTCGAAAGGTTGAGTGGAGGTCCAGTTGTCGAACTTGTCCTTTCCTGCCATTGCGGTAAGGAGATATGCGGCGTCTGTCACAGTTCGAGCAATGGGTCCTACCGTATCTTGGCGAAGACTGATAGGAATAACCTTACTTCGGGATGTTAGGCCGAGTGTTGGCTTGATGCCAACTACGTTGTTCCGCTCAGCCGGGTTGACGATACTGCCACTCGTTTCTGTTGCGAGCGAACCTAATGCGAGCCCTACTGATACTGCAACCGCACTGCCGCTGGAGCTACCGTGGGGATCTTGGAGTGGGTAGTATGCCCCGTGCCCTTGGCCACCGTAGGCACTCCACCCATGAGAAGAGCTCGCTTTACGTGATCGCATCTGTGCCCATTCGCCCATGGTGGCTTTACCGAGGACGATTGCCCCGGCATCACGTAGTTTCGATACAACGGTCGCCTCGCGAGAGACTGTGGCTCCTCGAAGAGCATATGATCCAGCTGCTTGGGTTAATGGAATCCTGTAGCAGATGCAGGAATTCAGCACCTGTATTATTCATTTTGTCTTGAGTTGCAATATTATCCTGTCAAGGTTTAGATGATGTTGATAAGAGGCTACTGACGGAAAACCTACCTTTACCAATATCGGTATCCCATGAAGTGGTCTATTCTTCGTCAGCATCTACTTGGTAACTTACAATGAGTCTTGCTGACCCTCGTGTTCGACCCGCAGCTCGCTCTACATCCAATCTTTGGGCGATAGATAATGCATCCGGATTGATCTCACCAACAGCGTGAAGAACGGAATTGACTTCCAAGGTTCGCTCAATGAAGGCCTTAATTTGTCAGGCTGGGGGATTTTGATGGAGGTTTGAAGGATAGACTTGCATGTACGAGATCAACACTGGTAAGAGAGCCATTGTTGAAGAGTACATGTAGCTCCCCAATGCTAACATCTTCTAGGCGAGGGAAATGGGTTGGCGATGAGCTTGATGGGCATTGATAAATTGCCACATCATGCTTGATCTTCAAATTCACAGCTGAAGTCAAATTACAGAGATGGGCCAGGCCAACAGTAACATAAATCTGACGCATTGGGCTACCAGCGATGTGACAGACAGTTACTCTTTGTTAGGAAATGATGGAAAGCAGGGGGAAAGGCCAGAAGAAAAGCCTGGGGAATGAAGAAGAAGAAGAAGAAGAAGAAGAAGAAGAAGAAGAGAAAACATGCAAAGACTGTGAGGGGAAAGCCAAGGTGCGAGACAGGAAAACCTTGTGTTCCCCAGGAGGGAGGAGGGATAAGGATACCCATTGTGGGATCTTTGTGCTCCACGATCCTTGAGCGACGTTCGCTAGAGTATCGACTACTACTATCCGACGAAAATGTCCAACATGCCCCTGCATGGGTCTGCTTATCTAATTTTCTAATTTATAGCGTTAATAAAAGTAACGAGTAAGGTAGGCTATGAGCCTATGAACGGGTTTGGGACCAAACCTTTCCAACCCTACGGTAAGAGTGCTTTAACCATGGCATTGATTGAGCGATATTTATGACCATGAGTATGTAAAACGTGAGATCTCACAAATTCAGCGATAAGGAGAACCTCCGGGATCTTTCCCTTCCCGTCTCCATCACATGTTCCCGAAAGCCACGGCTTGGGCAGGGTTGAACTGTACTGCTGCATTTCCATACTCCATACCTCCGTACTGTTGCTTGTTTTGGGCGTGAGTTGGATAACCTGGACGAGTCACGTGAACACGCGACCGTCCCGTAGCGTGCTGCCTTGTAGGGCTTATCGATAGCACGTCAAGTCAACCATGAACAGCGAGCGATGCTGCGAGTTTCAAATCAAATGCTGATGCCTTTTTTTGGGCCTCAACACCTGCTAACCTCATCTCCAGCTTTATACCCAAATCAGCGATTACAATTTTCCACTGCTGTAATAACGGTGTGAAATGGGAGCTATGGAAGACTCTACCATGACCGATGCCGGACTGGTCAACAACGACCAAGGTGGAAAAGAGCCGTTGATAGAGCAAGAGCTCGATGAGAAGTAAGAACGACAACTGATTCGACTTTAGCCTCTCGTATCTCACGTCGCGAATAGATATCCGCATCGACCCCGCAATCGCTCCGAAACTTTGCCTTTCCATGACCTGTTTCTAACCCTTTTCAATCCTCTGAACGAAAACAAGAAGAAGCCTACAGGCCCGACTACGGCAAGGAAGAAGCTGGGTCCTCATGGACCGTCGAACCCAAATCCCCATGAAATACGCAGAAACATCGTAGAGCGCTTTATATCGAGATGGCGGAAGGAAGTTGGGAACGACATTTATCCTGCGTTCCGTCTTATTATACCGGAAAAAGATCGAGATCGGGCAATGTATGGCTTAAAAGAAAAGACCATAGGGAAGCTTCTCATCAAAGTGATGAAGATTAACAAAGACTCAGAAGACGGGTACAATCTTCTTAATTGGAAACAACCCGGACAGAATGCTGCAAGCAAGATGGCAGGAGACTTCGCTGGACGATGTTTCGAGGTCATCTCCAAGCGTCCTATGCTGACACACGTTGGAAAGATGACCATCGGTGAGGTTAACACGCTTCTAGACAAGCTTTCCGCAGCACAAAAGGAGGAGAACCAACAGCCCATCTTCGAAAAGTTCTATATAAACATGAATGCCGAGGAGATGATGTGGCTTATTCGAATGATTCTACGACAGATGAAAGTTGGTGCAACTGAGAAGACCTTTTTCAGCATCTGGCACCCAGACGCCGAAAGTTTATTCAACATATCGTCTAATTTACGTCGTGTCTGCTGGGAGTTGTACAACCCGTCTATTCGTCTCGAAGGCGATGATCGGGGTATCACTCTCATGCAATGCTTTCAACCACAGCTTGCACAATTTCAAATGAATTCATTTGAGAAGATGATTCACAGGATGAGACCCACAGAGATTGATCCTGTGTTTTGGATCGAAGAGAAACTAGATGGAGAGAGAATGCAACTTCACATGGTCAGCGACGATAATGTTCCAGGAGGTAAGAAGTTTGGCTTCTGGTCCAGGAAAGCTAAGGACTATACTTACCTCTATGGAAATGGGTACATGGATGAAAACTCCGCATTGACCAGGCACATCAAAGATGCGTTCCATGAAGGTGTGGACAACATCATCCTCGACGGCGAAATGATCACCTGGGACCCCAAAGAAGATGCAATGGTGCCATTTGGTACCCTTAAAACCGCTGCCTTAGCTGAACAGAAGAACCCACACTCTGTTGGTCCAAGACCACTATACAGGGTCTTCGACCTTCTGTACTTGAACGGGCAATCACTCACGGACTGGACCCTCCGAGACCGCAGGAGAGCACTTGAAGCAAGCGTAACATCAATCCACCGTAGGCTGGAGGTGCACTCTTATAAAGAAGCCACAACTGCAATTGACGTGGAGAAATTACTTCGCCAGGTCGTACTGGAAGCTTCCGAGGGATTAGTGCTCAAGAATCCACGATCTCGGTACTGTCTAAACGATCGAAACGATGATTGGATGAAGGTCAAGCCCGAGTACATGACTGAGTATGGTGAATCCTTGGACTGCATGGTGATAGGTGGCTACTACGGCTCAGGTCATCGAGGAGGTCGTTTATCAAGTTTCATGTGTGGGCTGAGAGTTGACGAAAATCAAGTGCAGCAAGGGGCAAACCCCATGAAGTTCTTTTCTTTCTTCAAGGTGGGAGGTGGTTTCACAGCAGCCGATTATGCAGAAGTACGCCATCGTACTGAAGGCAAATGGAGGACATGGGATCGCAAAAATCCGCCCACAGAGTATATCGAGCTGGCAGGTGGAGACTTGCAGTACGAACAGCCTGATGAATGGATCAGACCGGATGATTCGGTCGTCCTTTCCGTGAAAGCAGCATCCGTATCAGTCACCGATCAGTTCAGAATGGAAAAGACACTACGATTTCCGAGATTCAAGAGTATTCGGACGGACCGTGATTGGAAAAGTGCCTTATCGATTTCTGATTTTGCGGCGCTGCAAAAGCACGTAGAGATTGAGCATAAGGAAAAGCAATTCAAGGTTGATGATCATAGGAAAAGGAGGCAAAAAGCAACCCGCAAGAAGCCTATTACTATAGCTGGTAATGAAGACAATTTGACCACGCCTTACGGTGGACCAGCGACAAACGTCTTTGATGGTCTGAACTTTTGTATGTTTCAGGATATAACCGCAAGGTAAACTAAGCTAATGGAAGAGAAGATATCATGAGCGAGTCTTTGAAACCCAAAAAGACCAAGGTCGAGCTCGAGCAGATGGTTAAATCCAACGGCGGGAAGATATTTCAAAGCGAGCATGCCGCACCAAACACTCTATGCATAGCAGATAGAGGTAAGTCTATCACTGGTGTATAGCCTTATACTTGCTGACCCTCCTCAGGTCTTGTCAAAGTTGCATCTTTGAAGAAGCGTAGTGAATTCGACATTGTGCGACCATCATGGATATTCGACAACATTACACAGAGTGAGAGTGATGGAGACGTTCCGACGTTACTGCTTCCATTGGAGCCGAGGTTTGTCCTGTTATCATTTTGAGCCACACACCAGGTGACACTCACACAAAGCAGGCACATGTTCTTCATAAAAGAAGAATCAAAATCTATGATTGAAAGTAATATAGATGAGTATGGTGATAGTTTCGCCAGGGATGTCAGCTTGGATGAGCTCAGAGAGGTAACAAAAAGAACCTTGCACCATGCTACGCATCTACTGATGTATTACCAGATCTCCAAAGAGATGCCATATAAGTACGAGCATACATTCAGCCCTAACAAGTTCAGGGCCGAGTTGTCAGAGCGTGACCATGATCTTGGAGAATTGCCTGGCTGGATGTTCGGGGGTTTGCTACTGTGTGTTGATGAGCAGAATACAATTCAATCTAATGGTGCTTCATCCGTGGTTCAGCCCAATGCTCTAGAGAAATCTGGGTTCAGGATGAAACAAGCTGTTAATGCAGCAAGATTTGCAGGAGCTGAATTCACCACCGATCTTGCGAATGACAAGATAACGCATGTTTTGGTAGAGAACGATAAGTGCAGGGTGAAGATCCTGAGGGAAATGTTTTCCACGCATGTCTTCTTCGTGTTCTTGGTTGAACTACTTGCTGACGCCACCTGCAGACGCAAGCGCCTCCCCCGACTGGTGACTGTCGATTGGGTTGAACAAAGCTGGGAGGAGCGAACATTACTGGATGAAGAACGTAAGATATCTAGAGTTAAAGGTCTGAGTTAAAGCAATGTATTAATGACACGCGCAGGATTTGTACCGCTTTGAAGGGAACAGTAGATGTAGAATTGCCTTCAATCCCTAGCTTCAACGGTACAATCAGCATACCGCAGCTTTGTTTCTGAATCCATAAGGAAAGAGCTTTGCCAAATGAATGTCGTTTGGATCATACGTTCTTTGGCTACCTTGAGAGATATACAAGCGTCCAGTGGAAAGAGACAGATCATTGGTCAATCATCACAGAGAAAGCATCATTTCTTTGACTTTCAGTCCCAATGCACTTGTACATGGACCCAAACATAAGGAGAAGGGTAGTAAGGAAATCCAGAGTCTTCTGGAAATTGCCCTTTTATAAAGAAAATTGTTTCACCTGATGGTCCCGAAACTCTGCGACATTTACAAACAGAAACAAGGCTGACCTAGCCACTTGAGGAATATAAGAAGAAGATGTGCAGCGTCTCTATTGCCATACATCGACAACTTTTCGGGAACGCTACAGACAAACAGATCAGTCGATAACTTGCCACGTCCACCTTCAAGATGTGCTATCATATCATCAGATACACGAGTTGCACCGTATGCTCTTGCTCGATGAACAAATATATACGCCGGCCTAGGTCCTCTATGTGTAGAAGAGGCTCCATCCGTGTATGCCCTCTACAGAATTCTTATCCAGTTGAAGATCAGGTTGGAGTTTGCAACAACGCAGAATGCTTACACAAGTATGAGAGAACACTGGAAAGCATTCGGAACAAGATTACAAGATTGGAGTCGAAGCTCGTAGTAGAGTTGGACAGACGCTTGCCGGATATTTACGAGGAAGGAGGGATGGACGAGTTGCGGGAGGATGGGATGGCAAATGCTCATCGAGAACGAGGGTTGGACGAGGAAAGATTGTGGAGGCAGTTTATCAATCTAGCAAGAAAGGTTGTTACCTAAGTCGCCTATTCGATATAAGAGCAGTCTGCTTGAGAGGTCGGTTCATGGGGTCCGAGAAGACTGGATCGTTTTTCGTCTGGGTCGCTCGTATATTGGTCACACCTTTCTATTCTGGAAAGGGTTCTAGTGACAGAATGGACATGAGCCGTAATTCGATGTTCTGCTTGCAGTGTACGTGTATGAAAGTTCTAGTCTACTGCTGTTGTAGATCCTTTCTATCAAGATGGCTGTAAGAGTCAGTATTGGCAGACGTATCAAAGAAACATGTGCAACTTCTGGTTCTATGAGTGACTTCTTGAGATATGAACAATCGAAGATCCTTTAGAATCGACATAGGCCGACTATTCAATGATAATAACAGCCGCTTATTTATCGAATGAAAGATTTAGCCGATTAAATATCTAGCAGGAGCGAATCACCATCTACTGTACCTACGACAATTAGCGTATGCAGAAAGGTATCGAATCCTTGGCATCGCAATTGTCGCGCCCCCCCCCAAATTTACTATTGAATTCAGACATTCTTGACATTCTTGACATTCTCAAACCTTCAACGCTCTATTGGAAAATCAATAGAAAATTCAAACCGGTAAATTTGAAGCTGTTCAAACCTTTCACAGTGCTGACATCCTTTTAGCC
>JAABUK010009892.1_pt1 | contig 12893 bp, 13 predicted proteins | sample 5559141 | NCBI WGS metagenome assembly JAABUK01 (sample SAMN10711869, study PRJNA513367) | rock metagenome | isolation source: Antarctica rocks | place: Antarctica: Victoria Land, Pudding Butte nord | collected 2016-01-03
GGAGTGGGAGGTGGGTTAGGATATGGTGACGGTAGGGGATATAGGACTTGGGAGTGGGAGTTGAAGTTGGGTGGATTGGAGGTTGAGGAGGTTGGAGTCGGGGTTTAGGTGTAGGTGATTTGGGAGGAGCGTAGCGTTGGTAGGTGGGTAGGGATTACGTTAGTAGTTAGGATTTAGGTAGGGAGGTAGTAGGGATGCGCGGTTATAGTTAGAGGTAGGTTGGAGGTGGGAGGTTAGTGAGGTTGGAGTTGGGAGGTGGGATTTAGGAGGAGGCGATAGGGCAGTTGAGAGGAGGTCAGAGTTAGGTAGGAATATATATTAGGTTTAAGTAATAGGGGTAGTTAGGAGGAGCGTAGCGTTAGTAGATAGAGGTGGATTAGAGTTAGGCTAGGAGTTAGGAGTTGGGTTGGAGTGTATAGTAGTAAGGGGTTATAGGGTTTAGATGTACATTATTAGTGGAATAGGGGGTTTGGATTTGTTGACACTGAAAGGGGGGTTTTGGCGTTGAGGCAGAGGTTAGGGGTAGGATACGGAGCGGGGTTCATTGGGGTTGGTTGGCAGGTGTAGAGGTGGTATTTTATGATGGATTCTCATGAAACAATAGACTGGTGTGTATCGGCGGGGCAGATGGTTGGTTGTTTCCTTGGATGTCCTTGTTGATGAGATGTTTCTTGTCTGAGTAGCAGAAAATGTGAGAGTGGGTCAGCTGTCGTGAATTCTCCCTTGGTAGCTTTTAAATTGTATTTATGAATTTCGGTGCAGATTGACTGTGTTGAGATTGGAGGTTCTGAGATGGGTGGTACTTGATCATTTGAATCGTGGTTGGTATCCCGATGGCATATCGGAGGGCTTCCTATGTCTCAGGCGGTTGCGTGTGAGTATGGAATGCAACTTTCTGGAGGCCTTTAGTTTTTTTTTGGGGGCTATTAGTAAGTTAGGATCCCTTGATCAAATGAGCACAATTTCAACCAGATCCGAGTTTCTGCTAGAAGATGTGGCGCCTCATGGGAGCTATCTCCATAGTCAGCATAGGAGAAGGTATGCCGAAAATATTCCAACCAGTCATTTCCCACGATGACGGAGGTCATCATCAAACATGCACCCTTGTTGAGATAAACGGGTTGCTAGATTCAATACCTCTTGATGCATGCACCAATTAAATTAGGTAGAGTAAGAAGGGATCAATATGGAAACGCATACACGATTCCAGAGCTTTACGCATGCATTAGTTTTTGTGTTCCTCTGTCCACACATTTGCAGCGCTTTTCCATCGCTAAGCAACGAACAACTTTTCCGAACCCGCATGCATTGTGATCTACCCATTCCTTTGCGTTTTGCTACATGTCAGCTCAATGCTAGTGTCTCTTTGATTGGATTTGACTTACGCCTGCTATAGCCCTGCCACTTTTATTCGCCCTCCTCGGCTGATGCATAACCTGTCCTTGTTAGCGTGCTTCTCAACGATATTAATGAATATAATCTTACCGCTGTCCGTAAAATCTCTTTTCGCATCTCCTTTTGCTTTCAGATCACATTGGTCTTCTATGAGCGCCATACTAGCGGTGTCTTCCAAGGTGGTATTTACTAGTAACGTCAATATGTATTCATCCGAAACGTTTAATACTTGAAGACATACTCTTCGTGTGTCCCACAATTACATTTTCGTCACACAACTTTCGAGATCCCCATCCAACGTTCCAGAACGTGAAGAGAGCGTAGAGTTTGATCAGCGAATGAAAGTAGCCGAATAGGATACAGCCCGGTAAGTAAATTAGATCGCAGGGATGACGCCTCCAGTAAGCGGCCGTCTTGACGATTTTCGAACACAAGATCCAGAGAAGGAGTGCAGATATCCACATCCATCGGTCCCCTAACCTGGTTCCCTCAGTAGCGGTCCAGAGAGAATACATGAGACCTGTGTCGTAGAAGAGAGCAAAATTGATGAAGGAAGTTATGTAAACGGCATACACGCACCATGGCTGTACCGTCCATACCGTCCTGTCACGAAAGAGAGCCGTGGCATTACTACGCCAACGCGTTCTCATCCACCGCAGATTTTGAGCCAGAAATTTGGGCATACCCCCTTCGTCGTCGCCTATAGTTGTTTCAATGCGCCCACCGTCGATATCCTGCCAGGCAGTCTTCCAGCCATTGTTGACCAACCACCTCGTGACGAAGTTGTCATCGTCTGCATTCAGCGGTCCTACGAGTGCGAAGAAGATCATTTCATTGACGAATTCCTGCAGGAAAGCTGGCGTGTTGACGATATCAGTCCTCAGTGCTACTGTTCTGCTTGATATTACGAAGCAGCCTCCGTCAATGGCGGAAGTGGCCCGAAGATCGAAGTTGTGCTGTTCGAGGTAGAGGCAGCCGAGGACGTTGCAGAAAGCTGCTAGAGAGTACGAGGAGATGGTGCGGCGGACGCGTTTGGTGGTGCCGACAATGCCAACGCTTGCATCTGAGAAGGGGGCCAGGATGTGGGGAAGGAAGGTAAGGGGCCAGAAAACGTGATCATCACAGAATATCGTGATTGGAGTCTTGACCTGTGACGGCGCGGCTTTAAGTTAGCTAGACTGTTTCTGAATCACGAACTTAGAGGCACTCGGAGACCATTTTGTATTGGACTGCTCGTGGCATTTTTCCTGAACTTCCCTCTCCGACTCGTGGACCTTCAACTCAAACGAAAATTTATACTCACCTCTGATACTGCTGTGCACAATTGTGTCCTCTTGTTCATGACCTTGCAATTCATTACTCGAATCCCCGGGTAGCCCTTCCATTTGTGCTCCAAGATCTCGAAGTTTGTTCTCCCTCCCCTACCTCCGCCTGCCGTGACGATGATAATTTCGAAAGGGTCAGTCTCTTGGATGGAGTGTATGCATTCTTCGAAGTTCACACCAGCAGGATCCGCTGTAGGGAGGATGACTGTGACATCCTTTGGTGAGAACACTGGATGATCCTGTGCGGCCTTTGGCTTGTAACACCAAACGGCGATTAAGCTAACAAGCAGTCGAGTGTATCGAAACAAGAAGAGTAGAATGAAAATCATTGGGGCTGTTTCAGAGAAGAAAGGAAGCAAAGTTCCCTATATTGATCCCGGCAATTGCATAGAGGATAATTGTACATAAGAGGGTGTACTCCGCTGACTTTGAAAAAAGTACACATACAACCATGTTGAAGAAAGACTGTTTAACAGCGATTGAAAGAGCTGGGTGTCAATGCAAAGCCTGGTCTGTCAACAAAGAGCTAGGCATTGTGAAAGAATTCTCAATACGCCTTTTGACAGCAAAGAAAAGTCGTACGAGCTAGACAGAGGTTCTACCACCAGACGAGCATATACGGACGTTACATAGAAGGCTATTCTCTTCATCCAGCCCTCATGCAGAGTTGCGGAGCCAGGTCTCATCACCATTCTTCAACCGTACAGTATTGGCTTATAGCAGAGCCCCGCAGTTATAATTATACCCTCGCCGAGTTACTGCGAGCAGGTACCATTATCAAAAGGGTTGACACTTCGTCATTTTGCCATCATCTCAAGCTTGCCTTAAGTGGTTGGCACAGGCATAGGCTCCCCTTTCGGAATTTTGGCACAACCTTCGATTTCGGGAGTGGAGCCTTCCGGTATGGTGACTGAATAATTAGAATGATTAGAAGGAAACACCCAAGCTCATCGACGGTTTCGTTGATCCAAGATCGTGGGACTTGCCCCAACCCTCTGCCAGCAATCCACAAGGTCGTCACCAAAGAAGATGCTGCACGTAGGAAAATCATGATCATAATTATAGTAACACAGCCAAACAAAGCGAACCCAGATTAGAAATCCATGATCAAAGGATGTTGTCAAGTATCCAGGTATCCTCTTTCCTGGCGACGTTGGCACTCGTCTCACTCAGATCTTGGCAGAAACGCCTGGAACGAGTGCCCTGCCAGGATATGAATACTTATCTCCGACGAAGGGGTTATGCCTGCCGACAGGTGTGGAGACCAAAGCTCAAATTGATCATTCACCAAGAGCTTGATGCTTGAATACAGATCACATAAACACGCTGCTTACTCAACCCTTGAGGGGGAATGCAGTTTCTATGGTAGATGGAGAATAGGAGTCAGGGCTGCCCTACGAACAGGCTGCAATGCTGACATACCTTTCATTGATCCAGAATAGTGAAGGTATCACCTTTCCCGCACACCTTTGCTTTCAGTGGCTAAAAGTTTCTGCCGAGATGCCTAAAAATCTTGGCGAGATCGCTCCATCGAGAATAGGCCGAAGGTTGATGCAGATGGTACCTGATCAATGTCGTCAAGATTGGGTGCGGGAGAAGTGAATTTCCTTGAATCTCTCCGGTGTCGAGAGGCCGCATCTACTCGCATTTCGAGCACTGCATGGGCGATAGTCCATGGGCGAAGACTGAGGAGATTGCACGTGGTCCCAAGAGTACAGGTCTCAGCAAAAGAATTGAAGATTATGGCGTCAACATTACGGTCTGAGGAACATTTTGTATGTTGGTGAATCCGTGCAGTCCGAAAACGGATACCCAAGCTTCTTCAAAAATCCTTCTAATTCTTCTTTTTGAATCTCAGGACACTGGATCCCGGCGAGTACCTTGCCCACATCGCCTCCGTGGTTACGATAATGAAATAAGGATATATTCTGGTCAGGTCGAAGCGTGGTGAGAAATCTGACCAAGGCGCCTGGTCGTTCTGGGAATTCGAAACTGTATAGACGCTCGTCTTGGACTCCGCTTTGGCCACCTACCAAGTATCGAATATGTGACTTCGCAAGCTCATCGCCACTGAGGTCAACGGCTTCCATACCGTCACGCCTCAGACGCTGGACCAGGCTCGACAGATCCACAGTCCTGGAGGAGGCATTGACAGACATGCCCATGAGAACATTGGCAGATTCAGCTGTGGCATACCTATAGCAGAATTCAGTCACAGCATGCGGAAGCACGGTCGTGACTAATTGAGCGAAAGCGCCCGGTCTCTCGGGTATGTTAACACTAAGCAGGGCCTCCTTTTGCTCCCCTAGAGCGGCACGCTCTGCAACAAAGCGTAGCCGGTCAAAGTCCATATTGGCACCGGAAGCAAGTGCGACAAGCTGCCTTTTTGTATCCGGCGATGGGTTTCGTGCCACATACTTCTTTAGTCCAGCTAGGGCCAAAGCTCCAGCGGGCTCGACAATAGATCTTGTATCTTCGTACACATCCTTGATGGCTGCGCAGGTTTCATCTGTAGTGACTTCGATGATGTCGTCTACAACCTCAAGGCACAGACGGAAAGTCTCTTCGCCAACACTTTTGACCGCAGCGCCGTCTGCGAATAGGCCAACTTCGCTGAGGGCAACACGTTCTTTCTTCTTGATTGATTGCACCATTGCGTTTGCGTCGTACGTCTCAACTCCAATTATTTTCACACGTGGAGCAATGCGTTTGATATAAGTTCCTACACCGGCAATTAAGCCCCCACCACCAACACAACAGAAGATAGCTTCCAGTTTTCGCATATCTGTCTGTCGCAGTAGCTCCATGCCTATCGTCCCTTGTCCAGCAATAACATACGGGTCATCAAAAGGATGAATGTTTGTCAAGCCGTGAAGTTTCTCCAATCGACGTGCCTCGCCTTTGGCGGAGTCAAAATCTTCACCATGAAGGACAACGGAGCCTCCCAGCCGCGCGACGTTTCGATGCTTGATCGAAGGCGTCCCAGAAGGCATGACAATGGTAGCGGGTACCTTAAGCTGGCGAGCCGAGTAAGCAACACCTTGTGCATGGTTCCCTATATCCTCTCAGCCATCAGCTGAAGATGGGGGTCCTGCTGCTTTGTTTACCAGCTGAGCAGGCTACCACGCCTTTCCATCTCTCTTCTTCGTTCAGATGTGCCATTTTGTTGTACGCCCCTCGTATCTTGAAGCTGAAGACGGGCTGTTCATCCTCTCTCTTCAGCAGGACTTTGCATTCTAATCTATTGCTAAGGTTTATGGCCGGTGTCAGGGGGGTTTCCTTGATGATATCGTAGACACGGGAGCGTAGGATGAGTTTGAGGTACTGGAGATTGTCAGTCTGAATTTGCAAATCAAGGATGAATGTCCGCTTACGTCTGGATGACCATCTGGGAGGAGGTCCTCCTCTGGTAAAAGAGATGAAGCTTGATTTTTCTCTGCAGGACTTGAAGTAGGAGCGGCCGAATACTCCGTCAGTGGCATACCACTGTGAATGCCGTTGAGAACCATCGAAGGTGCCATTGAGTAACAGTGGTCAGCGAAATTGTGTACGCAAGCTAGTCGCAATTGTTAGCATGACTCGAAAGTAGCTCCAAATTTGTCACAAATCTACATTCGGGCCCGGGAGTGCTAGCGAAGCGAGATGGAGCTAGGGCCCGTCTATCTGATCTGCTGAACGACTTGTATCTCCACAACCGGAAGTACGGATGTTCAATATCTCCTGTTAAACCTCTTTCTCCATATTTGATTCCAGCAAACCTCCGTCGCCAAAATCTCTTCTGTATTACCAGAGGAGACCGAAGGCACTCAGCCTCCATGACCTCATGATCCCCAGCTCAAGAAAGGACTCCATAGTATCCTAAGATGTCCGACGCGCCTCTCCCCTCCTCTTTCGACGGCGATGCGTAAGCAATCCCAACTCTCTCACATCCCCCTCAAACGACTAAATCGTCTGTCAGGGATTTCTACGAGGAAAACCGGTGGCAGAAGTTCTCCCGTCGGCTCAAGGAAGAACCCCTTATACCCATTGGGGTCGGCCTCACCTGCTGGGCCTTCTTCGGCGCTTCTCAGTCCATGCGAACAGGCAATGGCGCTCGCACGAATCAATTCTTCCGCTACCGTCTCTACGCCCAATCCTTCACCCTCGTCGCCATGCTCGGTGGCTCATTCTACTACAATTCCGATCGGTTGAAGCGGAAAGAGTATACCGATCTAGTCAAGCAGAAAAAGCAACAGGAGAAAAGGGACGCATGGATACGAGAATTGGAGGCGAGAGATCTGGAGGACAAGGCGTGGAGGGAGAAGCTGGGAAGGGTGAGGGACGTGAAGAGGGAAGAGGCGGAGAAAGCGGCGATTGAGGAGTTGAGGAGGAGGGATGATGATGGGAAGGGCGTTATCGAGGCTGTGAAGGCAAAGATAAAGGACGCAAAGGAATTGGAGGTTGCAAGGGAGACGGCGGAGGAGAAGCCGGATATAGCGGCGGCCGCGAGGCAGAGGAGGATGGAGATGGAGAAAAAGCAGAACGTGGTCAGACAGAAGCAGGCTGCTGCTATGGAAGAAGCGGGTATGGGAAAACCAAAGGTGTGGGGAGAAGCTGGGGGAGGTCTTTTTGGCTGGAAACGTATTCGGGATTTTTACAACAGTCGGAAGGGTGGCGGCTCAGGAGATGACAAGCCGACTGATACATAAAGCGCTGGAAAGTTATAGTCATCCAAGCGGTTTATGGGACGCATTGGGCGGCGCCTGTTGTTCGTATCAATTTGGTCTCGAAGCGCCCCAAATTCCAAGCCATGCTATGCCTCTTGATTCAGGATTCTAGAAGCCCGATCCCAACGAAACCATCTCCCTCCTACCTCTATGCATGTAATATTCGGCATGTGAAGGATGCACCTCCTCTTCCCTGCTTCACCCTTGCCGCTGCTTATGTTTCGGATTTTTTGAGCATATGATATAGACATAACCTTTCCTCCTGACGCTCTATACACATTTACATCTGTCAGCTACACAGCAATAGACCCTGAGTATGGAAATGGCCAGCGTACCATACACCCCTCACACAATTTTTTCACGCTGCTCCTGACCTTCATTCCTCTTGAAGTGTTTAGCTCGTTCGTACCCATCGACTCTAGGCTCGGCCGTCGATCCACCTTCCCAAGCAGACCCTGGGGCCATTGCCGCCATATTGACGTCGATGCGCCCTTGTCCCACGACCTTGGAGCTCCTGTGCTGAGGCATCGCGAGAGGTTGATTGTATGTATTGATGTAGCATGAGGTATTTTTGTCCGCGTCGGAATGACTATTTGAGAAGTTGAATGGGAGAAGTTGCGGAGAGCCGTCATGAGCGTGATGGTTGGCCGGGGTTGGATCATTATGTTTGTGGCTCGAATTGGCTCGAATTGGAAATGAATATGCGGTATGGTGAGTCTATCAAGTGCACTTTACCATTGGGAAATCAGGTAGGAATCGAGCCAAAACATTTGGATTGCTTCGGCGAGCAGAAACGATCACTCCGCTTGGCGCCAGAGCGGAAAGACTTGGGGCGTTTTGCGGGAATTTGCCAGACGCTAGTGGGCCGTAAAACATAAAAGCCCCCTACTAGAAATAGGTAGTAAGGCCTTAATGAAATATAGTTGTAGTGATAGGTTTGAGTTTTCAGGTTAAAAGGCTTCTCTTTAATAAAAAAGTCTATTTCTAATATTAATACTTAGTAAATATTGAATATGTAAAAATAGAGGCAGTAATCCTGAATATAATTTCTATTTAATAGTGTCCTAGAAATATTCTTAACAAGGTCTAGGAACTTATTTATAACTATTTCCTACTTAATATTGGAGCGCCGCCTGTCACGCCAACGGAGTGATCATCAGCAATGTGTCGTTGTGGCATATATTGTGATCGGCGCCAGCTTTGCGAAGAGGTGGGCTTGGTGGCCCGATGCTGCTAGTAGATTGTAGAAGGTCGAATGAATTGCTTGATGTAATCACTCGTTCGGTCTAGGTGGCTAAAGATCAGGCTTAAGAATAATTCGATGATATCCACACATACATCCATCAAGTACGGTGCTCCTGGCTTTGGTTCTGTGCCTCGTCCCCACTCTTGGCGGGATCACTCTCTTCCTCATCCTCTGTGCTATCATCATCATGGTCGGAGTCAGCATAATGCCCATCTTCTTGTTCTCCATCGTCCACAACCGGAACCCCCAATGCTCTCAATTTCTCCAAAGCAAAGGAAGCGTCCCTCCCTCGGTTTTGCAGATGATTAGCGAGGGATGTGAGTGATTTGATGGTAAGCGGGTCTTCCGCTCCCAGATTTTCGTATCTAACGTCGTACGCTTCCCGCAACAGATCCTCTGCTTCTTCGGAGAGATTATCATGCTTCAGAAGCACTGAAGCTAGGTTGTTCATGACGACAGCCCGATCTAGTAGCGTTTCCTTCTCTGGTGGGAGCTCCCTCCTTAACCTGAGTGCTTTGCGGTAATTTTCTTCGGATTCGGCGTACTTTCCCTGGTGTGACAAAACCCAACTAAGGTTGGATAGTATCGTTCCAAGAGTCTCAGACACCTCTTCATGAAAGTTCAGGAGCTTTTTGAATGTTTGTTCGGCAAGGTCGAAGCGGTCTGTATCCCTATATGCCACTGCAAGGTGCCAAATGGTTCCCTGTATCATTTGGTCTTCTCGGCCCAATTTGCTAGAATTATATTCCACTGCGCGTTCGTAAACAGGTGCTGCTTCTTCAAATTTGTCCTGTTTGAAAAGCGCATTACCAAGAAAGTCAAGACAGTTGAATATCTTGGGACTTTCCTCTTCACCAGCAGCGATTCGAAGATCTAGTTCTTGGCGTCGAACAGGCTCTGCTTCCTGGAATCTACCTTGTATTCCAAGCGCATCGCCGATATTTCTTAAAAATGAAGCTGTCTCCATCTCCATCTCTCTAGTCTCTGCCAAAGACCCACATAACTCGATGCTCTGGTAGTCCATCTTTTCGGCCTCTTCCCATCTCCCCTGTTTCCGGATTGCTCCAGCTATGTTGCGCCTGGTGAGCAACGTGTCATGATGTGTGGAGCCCAAAGTATTAATTCGGGGTCCCAAACACTTCCGAAATGTAGTTTCAGCTTCTGCGTAGCTAGCCCTTTCGAAAGCGATGCAGGCTAAGTTATGCATATCATTAATTGTGGACGGATGATTTTCTCCCATCGTTTCAATATTAAGCCCTAGAGCTTTCCTGTACATGCTTTCTGCTTCCTCGAACTTGCCCTGTTGACCCTTTACACCTGCCAAGCCACCTATCGTGTTGATAGTGTCATAGTGCTTCTCCCCTAGTATGTCTATGCGGTCACATAGAAGGGCGATATACATTTTTTCCGCCTCGGCTAGCCTACCCTGGTCCCGAATTGCACTTATCAATACACCTCGCTCGATGAATACGTTAGGATGTTTAGACCCCAGCAGCGTTTCAGACCTCTCCAAAACTTCGCGGTGGAGTTTCTCGGCTTCTGCATATCGCCCTTGCGAAGCAGTGACCCGAGCCACATTACTAAGAGCGTTAAGATAGTTACATTCTATGTTTGGGTAACTACCATCATCAGTCCTAAGCAACTTTTCCTTCCCGCTAAGCTCTTTTCTATGTATTTCCTCGGCTTCTCTATAACATCCTAGCTGACGAAGAGTGGACCCAACCGCGCCTAGACTTGCGAGAGTGTCTTCATCGTCGTGCCCGATCACTTTCTCCCGTGCTGTCAGTACCTCTCTATGCAACGCTAACGACTCGTGATATCTTCCTTGGCTTCCCAGCGTAATAGCGTAGCCAAAAGTAGCATGTAGGGTCTCCTCATGGTCTCGCCCATGAATTTCTTCAAAGAACCGCATGGAGTATTCGCTGAGTCGCTCTGACTTCTCCAACTGGCCTTGCATCACGAGATAATTGGACATCTTCAAAGACAGTGAAGCCTTCTGATACGAGACATCTTCTGATGTCTGCTTTGAAGTATGGCGCAAGACGCTTTCGGCATGCGGTAGGTATCTGCTGCATGTAGACCGGTCCTGGAGGAATCCTCGTCCATCTGGGAACCTTTCATACATGATATACACTGCTTGCAAAGCAGACTTGTGGGATTCCTCCTCGAATTGTGCTAGCCAAGCTTGGGTGGCTAGAGTAACGAGCCGATGGACTTGGCATTCAAAAGTATCCATATCAAGGGTAACGAGGGAGAAGGCCTCCAGGAGCCCCATAGCCTCTTCGAAGACAAATTTATCTTCCGCATCACCTATCAATAAGGAGAACGGAATGGATTGATAATCCATGTAGCTCATGATAGACAATAAATCCGCAGCCCTGCAGTTTTCCATCTTGATACTATGAAAAGAGATCCACCATGTCGTGACGACTGACTCGAGCGGTCTCGCTTCTCGACCATGGTAATTGAATCTTTGACCCAGCAATTTGATTCGCGTCTCTTCACTTCTTTTGCACATCCTCAGGTAGTCAGATATTCTTCTGTTCCTCTTCAACATGAACGCAATAGCTTGACAGATTGCAAGCGGTAGGAAGACCAACTCTTCAAGCAGCTCAAGTTGCTCTTCGTTCGTGCTTTGGGACCGTACTCGTTCTCCTAGAAGACTGCGAGCTTCCTCCACTTCCATCGAGGGAACGAAGATCGGGTCTCTGTCCAGGGATAGATCTATGCCAATATCTCTGCTTCGTGTAGTGTAAATAATTGTCCCTCGGTCACATTGTGGTATGTACTCTCGTAGAGCTTTGCCAGTCGACGTGGCCTCGTCGAAGAATGTGCTTCGATCGTCAACGTTATCAATTATCATTAAGAATTTGCGTTCGTAGCTTGTCTCCAACCAATCTCGCACTAATTGCAGCACATCTGAGCTCGTGTCGTCCTTACCAGGTATGTTGCACGCAGTAGCAATTCGTTTGTAAGACTCAGCAAATCGAGCGGAATTACTTGCATGTACCCAAATAACAGATAATCCTGCGGTGCGTGCCCTCATTCTGTATGCGTATTCGAGTGCTATCTGAGACTTACTGTAAAACCCCAATCATCAGCAGATATCCATATGGACCTGAGGATACAAATGACGCTTTGTATTGATTTTGAGTGATGGAGAAATATGAAAGGGAGCGAACAATAGCCCGCCACTCACCCGACACCACCTAGTCCGCATAAGACGGCAATTGGTGTAGAATCAGTAATTGGCATCAGCTGGTACTCCAACGTGTTCATTACAGTATTGCGTCCAACAAAAGCCAAATTCCGTCCGATTGGTACAAGCCAAAGATGTTTCTGAGAACAATTCTCAGCAGGGTTCGAGTCGACCTTCACCGAAGCACCCTGCTTTATCTCGTATAACAGCGATGTTTGCTCGCGTTGTCCTGCTAATAGAGCGACTGCATTGTTCTCGACGTTCTTCGTCGTAGACCTTGTGAGTCTTAGTGGAAGCGCCAAATTACAGTTGATAGTCACCAACGCTAGCTTGGCGAATGTTGATTTACACTTACCTGGTGTCAGCTTGAAGCTGGAGGCTTAGTGTGTTCACCAAGCTATCAAGAACAGCTTGAAGTTCCTCGATTTGATCTGACTTGCTGAGATATTTGAAAGCCTTTTTCACATTCTTGAATCGGTTCCCCCCATCGCCCTTGAGTGCCTCCAGCAGTTCGGACAGTTCCTGCGCTTGAGCTTGACATTGTGACAAGACTTTCTCATCTAACGGACTGCGGCCAGAAGACTGCTCGATGGTGGTAAGAACACTTAGCAAGTCGGACAAACGGTCTGCCTGTGTCGCAATTTTCTTGGGCGTGCCTACTTCAGACGAATATTCTTGGATCCGGCGTACTATGGAGGTGGTGAATTCAAGCAGTTGTACAAAATTGCTTGCGATTGCGATTGCGACAACAGCCTCCGCGCCAGACATTGTCAGCTCTTTGTCAGAAGCTTTGACACGTTGAAGGATTTCAAATCCTCCAGCTGCGGCTGGTTCTTAGAGGGGTACTGGTTCATGCTAGTCGAAAACCCACCTACGCTGCGTGCACAAAGATACTGGCAACAGCGCCTGAAGCTCAAGTCATATGGTATCACCGTGCCAGGGAACCCAATGAACGTTTTGATGCAATCAATTTTGGCATTTAGCGTGTGCAGGATCGTTGGGAAACCTTGGCACTGAATATT
>JAABUK010009893.1_pt1 | contig 12892 bp, 14 predicted proteins | sample 5559141 | NCBI WGS metagenome assembly JAABUK01 (sample SAMN10711869, study PRJNA513367) | rock metagenome | isolation source: Antarctica rocks | place: Antarctica: Victoria Land, Pudding Butte nord | collected 2016-01-03
TTTTTTTTTGGTGTTCTTCATGCCAAGGCTGCACCCAAATTTCTGCCAAGCCACTATACTCAATAAGGGAATTTGCCATTTCAGTGACACAAGGGATAACATTAGCTCTGTTTATATTATTTATATCATTAATGTTAACGTATAAAGTATAGTATATTACTAATAGATCAAAGTTTAAATTATATAATTCCACTAATATTCAACAAAGTTAACAGGGATATAAAAAGACCTAATTGGGTGTAAAACCCGGCGCATTAGACCGGCTGAAACTAAAAATATTTGTGCCCCCAACCGTAGTAGGTCCTCCTTGGCGGCTTACTCAGCCTGCGCCCTGTACACTCACTCATCACTATCATGCCCGAGCGCCTGTTCCTGAATGAAGCCCGCCACATACTTCATCCTAAATACCAATTAATCCAATTTGATGCATATTACCCAGCTCACCATGCGGATTGATCATGTCGCGTCGATATTCGTACACGAATGGGCACGATTCGCCTGATCGGGAGTCATTCGAATGGAGAAGCAGCTTCGATCTGTCCATCGAAGACCCGGAGTCGCGGGTCCTTTTCTCTCCTGGCTACTCCCGCGATCGCCATGTCTCGTTTTTCGACAAGCTTCGATCATTCTTGCACAGAAGGGGCTTGTATGTCTCTTATATCAGCTCATTAAGATCCAGAAGTACAAATCGTCGTGGGGCAAAGAAGGGCTCGTGCCAGCTGCCTAGACCACGACGGTCATGCTTTTTGTTCCAAGCTTTGCTTATCATATTAATCCTACTGGCTACATTCATCGCCATTGTTCGGCCATCCTATTCGAGTCCGCCAGCCCGTTATCACCAACTTCGCCTGCGGGCGCAGACCTCATCCGAAGCAGGCAGAGCGAATCCTGGGAAAGAGAAGGTCTTCATAGCCGCTAGCATATTCGATCCCAACGGCGATCTTGCTCGGGGCGCATGGGGGAAGAGTCTTCTCGGTCTTGTAGATCTGCTTGGTCCGTCAAACGTATTCCTCAGCATCTACGAGAACAGTGCTGGTTCTGTGGCCAAGGCCGCGCTGAACGAATTCGAGGAAAAGACGACGTGCGAACATGCCATCGTCTTTGAAGATCAGCTTCATCCAGCCGCACTCCCACATATCCAGCTTCCGGATGGAACGAGCCGAGTCAAGCGCATTGCCTATCTTGCAGAAGTGCGGAATCGGGCTCTGCTTCCCTTGGACTCCTCTGCCATCAAATACGATAAGCTTCTGTACCTGAACGATGTCATGTTTGATCCCGTGAATGCTGCACAGCTTTTGTTTGCTACGAATGCTGGGTATGGCGAAGCTGAATATCGTGCTGCATGCTCTCTGGACTTCATCAATCCTTTCAAATTCTACGATACATTTGCATCACGAGATCTCGAGGGATACAGCATGGGTCTCCCCATCTATCCTTGGTTTTCGAGCGCTGGGAAGGCACAGAGTCGGCAAGATGTATATGATCAGACAGATGCAGTACGAGTGAGAAGCTGTTGGGGAGGCATGGTGGCGTTCGATGCAAAGTACTTCCAGTCAACAGCTGATGATTTCGATGGTTTGAATGCAGCAGGCAGCTTGCCTGGGGGAAATTTCACGGGATTCCGCTTTCGTGCAGAGCAAGACGTCTTTTGGGAGTCAGCAGAGTGCTGTCTAATTCATGCTGACATACAAAACCCAGAAAGTGACAATACAGGCATATACATGAATCCATATGTACGCGTGGCCTATGACACTACGACTCTATCTTGGTTAGGATTGAGCAGACGAATAGAAAGGCTGTTTCCCCCTTTTCAGTATCTGATCAATATCGTGGCTGGACTTCCCCTTTATAACCCGCGAAGAGCTGAGCAAGCTTGGCAGGAGGTGCAGGAGCAGGTGTGGTCGCCAGATGCCTCCCTTCCTGCAGGTGGATCGTTCAAAGTGATGGATAGAATTGCCACTCACGATGGCTTTTGTGGTACCAAAACGCTTCAGGTGCTGAAAATAGACCCACAGCCCAGGGAGAAAAACTGGGAATCCATTCCAGCGCCCAATCCATGATCATTCAGCCTTACACCAAGCGAGCATGCGAATTGTGCTCGGGAGACAGCGCGTTCTGTTTTTCTGCGGTGTTCGGATTTATCTTCACTGAAGGCAGCATGGCTTTTATATCGCACCTTCCCGACCTCAGCTAATCTACCTCACTCCACATCAACCACCTATCTCCCACACAATCCTTGTTCATGTCAGTGCGCAGATTCAAAAAGAAAAGACACGAGATGGCGGACAGAGTATTCAACATTGACGATCCGCAAAACGTTAATTCTTTCCTTGCTTTGATAAACCAACCTCATGGTCCATCTTCAGTTGAGCAAAGTGAGGCCATAGCGCCCGTCCTATCTTCCGCTGCAAACCCTCTTGAAGCAGAGACTGCCGGCAACCATTTACCAGTACGCCTTCAACCTTCTGTGACGTTTGTCTTCCAGACTTCATCTAAGACGAAGCAGGAAGAACACTCTGATGACCCAAACAGCCGATCTGAATCAGTCTCCGCGTCCCCAGCTAAGGGCACGAAGGCTCCGCCTCCGACACCGGCCACAGGCGCAGTGGCATCTAATGCAGCCGTCGCGTCACTTGAGCCTATTGAAGAAGACGGAAGTGATGTTTTGAGAACAATCGCAAATTCCTCTAACCTTAGTCTCAACGATTCCATCTATGCCCCTAAGAACTACAAAGGAAGCAGGATTGCCACGGCGAACACAAAGTATGCTACTATGCCTGCACGTCGCGCTCCCGTTATGTCAGTTAGCAACTCTTTCGCTCCTGCGGATGAAGATCAAACAGAAGAGTCTCACAGCAAGAAATCTGAGCAGGAAGAGCTCATTACTAAATATCAAGATGAGGTCATTGCAAAGTTCGTGAGAGATAAATCTCCTGAGGGTAACGCAACGGAACTGCTCTTGCTACACGGCTTGCTGACAAACATTTGATAGATGAGATGAAGTCTAAGGCTAGAAGTGAACCCAAAACCGAATCCGAACCCGAACGGTTTCCGACTTTCGATAACCTCCACACCAATTCTACTGTTCCAGTGGCCACTGATAAGGTCACGCAATCAACTGTCGACACACCAGATACTATCGAAGCAAGCACTAGCAATCCGAAGATGACTGTCAACACAGTATCTGAGAATGGGAAAGACGACATTGATGGTCGGGATGAGGATCGAGAGAACCTCAAACATTTCAGTTCCTGGGGAACGCCTACGCCACGCAGTCGCCCAACTGCTCGTGTCCGCAAAATCATTCTCAGCAACCTTCCTGCCAACTCAGATCTAACCCTCGTCCAGTCGCTGGTTTATGGTGGCGTGATCGACACCTTTAGTTTGGGACCGAGCAAAACTTCTGCCTATGTCACGTTTGTTTCTGCCGATGCTTGTGACGCCTACTCCAATGCTCATCCGAACGGTCTTGTCTTCAGAAATCCAAAAAATCGTCGCAACCACATAGTCTATGTCGACAAAGGGCAAGATGTGGATGTGGTCTCTGGGGTCCTGCAGGCCTACCTTGACTGTGAGGCTTCTCGAGTGGTCCGTGCTACCGGAGCTGATGAAGATTGGGGCATGCGCGCGCTGTACAAGCTGGCAGAGTCTAAGAATCGCAAAGTTGAGACTATTGTCGACACCTATCGTGATCAGGTATGTTTGCCAGAGTTCACGCTTGTCACCGTTCTCATTCATTGTGCTGCATGCTGATCTACAACGCCTTCAGATTCGCACAATTATCTTTCGATTCACCAACATTTTTGACGCTGTGACCTTCAGGGGCCAACTCCTGCGTGATGAAGATTGGGAGATGTGCAATATCCAGTTCATGGACGACCCTGTGGAGAAGGCCACTGGTGTCCATTTAGAGGAATAAGAGGATTGCGTTCCGGGCCGACCTCACCATTCATGGCGAGCAGAGCAACAATTGCGCTATCGTGAAAATACCAAGAGAGCAGCTTCTGAGAGCTGCCAGTGGACCAAAATGGTCCTGCTAGCACGTCTCATAAAAGCATATTTGAGACATGCAAGTCAGCTAGCTTAATTAGCTCACAATCAGAGAAGGATTCTTCTCACAAAGTCTCACGTCAACTCCTAGATGATCATATCCACGGTAGCCTTGCTTTGCTCCCACAAGTACAAAGTGGCAATCATGAGTGTGAACTGTGGAAGGTGTGAAGCACCAAGAAAAGGGCTTATGGGCTTTCTCTATGTTCATCTAGCTGTGATCCCCTTTGCTTTAGCTCGTGTCCTACTTAGATTCTTACCCAGGTGGGCAAGTCTCTCCTCAATCCCAACGCGCCAATCCAGACGGTCAGCTCTTCTGTCCTCGTTAAGCCAGTCAACGCTTTCCTGCATCATTGTTCCTAAGCCTGGAAGCAAGAGACCCTCAGGGTCTTGCTCGGCATCCCTTAATTCCATTCTTCTTTTCTTTCTCCTTACATATTCGACGTCATAATCTTCTTCCAACCCTTCTGTTGACGGCCTTTCAATGCGATCGAAAACATTTTCAGGCACGCTGCCCCACCACTCCTGCCCTGTTGTCCAGTTCTCGGACGAGATCTGTTTGATCGAATCGTCTACATGCTCTTTCGTCAAGCTGATATCGGTACCCTCTTCGTTGGCAACCGCACATGCTTTTCCGCTGTCCGTCAAATAGCTCTCGCTGCTGACTTTTCCTGTTTGCATCTTTGATAGAACCATGAAGAAGAGCGCCAGAGTCAGGCCCTTCACGTCATTTCCGTAGTTGTGGTCTTCATCTTCCTGGCTGTGTTCCAGGTTGGCCAATTTGATGACCACACACACCCCGGTATACACATGCGGTGCGAGAAGAGGCGTCGAAAATGTCTGGCAGAGACGACGGATCAGAGGCATTACCCATGCTGGGGCTCCATCATCGTTGTTTGCATGGGTAGAAGTCCGAGACGCGGCCACCTTGCCAGCGAATGTCGTACTTCTCTTTTTGAGCGCGGTTCTTGGTGTCGACGGTGAGGACTCCGGGGCAGCCTTCTTTGGCGTACTTCGAGCTGATGAAACATCTTTTGTGATCTTCGAGTTCTCCTGCGTCGGTTTCGCTGGCAGTCTTGCAGGTAATGCTTGCTCCAGGAAGGTTAGAAGCTTTTTATAGACCCTCGGTGCGCATGGTGGTCGACCATGTAACGCAGGCAGCTTGAGCTTACTGCCTAGTCGCTTGCATGCAATCTCGCAACATGCGTACGGTCTGGCAATCTCTTCTTCGGATTTCAAGTTGCTGGCTTTGTTGCGGGATTGGGCGAGAAGCGAGTTTGACAGCGCAATGAGCTCCGCGGGAAAGTGGTGGGACAAGCTGGGGAGGAGGAGGGAGAGGGATTGCTCAATGTTAGACATGCTCGGAATTTAACGTGACGACGGATTTGGAAGCAGCTCGCGTGGATTGCTGAGGGTAGATGGATCTCGTATTAGCATTTTCTTATCAGGAGCATCTCCGCAAGCTCAACATCTCTAAGTGTTACCTTGAGACATACGAGCAGGCCATTTCTGCTTCACTCTTATGGAGAATTTTCATTGTCCAGTCGGCCACATAGGATGGCACACTTTCCAGCATTACTTCTTCGCTTTGATCGACCGTCGTGGGTGACCAAGAAGTCGATTCTGATCACGAAAGTCTACTGCACGGTGACCACTTCAGAAGTTTGTCTCAGAGTCCGAGGCGACAAGCGACAACTATCTTGGCTATTAATAGGATTTGACTGACTAGTAATTAGTCGACCCCGTATTGCGATGGTTCACATCATTCATCACTCCTTGAAGTTCACCTCGGAAAGCCACCAGCGTGGACTTGTACGAACCACGCCTGCAGCGCTTGACCATTTCGCAGACCAGAACCGTGCGAGGATTGGGGCACAGAGAACGATGCAAACGCTTTCGAAATTGCACCTTTGCATACTCGTTGCACTATCAGAGCGTGATATATCACGCTCTCGCTGGAATCATATTACTCACGATGTTCAAATCTGCCATAGATTGAGCAGTCTTGGACGGAACCGTTTTCCCGAAGATGTTTCCCTTGACTCTGTGGCGGGATGATGGGCCACTTTGTACCAACGTGGCAGGCTGGATCTTACCCCTGACGCTGATCCTTCAACTGTGATGAAACCTTGCGAATTACCATCTTTGCAATCTGCTTAAACACGAGGCGCTTGGCAGAAGATCCAGCGAAGTCAATCTTCCTCATTGGTGAAGAGTGGTATACCCAGTACAGCCTTGAAATCTTGTTCAACCAAGCAAATGCACACGGTGGAAGCTGTTCTGCAGAGCCGGTCGAACGCGGAAGTCGAGACACCGCAAAAGTTGTCACCCTTGATGTCTTCCCCAGACAGAAAAGCACGTCACTGGACTCTAATCGGAGAACAGCCCAAAGACATTACATCTTGCTGCTATTGGTTGAACCATGGTACCCCCTTTTTGTCTATGCTCTGTCGTTCTGGTCAGAAAGAGACCCGAGAATCACTCTAAGACGGCGCTGGTGTTGACAACTCCTGTTTAGGTAAGTCGACCTTTCCCTAACCTCTTCAAGCCCAGTCGGGACCTATTGGCGACCAGCAATTTCGTATTGCTATTCGTTTTACCGCAATTTGTTGATTCGTAGGCCACCCATCACCTCTTTCGGCTTGCGAAAAGTGATCCGTTTGTCAAGCTTTTGTCGGGATGGATACGGACCCGGGGTGCTGGAGCTACACGGCTCGATTAAAACTCCAGCCAACCCCGTTATGCTACAGAGTTTCTGCAAGTCGCGACCTTTGACACTACTCAAACTCTTCGTCGTCTTCTTTGTTTTCTCATAATTCATACTTAGCCCGCCTTTGTGCAATAGTCACTCGTTTGCTCGGTCTTCAAGATGAAGTGCCATCCGCTCCTTTCTTTTGCGCTTGCGCTCTCTGTTCCTATTGCTGCGCTGGCGGATCGTGACGACTTCGAATACCGTCATCGTGGGAAGGTCACCTCCTATGTGACTAGATATGTCACCGTCTGTCCAACCCCCGCGACCTGCGAATCTGTCCTGCCCACAGGACTTCCACCTCCGGATTCATATCCGCCAGGTCCACCACCAAGTGACTCTGGGGAGCCAACTGGCCCACCTCCGCCAGGCCCTTCATCAAGCGTGTCCGCAAAGCCAACAGGGCCATCACCTCCCGCTCCTCCTTCAAGCGGGTCTGGCAAGCCCACCAGCCCACCATATCCCACTGGCTCGGGAAGCAGCTCCATCTACACGCCAACTGGTACCGGCAAGACTAGCAGCAGTATCTCTGTCAGCTCAACCTCGAAGTATTATCCTACCGGCACCGGTAGTTATACTAGCTCAGTAGAGCCAACCAAGTCAGCCAACAGCACCAGATCAGAAATGCCCCCAACGAGCTCTGAGAGCACATCAAAGACCACATCTGACGCATACCCCACCAGCTCCGAGACGAAGTCAGAAACTTCTTCAATGACTTCCTCTACTAGCTCGTACATCAGCTCTGCTACATCAAGTACTGCGTCACCCTCGAGTAGCTCGTCTACCAGCTCTGAGAGCACATCAAAGACCGCGTCTGACGCATACCCCACCAGCTCCGAGACGACGTCAGAAAGTTCTTCAATGATTTCCTCTACTGGCTCGTACACCAGCTCTGCTACATCAAGTACTGCGTCACCCTTGAGTAGCTCGTCTATCAGCTCTGAGAGCAGCTCTTCAAGTTCAAGCAGTAGCTCAACCTCCAGCCCGACATCTAGCTCCACTTCCAACACCATTACATCGTCCAGCACGTCCAGCTCAAGCTCCAGCTCGGTAACATCTAGCTCAATGACTAGCTCAACATCCAGCTCAATAACCAGCTCAACCTCCAGCTCAATGACCAGCTCAACCTCCAGCTCAATGACCAGCTCAACCTCCAGCTCAATGACCAGCTCAACCTCCAGCTCAATGACCAGCTCGACCTCCAGCTCAATGACTAGCTCGACCTCCAGCTCAATGACCAGTTCCACCTCCAGCTTCACCTCCAGCTCTATCACTTCCTCTAGCACGTCAAGCTCCAGCTCTAGCTCCAGCTCGATGACTACTTCAGCCTCCAGTTCAACCTCCAGCTCTATCACTTCCTCGAGCACTTCTAGCTCAGTAACCAGCTCGGCATCTAGCTCCACCTCTAGCTCTATCACTTCCTCGAGCACCTCCAGCTCAGTAACCAGCTCGGCATCTAGCTCCACCGCTAGCTCTATCACTTCCTCGAGCACTTCCAGTTCAGTGACCAGCTCGACATCCAGCTCCATCGCTAGCTCTATCACTTCCTCGAGCACTTCCAGTTCAGTGACCAGCTCGACCAGTAGCTCGATGACAAGCTCCACCATAAGCTCTTCCGCTTCGTCGACCATATCTGCAACCTCGTCTACATCGACCTCTGCGACTTCGACCACGTCGTCCTCTGCGACCGCTTCCCCAACTCAATGTATCCCAACCGTTGTCCCTGTTGCCAATCCTCCCGCTGGATCCACCTGCGGCAAGGTTGGCGGCACCAGCGCTACGCCAATCGGTACGGACTCCTTCCCCAACGACGCCGCTTCATGCGCCCTGGCCTGCCATTACACAGCTGGATGCGTTGCCATTTCATTCGACACCAGTAACCCCGACCTCATGCTCTGCAGATTGTACAGCACAAGCGTCTCGTCTGGAATCAATAAATACGGTGGATACACTTTCTACGACCAGTCTTGCTTTGACGCTTCCCATGACTGCTTAACGCCCACGAAGCGATCACTAGGGTTGTCCCCGGCAGAGATCAGGCAAATGATCAAGGATTAGTTAGGTCAATCTAAGTTCGCGCAGCTCGTGCATGCACGATTGCAATGTTTGAGCAAAAAGCTGTCTTCTTGTGTGCGCTTGCAGCATCAGAACGTAGTCTGCATTACCAGTTATGCCTATGGAACGCCAGACGGGTACTGGCGACGTCGTGATCCGAAATGCATCTATCATACCCTTCTTCCACAATCAACCAACCAACCAACCAATCAATCAATCAATCCATAACATCTACATCTTCAGATTTCTATCCGTGCGTCTGCAAATTTTCGTAGTCAGAATCTCCACACTACACTCCATGCTCGCAGGTTGGGGGCTCCCGTCAATGGACAAATGGTTCTCACTCGCACCGGCCCCGAAAATAAGTAAAGCTCGAGTCTCCTGCTCTCGGCTGCCCTTTTTTTGGGGGGGGCTCTCCTTGCTCCTCTGAAGTGCAATCTCTTGGACTGCTATTGTGGATTTCACAGAAGAAAAAAGAGCGTGGCGAGAGGGAAAAGGGGGGGAGGAATTATTACAGTTCAATTGGGTTCTTCTCAGCCCCCCCCCTGCTTATTCCTCGGATTTCGTCGGAGGGGATAGAACTGGGATCGTCCCTGGTGCCAGAAATGGCAAGGTTCTTTTACGAAGGACGATACTCAAAGCTGCGGTGTTCCAAGGCTGGTTATTGAGTTATATATGAGACGGAAGGCTGGGGAATGAGTGACTTTTAGTTAATAAGACTGTGGAATAGCTTCCTCCTCTCAACCAAAAAGCTGTGCTTCAATTGGTTTCCTCACTTCACTAGCCTCCATGCGCCATTGACCTCCTAGGGTCATGGACCTCCGCGGGTCATGGATCTCCGCGATGGTGATTGGACCGCAAGTTGCGACGAGATGGTCATTCACTATACCACCGATTAGGTCGTGCGCAATCTATGACACCGGCGAGATTGACCGTTAGTTGGCGAAGGCATGGGAGCCCAGACGCACGGGCAGTCATGATTTGCGTACGACACCGCTGCCGGAGGCGGGTCTATAAGATGAACGACTTTGTCTGAGTCACTCCACTCTTTGCCAGAGATCATTCAGCTGAGTAGCTTGAACATCTAAAGCAGAGGGTAGAATGGCTGTGTCGGGCGGTTCCGTCCTAAGACCCGTCCACGGCGGGGGCATGGTAAGTCGAAGCTTGACTACCCGAGCGAATAGGCACTAAAAGTCGACGTCACGCTAACTAATAGCTGCTCATGTAACAACAGGGAGGGGAATTTTGGCATTACCACTTGGAGACCCAGATGGTCCATGACAGCCTTGACGGTCCCGATGTTCTTGTCGCTATCGACGTACACAGCTCCGAGGACAGCTTGGACCAGATTTGCCATCATGGTTATAGTGATTGAGACCGTGTTGGACGGATTTGTCTGATAGCAAGCATCGAGGCCATGCAAGAATCCAATTCTCCCGAGGTTGTTATTCGAGCCAACCTCGTTGCGGATGTGGTCCCAGTGGCCTGGCCCGAAGATTTAGCGGTCGAGTTGAACAGAAAGGTCCAAGAAGGGCGAAAACCTTTGGGTGCCTCGCTGGCATGCCAGTCGGGAACTAATGCCATATTCAAGGCAATATCACCGACGATCGCAAGGCGCTTGTTCCCATCGGGAACCCGTCTCAATCGGATGTAGAACACGCCAGAACCAGCGGCCTGGAGAGCCTCCCAGCAGAGATGTTTGTCGTTGAAGTTGTAGCCAATGACAGTCTCGCATTGTTGGACTTTTAGTGTCATCCTTGAGTCTTCCATGTTTGATCCGGTGTGGTGATCGGTGAATCGGTTCTTCGAGTTCTGTGGATGGTGAAAGTGACAGGAATTCTGGGAGAAGCCAGGAGTGGGGAAGTAAATTGTAAGGCTTATGAACCTTTCCAACGGAGGACCAGCCCCACGGGTTCCCCCATCAGCCACGCTTACTCACCAGCCACGTTCAATCTTTTGAATCGTGACACAGCTAATGTGATTAACTTTGGTCCGGTTGTGAGATGCCCCGGTTCGCGCCTCCAGCTTCTTTTCTCCATTGTGCGAGAGATGCCGTAACACGATCCCGACAAAGCGCCCTGAAGGACGGTTTCAACAAGGTCATTGCGGAAATCGAAGCTTTCGAGGCTCCGTTACCGTCACTTCGATCTCCCAAACGCTCGTCCATCGTCTTTGAACCGCCGTGTGCTGTATCTGATGTGTCTTGAAGAGGACATCACGAAGGGATACGCCTGGTATCTCAGATATAGCCCGTGACGGAAGGTCTTTGCAATGCTTGAACAGAATCCTGGTCCGTAGAGTAAGCGCTACGGGATTCCACTCATTCACATGACCTCGCCTTCAGACTTCTGCGAGCCACAGAGACCCAAAATTGAAGCAGCAGTCTTCGGGGAGGTGTTGCCACCACAGTATGGAAAGTGGAAACTATTGGGGTGCTCGTAATGGAAAGCTGGCTCGTCAAGCTGTTCTCACTCGTCCTCAGTGCAGATATCATACTCCTCCTATCCGGGGTACGACCGGTCGATCTCTAAGGTTTCTCAGGTGAGAGGTCAGCTATTACCAATCTTTGAGAAGCTAGGAGGAGGGCGTACTTACAAGGATGGTATTGGCAAGAAGCCTCTTTGAAGCACAGATCATAAACTTCGCCACAATTCCGGCACTTCGCCAATTTAGAATGCTGATGTTCTGTGCTGGCATTATCAAGAGACTCGACAGTCTTCATCCGCTTCTTCTCTTTCAAGATGATACCGCCAAGACCGATCTTTACCTTTTTGTGGACTGCTTCGCAAGGATGATCACTTTTATATTCTTCGTCATCACTCTCTTCGTTGGCTGAATTGTGCTCTTTTGCCTTCCTCTTCCGAGCGACACCGCCGTTCTGAGCTCCCTCGTCCGCAACCCACTTCTGCTTGAGAGCTTCTGCTATGGCTAGATCCCCTCGAGTGCCACTAGCACCGTTTTGGCCTTTGTCAGAAGCATTGTTGGTGAAGATGATGTCGGCCAGCTCTCGCTCATTTGGCTCTCTGATCAGATCCATGCAGCTCGGATTGTAATTCGGACACTCTCCACTCTCTAGGAGGTCACGTTCGGTGATCTCGACATCGCGAGCTGTCATTGCTGAGAAGACCTCGTCGGCAATGGCTTGCTCTTCGCAGAGCTTCTTCAGTATGCTCCGTAGACGATATTTAGGCGCACATTCGAGCCACCTGCCGAGAAGGATCAGGGACTGACCCGATAAAGGCAGATGTCTCTCTTCGTAGTGCCCCAGGCTCTTGGTGAAGTTGGTCTGAATGGCTAGAGATGTCGGGTCGATAAGGACTGCTGCTCGTCCCATCTTGACTCAATCCGTGAGTGAGTTTGCTGGATGGTTCAAGTCGTGCTGATGACTAACGATCTCTCAGGGAAGCAGGAAGTCTCTGGACACTGCCAACGTCCTCGCCGTCCTTAAGGAAGTGTGTATCGCGTCTTATGACATCATTTAAACACAAATACTTGTTTCGGAAAATTGATGAGTGAGTGTGTGAAAGTGTCTAGAAGAACTCTGCACGAAGAATCCAGCTAAGATAGATGGTGCTGAGTCAGCCGCCAAGGAGACCCAACGACAAAAATCCCTCCAGAGTCCCGATGCATCCAATTCGTTGGACCCAAAGATCGTGGTGGGCTTTGTCACTGATAGGCTGAGGTCTGACCACCGTAGGAGTGACGTACTTCAATTAGGCCTTGCCTTGGGCCATTATCGGGTTAGGATGGAACGATTGATTGACACGAGCTTCAAATTCTCATCGAAATGTTCGGTCTTGCGAGAATCTTTCTCGTCAACATCATCTCTATTCTTGATAGTGTTGGTCAAGCAGCCTCGGCCGAGAGGAGAATGTGCAACAACTTTCATGCCCAGCTCGTGGGCCGTCATCAAGAAATTGGCCTGATCCGACTTCTATCTCTAACGCGAAGGGGGAGAACTCCATCTGTACAGCTGCAATAGGGTGGACGGCATGTGCTTTCCGCAACGTCTTTGCTGAGCACTCCGACAGACCCAGA
>JAABUK010009894.1_pt1 | contig 12892 bp, 16 predicted proteins | sample 5559141 | NCBI WGS metagenome assembly JAABUK01 (sample SAMN10711869, study PRJNA513367) | rock metagenome | isolation source: Antarctica rocks | place: Antarctica: Victoria Land, Pudding Butte nord | collected 2016-01-03
CTAAACGCTGTGTGCAAGACACATATGTACAGAGTAACAGGCCGCTGGCTAAGGAACGCGGCTTATGAAACCATTACTAACTACCTGATGAGTAATCTGTCCATGAATGGTGTGACTGGATATTGCTGAGTGCTCACACTTTCAACAAGTGGCAAAGATGTAAGCGATGTTTACAGACCCAGTGCAGCCTCTACACTGTCATCATCGTCACCACCAACAACCTATACTTATGCTCGGCCATTTTGCGTGGGTTGCCCGCGTGGGCGCCTATTTTTGAAGGGGGCTGCGCCCCCTTCAAAAATTGAAAATGTGCCGGTTTAGGAGGGCAACCCCCGTCCGGCCTTCGGCCGGACGGGGGAATGCCCTTTGCCCGCGCGGGATCTGGGTGGGCTGTCGAACCCTGCTGGAAATTGGTTCCAGGTTCTTCTTCTCTCGACACAAATTAGGTGCCACAACTGAAATTCAAGGTCCAATGCAAAGTGTCAGCCATCACCGGTGCTGTGTTACATAAGTTTTCCATCAGCGGGCTGGATGCTATGCCTGCGCATTCAGAGAGTTGCAGTAATGCACAAATGGGCATGTACATGTCCATGCTTCAAATGTGGTCAACCACAGCAATAACTGTCTATTGTGCCGTAGGGCACAGACAACAAAGGTCATAGATGCTGCATATCCCAGCAACAATGTGCAGCTAGGTACCAATTTGTCATACTCAAAGATGACAAATCCTACAAGGTATGGTGACGAGGTATATCTGCATATTCAAAACATAACTTAATATGTGTACATGTCAAATTGTAGACACTGCTGCTGACTCATTGTGTTTCAAAAAGGGTGGGGGGGGGTAGGATCAAGAGGAGGAGGGAGCTACACCCTAGGCCATGTGTCAATGTACTTGGGGTTGGCAGCGTAAGTAGTACAAAACATCATGCTGCCAGGTCAAGCATCTATGTAGGCACTCACATCAAGGCATCAGGATCCAAACATGGCAGAGCCTGCTCTGACGAGGGGACAGATACAAAGTAAGATGAAATAGCCACTCTGAACCGTCTGCAGTACTGCTTTGGCGAGATGACTGTTGGCTCCTTGCGGGCTCCACCCAGCATGACAGACGACTTCACCCAGGTCTCAAGCTGCTTGTCCCATGTGTACTGCACGGCATCAGACACTTGCTTGACTATCCCCGTAGGCACCAGGGCATTCTCCAGAAAAGAGAAGAAAGAAAAAGTTTACGCGTTTCAGCGATCATAACGGGAGCTCAGAGCTATGGCATTCTCCACATGTATTGGCAGGAAGCTTGCATACGCTTGCCAGAAGCATAAAGTGCACCAGCCTAAAGTCAAAGACCAGACAGAGCTAGAACTGAACAAGCACAGCATGAAGACATAAGAGCTGCTGCTGGTGATGAGACAGCCTGCAGGGACAGCACACCTGGCGGATGAAGTCGATGATGCCAATGACCAGGCGGTGAGTGTGGCTATCCAGGCCAACCAGTAGGCTGTAGTCCATGACGCCCAGCCCGGCCAAGAATGCTGTATCCCGCCAAAGCACAGCTTCCAGCTTGGCATGTGCTGCCTGATCTACCTGAACCCACTTCCAATGTTACATACCATATACCAGACCATGTATGTACAATGTATGTATGATATATATAGGTCCACTGCCTCGATCAAGACGACAACTGCATTGATCTTGAAAGCTCAATTGAAACTCTGTGTCAGGTATTAAGCACACTGACAAAATGTTGTCTCTGGCGACTCAAAAGAGGCCACCCACATCCTCTCACTGCACTGCAGGCTGCCTCACTTCATGCTCACGCAACAGAAGCATTGCTGCTGGCCATGTAAACAGGCCATGACTGGGCTGCATGTATAGCCTGATAAGACGTGTGTAATGTCACAAGGCACTGGGCATGGCATGCAGAGCGGGCAATCTGAAGAAGCATGACGAGGCTGACCAGTATGGGTTGAGTGAGGTTGTTCTCCCTCAAGTTGTCATCCATGAGCACAGCTCCAGCTTGGGTGGGGTCTTCTTGAGACCACCTGCTGCGCTCACTACCCTTCAAGTCGTAGATGCGTGTGGTGTTGGCAGCATACAGCACATTCTCCATCACAAGCACATCCATGACTGAGTCCTTGCCTGACGACAGTGCACCTGCTGCAGCGGAGCCGATGTTCTTCTTGCTCACCTGCACCATAGATTCGTGCCTTTCAGGCCTGTCTTTGGCGATTTGCCTTTCAGGACTAGTATTTTTGTTGGGGACGAGCAAAACACTGAGGCTAAGCAGGGAGATTACACCGTGACTAGCAAGTAATGACCACTAGAAGCAATGATATGATGCAGACAATATCTCTGTGCTGCAGTCACATCTCCAGAACAAAAGAAGGTAGACTTTGTCCAGGTGATGTACAGACACGCCAAGGTGAGGTGGCACCTGGCAAGGAATCCAATGTCAGCTTGAAGTGCGCTTGGCAAAGCCGCACATGATGTGCAGCACTCAATACCAGTTACGCCAATGACAGATTCCGATACTGATCTGTCAGGTGCATCTTTTCCTATACCCGGAAACAGTAAGTCTTCCTTATTTGGTTGTATTAAGATCAAATAAAATCTTTATGATTTATTTGATCTTAATAAAATCTTTATGATTTATTTGATCTTAATACATAAAGATTTTATTTGATTTTAATACAACCAAATATTAAAATCAAATAAAGCATAAAGTTTTTATTTGATTTTAATATTTGTCTTTTGTATATAAAACTTGGTATTGAAATTTGGTGTAGCACTAGCGAGTATGATGATGGTGTGGAGAGCAGGCATACCTGGTACAAGCCTAGCACCTTGGCCAGACATGTGTCCTGCTCCTTCTGATGCGCCCCACACAAATACCTGAAGTACAACAAAAATGTATCAGCTGCTGGCGTATCGCCTGGTTGCTGAGCACAGCTTCTTTCTGCAACATCATTCAGGAAGCATGTTTGCAGCAGCGATTGCCATGACTCAGTAACAGCCGTCTCCATGACAGTGCACTGACACACATATTGCAAGCAGATTCAGTTACTTGTGCAGCTTTGATGGTAGCGCTCTTGTGAGGTGACTGACACACACCTGAAGTAGGCTGGTGCAAAATCAAGCACAAGCAGGTACACAGACAGCTTCAGCGTTGCGGCTAGCAGTCTTGCAAGTGGAATGGCACACACCTGAAGTAGGCTGGTGCAACATCAAGCACAAGCAGGTACACAGACAGCTTCAGCGTTGCGGCTAGCAGTCTTGCAAGTGGAATGGCACACACCTGAAGTAGGCTGGTGCAACATCAAGCACAAGCAGGTACACAGACAGCTCCAGCTTTGATGCTAGCACTCTTGCAAGTTGAATGGCACATACCTGAAGTAGGCCGGAGCAAAGTCAAGGAAGGACTGCTTCTCGGAACGAGTCAGCTGCTTCACCACATACCGCTCATCACGCGTCTTGGCAAAGTAGACAGCAGACTTGCCACCGCGAGACAGCCACTTCTTACACCGGCTCAGACAAGCAATGAAGACAGGTTGACCCCCCTCCACCACCGAACTCCTCAGCGCTTCAAACTGAGGCGCGTAGTAGGCAGTCACCTGCATGTTGCACACCAGGGTTGGTTACAATGTTGCTGGAACATATGCTACCCACGCGTTTCCCTTGAGTGCCACATTTGAAAGCCTGCACACGCCAGGAAGCTTTGCCACAGTGTGGCACTGTGACCAATGCGACTGTGCTCATGTCAGCAAAAATGAATTTAAATGACCAAATGACCCAAGCACTGACTGATGAACTGGAGTAATTAAATCCAAGAGACAGCGCGGATGCATGACAGCATGCTCTCATGCACGCATCAACAAGTGAAGTCATAAAGCCCTCTGTTGAAGCCTGCTGGCATCATCTACATTAGCAATCTTGGCAGCAGACAAATGTGATTCAGGACCTTTTTTGCGATGTGGAGATCCAGCAGAAGCCAACCTGGAAGCTGACCCGAGCCCAGGGCATGCCAGGAGCTGAGTCCTCAAACACATGCTGGAAGTCCATGCGCTCTTCAGACAACAGCGCTTGCATATCTGACGCACCACTTCCAGGGCCCTCCACACCACCTCTTTCAGATGCCTTGCCAGGTTCGCTGCCACCAGCCCCGCTTATGGCACCCCTTGGAGAATTGGGGTTGTCAGCAGCACTGCTGGGGGTGAGTCCCCACCTTGAGCCGGTCATACTGGTTTTTGATGGCTCGGGTCTGACAACATCACCTGCCTGTGCATGTGCTGCTGTGGATGGCATAGCTGCAGGCTGTGCCTCTGCTCTTGACCCAGGCAGATCTACTCCGTGTGTTGCGCCTGCACTACAATGCATGTGTCAGAAAAGAGCAGTATGTCATGACTATAGGCAGCAGGTGTACAGGACAGAGCTGGATTTGACTGCGTGTGATAGACAGTCATGGTCTTTTCAATCCCGAGACGTCTATTTTCATTCAGATATGTCATCCCTACACTGGAAATCTAAACCGAGAAACGTCTGGGGACAGTGTCAACACTTTTACACTGTGGAGATGTTTTAGGTCTGACCATTCTTTGATTGTGTTGCTGCAGCAGCCAATGATGTTTAGCAAAGCAAGATATGCGATCAAGACACATCAATGGCCTAAAGGCATTGTGGCGTGTACTGTTGCCCAATGGGGAGGGATCAGCAAGGAAGAGTAGATTTAGAGTATCAAGCCTGAGCCACAGCATGTGCAACAGGATGTGTACTTCAGGTTTGCCTGGAGGGATGCAGAGCTTGCCTGCTTGATTGGTGAAGGAGCCAACATTTGGGGAGAGGGGAGCCATGATGGCAGCTCTCAGACTTGCCTCCCGCGCACTGCCACCTTTGGTGGGCTGCTTGGCAACCTGCTTGGCAGCAGCTGCCTTGTGCCTCACCTTCTCATGTGAATCCTTCAAATGGGTCTGGTACAACCTGGAACATTTCCACAATGTAGAAACGTGTTTTTACTGTCCCCAGATGTTTCTGAGTTGAGATTTCCAGTGTAGGGACGACGCTTCTGAGTCAAAATAGACGTTTCAGGATTGAGAGCTGCACATACGCATGCAGAATGGCAGCCTGCATGACTAACCCAGTCAGGTGGACAAGTCCAAGAGCAGCAGCAAAGAGGGAAGTGTAGGACATAGGCCGCAGGATGAGCCATGATGCTTATGGCTCATTCGGAACTGAGAAACTGTTGAGATGGGACTTACTTGCTGGAGAGAGCATAGGCAATGATGGATGTGGGCTCATCGTCAAAGATAGGCACCACAATGTCGCCAGCTCCGATTGCCAGCAGAGCTCTGCTCCTCAACTCAACCTGCATGGCCGCAGTCATAAGACTCAGGGTCAACGCACATGCCCTGAGCATTACGTAAAAGGAATTAAGCACACCAGTATACGATGCGCTGACATGAAACACAAGTCATTTCTTTTGTTGCTTAATGATATTAAGATTTTACTTTGAAGTGAGCACAGAAGCAAGGACAGGTGCAGTCAGTCTGAGCCTCAGACAATCATGTATTGTGATAAATCGTTGTGACAAACCTCACTTTCTAACAGGTTGAGCAAGTTCCTGCCCAGTAGCTAGATTGCCCAGTAGCTAAGATTTGTAACACTTTCTGGTGTGTGCGCATGTGCATGACAGGATGTTCCCGGTAGAAGTACAGACTGACAGGATGGCCTCACCTTTCCATGTGACAAAGGGATAGTGTTGGGCTGCAGCTGGGCTTGTTTGTAGCTGGCTCCTCCAGCTGAGATGATCTGGCTCATCTGCTGTTGACTCAGGGACGGACTGGACTGCATGCTGTTAGGCATGCCCTGCAAACAAGCCACAACTGTACGTGACCAATCGCCAATGCATGTGCACGCATTGTTGTATGATTGTGAATGGGTCAGGTGATTGTAGGAATGTGCACAAGTAAGTCGAGCTGTGTCGCTGCATGAGTGCAAACAGCTGAGACTGATGTGGCACTTTACACAGGTCAATGGTGCTGCCCACTGCCTGCTGTAGTACCATGAGTGGACTGCTGCAATTACTGCAACTAGTGGCATGGCAGTATTGCCTCGGCCAGTCTGCCCTCAGCAAGGTGCTTGTCAGCTATTCAGGCAGACACACATGCAAAGAGCAGCATTTGCAACATGCAAGATTGACTACAAGGCACCTCGTACCGCAGGGCTGGGTGCGTGCGGCTGCAGTTTGGAAGGTGCAGGTTGCCGTTTGAGAAGGCCATCAACAGTATTCCTTAGGGCATCAGGCTCCACTCCTTCTAGTTTGCCACTGCCCCTTCTGGAGAGGGAGGATTCCACCTCGTGGCTGTCCAGCACGTTCGCCCAATCATCAAAGTGGGATATCAGGGCAGATGCATCGCTGAGACCTCTTTGGGCAGGAGCAACAGCGGAGACTGCTCTTGAAAGCGGCTCTGTAACTTCTGTCTGAACCTCTTGCCAGTCCGCCTGCAGTGTACTCAGTATGAAGTTCTGGATGGTGACACGGTGAGACACTCACTGAGACTGTAAGGTATTACAAAAATGTGAGGCAGGACAAACTGAGTTCACCCTGCAATTTGTCCAGGTACTCACTGTGTCCAGTCACACGAGGACTGTGTGTCTGGTCTGGTTGCTTCCAACACATGACAGGAAAGTTGCTATGTGGTGCAAACACTGCTTGGCACCGTCAAGTTCTTGAAGTGCAAGAGATGCGCAATTTATAAGCACAGCAGACCATCTTTAACATGTGCTGTAAACAGCAGGCACAGAGACCTGCAACCATTAAGCACAGGAAGCCTAAACAATGAACACAGAGGGCTTTGGCACAAGGCTTACCAAGGATCTGGCAGGAGGATGACGGCCTTCAGATGCTGCAATATCACTGTCCACCCTGTGCAACAATGCTCAAAATCAACCATCGTTGGAAATTCAGTAGCATATGTTTGCATCTGGATGTAGATAGCTGTTCACCAGCTTTCCCTGAGTGCAGCACTGGCATGTGGGCGCAAGAGATGCAAGTGTTGCTACAAGATCTGCATGCATAAGCGATACATAGACTTGTTTCGCCTGCGACACACTGAACAAATGATGCGTGCAAAAGCACCACACACATGTCCAGACGCATGCTGATGCCATTGACTGATTAACAGATGCATGATCAGGTGGATCATCACCTCTGATGCCTGAACACAGCTCTGCCTTTTGCAGCTGTTGGTGACAGATCAGTTGCCCCTGGAGGTTGGCTGCTGTTCCCTGACACAGCAGCAGCAGCAGCAGCAGCATCACCAGCTGCATGGTGCTCACTAGCTTCCTTCGCTGCACTCAACATGTTCGGTTCTTCTGGCACAGGTTCATCATGCCCTTTCCCAACCCTTGTGTTCCCTTCAGCTCCCACACCGGCAGCACCAGCATCATTGCCAGCATCAGCTGTTGCTGCAGCATGGGTATCTGCTGTGCCTTGCTGGAAAACAGACTCTATGGTGACACCCTCCAAGTGCTCCATCTTTGGCTCAGCCACGGGCTGAGGGTTTGTGCCTTCAGGGCTAGGCTTGGACGGCGAGGAGTCTTGCAGACCAAGAGCTTGTAGCGCCTTGGAGTGCTGGCTGACTCTGATCAGCTCACACTTGACGTAGCTGCTTTGCTGCACGTGCAGATGAACCTCCACATAGGCTAGCTGACTGATTGGCCGGCCCACTCTCAACAGCGTCTGCAATCACAAATAGTCCATATCAAGGCCTTTATTTAACTGCCTCGCTTGCTCCCGTTTGTGTTTGACAAAGCTATCCCAGATATTGTGACTGCATATCTTGTGTGTGTATTTTTCTGACAATATTTGTAGGGATGCGCATGCATCTGAGTCTGCACGAGCAACACAGTGCATACACACAAGCAAACACTTGTTGATTGGCTGACAGTGCTGCTTTCTGATTTGACAAGCTGCATTTGTCTACGCATTTCCTGTGCTGCAAAGCAGGGCACAGGCCTGCTGACATCTTCACAACACAAAACAGATATGGTAATGTGCCATACCTCGTCAGCAGACAGCCTGGAGCTGTTGAGCCATTGAAGCGTGCGCGCACGCTGCTCCAGTGCTGATGCAACGAAACGTCGAGCAGCAGCAGCAGCATTCATTCTTGTGGGCGTTGACCGCTGACCCTGCCTCTCAAGATTCAAAATTGTCTGCGCCACAATGCCACCAGGCAAAGCAGGGGGAGGGGTGCTAGACACTGCTGTTGGACTGGCCTGTTCTTCTACAGTCAACGACTCCAGCTCTGGCTCGTCCTTGTCAGCACTCTCCTCCTGAGGCCCTTCTGCATTGCTGTTGTGCCTGTTGTCCACGCTGTCATTCTCGCTAGATGCGACGCTTGAGGCTTGTGTGTCATCAGCCTGGAGAGCCTGCTGTGCCAGCTCAGCTTCCTCCACAGCTGCATGCCTGTTGACAACTTGCAGCGGGGCATCATCACGTGTCAGGTCTGGCAGGCTGTCAGTGCTGAGCTGGCGACCTGGCCCTTCTGAGCCTTGCAGGGAGCGCAGCGAGTTGGGGACCGAGTGAGAATGCGAGATTGGGCGAGCGTACACGACCGGATCATGGAGCGTTGCAGCCCAAGTCATGACCAAGACTGCCAGAGACCGCCTGAGTCTGCCAATCTCCCATAGCATTTTGACGTAGTTGGGGACTCTGAGAGTAGCATGAGGGTAACGGTCAGCCTTTGGGTCAGTTTCTGCCCCTGACCCAGGTAGGGGTGCCACAGGCTCCAACCAGGTGTCAGCATCAGGGGTGAGTAGGTTGGCCACATCCCTCAGCATGCTGTCAAAGGCTGCCCGCTCTTCTTCAGCAGCCTTGAGCAGGTCAGTGACTGAGGAGGCTATCTGGAGACCTCCAGCTGTAGCTTGTTCTGCTCCAGGCATTGCGTTGCTCAGCTGCCTGTGTAGTGCTGCTTGCAGTACGCTGAATGCAGCTGCAGCTTCCTGCATAAGCAGCACATCATACTTAGCATGCACACTGATTGTGGGCTTTTATGAAGCGTGCAAGGTGCCTGCATAGCCTGCATGTACAGCATAGAGCCATTGGAAACATAGCATCAGCACACATCAGCGCGACCACAGCATTCAGGAGTGGCTGGCAGTGGCAGCAAGCCTGCCATTCATTGTGACCTAAACACACAGGCTGCATTGCACAAGCTCTGCCTCTCTGCAGCAAGAGTGCGAGCATGGGTGTGGTGGCACCTGGGCGAAATCTTCCAACTCCTGGTGCAGCCAGGAGTGCTGCACATCTCGCTGCACGCGTAGACACCGTGCCGGCACCAGAACTGTGTTTGGACAGATCTCTTCATGGTGGAAGCACAGGATTGTGCTGCCTGCGTTCACCAATAAACTTCTTCAGTTGTTTTCTGGACAAAGGTACATGAGCAAAACACGGATCCTGTCAATCAATACTGTCACACAGGCTGAAGACGCAGACGCTACATGTGAAATGGAAGGGCCAGAAGACTCAGCTTCACGACCAGCGTTGTGCTTCCAAGCACACCGTGCTGAATTAATGCATGTCTACAGACCTTAGTGACATGCAGGAGATCATGCTGATATCCAAGAACAACATACAACAGCATAGATTTGGAGTCCTGCTTGGCGATTGCATGCCACCCAGCATCTGCAAGTACACACCTATGCCAAAGTAGCGTACAAAGCTGCCATGTAGGCTTCTGCCTTGTAGCCTGAGGTGAGGGGCACCAAAGCTGAGCTCTAAGAAGTGACCCAGAGACAAGCACAGGGCATCTGACGACAGCAAGACTCGCCGTACTGCTTGCATTTGTGCAGCATCCACCTGGGACATAGCACATATCTGAACAAAAGGGCAGTTCGACAAAAAAAACTTTTGATGTATTTATCTTTGATGTTGTTTCCATTATCAGGCAGTCTCTGCGCAGGATTTTGACCACAATGCTGCAAGCTTGATTGAGCTGGCTGTAATGGGCAGGATATCATGGAACAGAGGAAGACACTGCCTGCATCTGCACCAAAGCATGAGGTCCAGGCAATGGACACATAAGCAATGCATGAAAGCACAGTATGTATTGTGCAAGCATTGCATGTCTTGTGTGCATATTTGTGAGCTGCATGAAGAGTGAGGATGTGGAGCCATACATTGTGCAGATATGGAATCCAAGCTACCTGTAGAGGGCGAGCCCAAAACCACACCTGACCCTTGTCAGAGCCTGGTAGCTCCTTGCCACCGGGTAGTTGACTCACACTCAGAGTCACGCGCCCTCTGTTGTGCAGGAACGTGCGCAGGTGAGCAGTGACGCCGTCTCCACAAGTCACATTGGGGCATTTCTGAGGAGCTGTTGCTGCCAGGAAGGAAGCCAGAGGCATGTCATTGCCTTGGTAGTAGTCTATGCGCTGTACACTGGACGGCTCGCACAGCAGGCCCCTTGCAGGGTTGCGGCACATCTTGCACACAAACAAGCGCTGCCTGCTGTAGACCTCAGCCAAGGAGGGTGGACGAGACTCTGTCTCTACAGGTTCAGCCTGGTTAGCCTTGTGTGCATTGCTGCCCGCCTGCCCAAGGTGGTGAGTTGTGCCTGGGCGTTGGGCAGCATCATTGACTAGCCTGGGTGGAGCGGCGGTATCTGACAGGCTTGAGAAGAGCTGACGCTGGGCCCTTGCGTGACCATGGCCCAAGCTGCTCTGCTGGTGTCCTTGAACAGCAGGGAGGCTGCTGGCCAAGGCAGATGCAGATGGAGACGGCATGACAGCCTGGGGAGCACGTCTGACAGCTGGATGCACCAGGTTGGCAGGGACGCTGCTGCTACGCTGCCTGCTCATCCCTGCAGTCTTGCCCAGAAGGCTGTGTCGGCCTGTCTGTGCTGACGCAGTCTGCAGGTGGCTGTAGTCAGCAACAAGGTGGGTGACATGTGGAGAGAAAGACAAAATCGGGTTGTGTGACCTGACGTGAGCTGTTGACTTGGCAGAATCAGCTGCAACTGCTTGGCTGCATTCATCTGGGTCTGCACACCACAGCCAGGTATGTTGAGTAGCAGGCATGTTTGTGTTTGTGCATGCTGGCACCATTTATGAGTGCTCTGCTATGTTTGGCAACAGTGAACAGCAGGACAGGCTATGCTAAGACTGCATGAGAACTATCTAGCCTGATTGCAATGCGACATGAGGTTGCAAAGCTTTACAGCTGAAAGATTTTCAAAGGAGACTAGTGCAGTTCTGATGACATGAGATACTGCAGACTGGCTGGGAACTGCATGTTAGTCAATGGGAACACCCACCTGACGCTGTGGCTGGGATACCGTTTTCTTCAACAGCCCCTCTCCTTTGCGAGTCAGCTGACAGCTCATCACTATTCTGCAGCAGAACACACTGTACAGGGAGACAAAATGCGCTGAGTCAAGTTTCACATTCTCAAACTGCAGCCTTCCTGTACTAGCAGCCTACTGCACTGCCCTACCCTGCACTGCCCTACTTAATTGACTCTGGGGAAAGACATATGAAACATGAATGAATATGTCAGCCAGAAAAGAAAAGGGGGGGGGAAATACACCTTTTGGTGTCAATTTAATGAGAAGCCAAGTGTTATACCTGGCTGCCCAGGAATGTGTCAGCCGCCCATAACACCATGCAGGCGCATGCTGTGCAATGCAACCCAGCAAAGACTGGTTCAGCATATGGCAAGCGCAAAGCAGAGATGCTCAATGCCTGTGGGCAGGGCATATGACTGTGCTTTTGGAAGTTCGTTCAGCAGGTCTCCTTGAATCCTAGAACTGCAAGGTTCAGTGGATTATATGCAGCAAACAGACGGCAGACATACCAGTTGTGACTGCTGTCCTTTGCTGGCATCTGCTGCAGTTGCTGCTGTGAAGTTGCTGAAGGGGGACTTGGGCGGAAGAGCAGTGCCTTGCAGAACGACACTAGCAGAAGCCAACTCATCTGTCAAGAACGCTGCCTCAAGCCGCCCAGCATACGCAGCATATATGGCAAACTACACACAAAAGACACAGGTTGCATCCCTGCTGAGGCCCTGCTGACCCTTAGCCAACCAGCAATAAAACATGCATATTTCACGAACATTTACTGATAGTTCACAATTGTGACTTGACAGAGGCAAGTCAAGCTTCTGTAGCATGTGAAAGCAGACATGGAAAGAGCTGGTGTGTCTCAAAAGTAATGTCCACGTTGTGTGCAGCACAACTTATGCTCTACATACTGACTTACCTTCATCATCATTCTCACCTTTATCACTACTACACTTATTGTTATTATGGCTACTAACATAATTATTATGATCATCATTACTACTATTCTTACTATTGTTACTATTATGACTACCTTCATGACCTTCTTCAGCAAGGTCAGCTGCTCAGCATCAGCACCCTGCAGCAAGACGGTGCACCCCAGGGGGCGGGGGCAGCCCTTGAAGAACATGAGGGTGCGAGGCCCAGTTCCGCCTCCGTACTTTGATGAGCCACCTGAGCCTTGTGAGCTGCCGCTCTTTCTCAACAGACGCAGAGGGGTGGACGGCGTGCTGGGCCCGCTGTCCGTGTGCCGCAGCTGCGCAGCAGTGGAAGCCGCGGCATCCGTTCTAGAAGTGCTTTCCTGTTAGGCACACCACATTGTTCAGTCTTGATGTCAGCAGCCTGTGATGACTGCAAGGCACAGCACACTGTTCAGTCCTGATTTTAGCAGCCTGTGATGACTGCAAGCTGTTAGACAGACTGAGTCTTACACAGGCACCTCCGTCAGAGTCTGCTTTGGCTTATGCAGACTGGCAAGAGAAGGAGCAAAACAAGGTCGCAATGATGCCACTCAACATTGTGCAATGAGAGCTCAAGGTCGACTCAGGCTTGTTGATGGC
>JAABUK010009895.1_pt1 | contig 12892 bp, 5 predicted proteins | sample 5559141 | NCBI WGS metagenome assembly JAABUK01 (sample SAMN10711869, study PRJNA513367) | rock metagenome | isolation source: Antarctica rocks | place: Antarctica: Victoria Land, Pudding Butte nord | collected 2016-01-03
CCGAGGCGACGGCGTCGGCGTCGCGGCCCTCCTCCAGCGCCCGGCGCGCGGCCGACAATTCGCCCTCGGCCCGGCGAGCCCTCGCCTCGGCCAGCCGACCCTCGATCTCGACGTCCAGGGGCTCCAGCGCCCGGTCGCGGCGAGACCGCTCCCGGAGCGTCAGCGCCTCCCCCACGGCTCGGTCGGGGTCGAGCCCGTCGAGGGCCCCGAGCCGGGACTTCGCCTCCAGCCGCGAGACCCGATCGCGGCGTTCGATCAGCTCGGCCAGGCGGTCGGAGCCCTCGCGCTCGAAGGTCCTGGCCTGCGCCAGGGCGGCCTCGGCCTCGCGGAGGGCCGCGTCATAATGCTTCGCCGCCTCCGCCCCGTCGGCCGAGGCGACCAGCTCGGCCAGGACCCGCTCGCGGTCCGACCGGACCCGGCCGCCGATCATCCGGCTCGCCACCAGGCCCAGCAACGCGAGGCCCGCGAAGGCGACGGCGCCGATCAGGGCCTTCGACGCCCAGGGGGATCGCGAGGCCCGGCCGCGCCCCCGGTCGCGCCTCGGGGGGCCGGCCCGGGGCAGGAAGGGGACCTCGACCCAGGTCGAGCAGCCCGCGCACTGGACCTCCCGGCCCGGCGAGAGGCCGGCCATCGGCAGCTCCAGGCCGCATTCCGGGCAGGCGAAGACCCCGGTCATCCGACGCCCCCAACCAGTCGACGGCCGACCACGGCCCACGTCCTCGGAGAACCCGGCCGAGGACCCGCTCGACAATTGTAGCGGAACCGACGCGAATCCGCCTCAATGGCCCGGGGGAGCGTCGAGGCCGGCCCACTTGCGGAACTCCGACGTCGCCGCCAGCGCCTTCAAGTCGAGGTCGTCGCGCAGGCCGGATTTCGGGAAGCCGGATTCCAGGGCCCGGCGGAGGAGGTCGAGGGACCTGGGGACGAGGGCCGGGTCGTCGACCGAACCGGCGAGCAGGGCCACGGTGCAGGCGGCGTTGTAGAGCCGGTTCGGGGTGGGGGCCTGGAGCAGGCGGTCGACGTCGGCGAGGGCCCGGGGGTCGCCCAGCCGGCCTCGGAGCCAGGCTCGCAGCTCCAGGGCGTCGAGCCGGTGCGGGTCGCCCTTCACGGCGAGGTCGGCCGGCGGCAAGGCGGCCCTGGGGTCGGCGACCCGGAGCAGGCGGGCCAGGCCGAGGTTGGCCACCGGCTGGCCGGGCTCGCGGGCCAGGACGTGGCGGAAGTCGGCCTCGGCGGCGGCCCGGTCGGTCGCCAGCAGGACCATCCCCCGGGCCAGTCGGGGCCAGGTCGCCTCGGGGTCGGATCGGATCAGCTCGGCGAGGAGGGCCAGGCCCTCGGCCTTTCGCCCGGCGCGGACCAGGGCCTCGCCCCGAGCGGCCCGGAGGTTCGGCTCGTCCAGGCCGAGCGCGGCGGCCTTCTCCAGGTCGGCGACGGCGGCGGCGGCGTCGCCCAGCTCCAGGGCCGTCAAGGCCCGGTTGGCCCGCGCCTCGGCGTTGGCCGGGTCGACCTCGACGGCCCGGTCGTGGCAGGCGCGGGCCTCGACCAGCCGGCCGGCCCTGGCCAGGGCGAGCCCTCGGTTCATCCACGGCCAGGAGAAGTCGGGGGCGAGCACGGCGCAGAGGGCGAAGTCGCCGGCGCTCTCGACGTAGCGGCCCTGGTCGTAGTGGCACATCCCCAGGGCGAACCAGCCCCAGAACCGGCGGGGGTCGAGCGTGGTGGCCCTGGCCAGGGCGGCCTCGGCGGCGTCGGGATGGCCCCTGGCGAGCAGGGCGGTGCCGAGCAGGTAGAAGTCGCGCCCGCTGACCGTCGGGGTCGCGTCGCGGCGGGCCCGGTCGGCGGCGGCCCGGTCGGCCTGCCCGAGCGCCGCGTGGTAGGTCGCGCGGTCGGCGTAGAGCGCCTGCGAGGGGCCCGGCCCGAGCTTCTCGGCCCGGTCGAGCCGGGCGATCGACGCCTCCAGCGCCAGCCGGAGCTTCGGCTCGGACCGCGACCGCTCGGCCTGGTGGACCCTCGCCCGGGCCGTCAGCAGGATCAGCTCGGCGAGGTCGCCGCGCATCCTGGCCTGCTCCTCGACCGTCAGGGCCGCCAGCCAGGCCAGGCCCCGCTCGCCCGGCGTGTCGACGCCGGCCTGCCGCAGCGCCTCCTCGGCCAGGCCGATCCCCCGTCCCAGGCCCCGGGCCTGGTCGCCGGCGATGTTCAGCAAAAACTGGCTCTCCAGGAAAGGCCGCTCCAAGACCCGGAGCTTGAGCCGGGCCGAGACCTGGCCGAGGTGCCGCTGGAGCGTCCAGGCCGAACCGGCGACCGCCGCGATCAGGGCCAAAGCCACCAGCGCCACGCTCGACCCGCTGGTCAGCCGGGGGTTTCGCCGGGCCCACTTGGCCAGCCGCTCGGAGACGCTCGGCTCGGGGGTGAACTTCAAGGGGCGGTCGTCGAGGAACCGCCGGAGGTCCTCGCCCAGGTCGCCGGCCCGGGCGTGGCGGCGGGCGGGCTCGGGGTCGAGGCACTTGCGGATGATCGCGTCGAGGCCCCGGGGGACCGCCGGGTTGAACTCGCGAGGGGAGGGGACGGGACCCCGCCGCTCCTCGGTCATCGCCCGGACCACCTCCAGGAGCTTCCGGCCCGGCGCCGGCTCGGGGAAGGGATGCTCCCCGGCCACCATCTCGAAGAGGATCAGGCCCAGCGCGTAGAGGTCCGAACGCTCGTCGACGGCCTCCGGCGGGGTCGAGCCCTGGGGGTTGAAGGCGTCGAGGTGCTCCGGCGCCATGTAAGGCAGGGTCCCGCCGACCATCGCCCGGTCGCCCTCGCCCGGCGCCAGGCTCTCGGCGGCGAGGTTGAAGTCCAGGAGCATCGGCGTGCCGTCGGCGGCGATCAGGATGTTCGACGGCTTCAGGTCGCGGTGCAGCAGCCCGCGCGAGTGGGCGTGCTCCAGCCCCTCGGCCAGCCTCGCCCCGATCCAGGCCGAGGCCCTGGCGAAGCTCGACTCGCGGAGGAATCGCAAGGCCGGCCGCGCCGGGTCCGGCTCGTCGGGCGTCAGCTCGTCGTCGAGGCTGGTGGATCGGGTCCAGCGCTGGAGCCTCCCGAGCAGCGAGCGGCGCGAGCCGTCGTCGAGCCGTCGGGCCGGAAGCCGGCCGGGATCCAGCGGGGGCGGGCCGCCGACGTCGTCCAGGGCCCGGACCAGGCTCAGCCCGCCGGTCGAGGCCCCCTCGCGGTGCCCGGCGGCTTCGAGGACCTGGGCCAGGTTCGCCCCGCCGAAGTACGGCATGCACATCAAGCGGAGCCCGGAAACCGGGTCGTCGACGACCGAGTGGATCGGCACGATGTGGGTGTGCTGGAGCCTGGCCAGGAGCCGGGGCTCGTCGCCCTCGGGCCGGGTGACTTTCAGGGCCACCGGGCGGTTGCCCAGGCCCGACTCCTCGGCGAGGTAGACCCGACCGAAGGCCCCCCGGCCCAGCTCGGCGACCAGGCGAAAGCCGCCGATCCCCTCGCCGATCTCGGGGAAGGGGATCGGCCCGTCGTCCACGGCCGGATCGAAGGGACCGGCGACGGTCGCGTCGTCGTGGGCGATCGCGTGGGCGGGGGCCTCCTCGCCCGAGGACGCCAGCGGCTGGTGGATCTCGAAGGCGTCGATCGGGTCGACCCACCCCGGCCCCGCCCCGGCCTCGCGAGCCGCCGGACGGGCGACCGAGCGGGTCTCGTCCCAGGAGCCGACCCGGTCCGCCGGGCGGCCCTCGCGGGAACCCCGGCCATCCGACGGGGCGGGGTGCCAGCCCAGGAAGTAGTCGCTCCGTTCGTCGCGGCTCAAGGAGGGCTCCGGGTCGTGGAAGGGGAGGGCCCGACCGACCCAAGGCCGGGTCGACGGGGCCGGGCCCCTCCCGGCTCCTTAGGTCGCCGAAGCCGGCCTGTCCAGCCCACGGCCGGTGCCCGAAACATCCTCGGGACGCTTGCCCGGGGTCGATTCGCGTCCTAGTCTTGCCTCGGATCGATCCAGGGATGACGGCCGGTGGGCCCTGGCACGGGGCCGGGGCGACTCCTCGAGCAGATAGGGACGCCGATGGTAGTCAGCAGCATCTCGTCGGCCCCGCCCGCTCGCGGGGCCGATTCCACCGGCGGCGACGGCGAACAGGCCGCCGCCCGCCGCCTGGCCCGCGAGTTCTCCGCCCCGGTCGGCCTGCTCGACCCCTCGACCCTGGCCTGGCGGGCCCGCGTCGGCGCCGAGGCCTCGAGCTTCCCCGACGGCGACTCCAGCCTCACCGCCGTCCTCGCCTCCGGCCTGCTCTGGCACGGCCGCGTGGCGACCTGGAGGCCCGGCCGCGAGCCCGGCACGACCTGGCTCTGCCTGCCGGTCCCCCTGGCCTCCGGCGTGACCCTGGTGGCCCTGGTCGGCTTCGCCCCCGGCCCCGACCCCCTGCCGGGCTGGGGGCCCCCCTGCCCCGAGCGGGCCCTGAAAGCCTGGGGCCAGTCGGTCGCCGACGGCCTCCGGGGCGAGGCCTTCAGCCGCTCCTCCGCCTCGCTCGCACCCGCCCGGGTCGAGCGCAACGACCGGCTCCTCACCGCCCGGCTGATCCGCCGGCTCCGCGTCTCCGACCCCCCCGAGCGGTTCCAGGACCTGGCGCTGCATGCCGTCCGCTCGGCCCTGGGCGTCGCCGCCGTCGCCTGGGTCCCCTCCCACCACGGCGAGGAGATCGTCGTCGTCGGCGAGGCCCGGGGGATGCAACCCGGCGACTTCCTCGCCCTGATCCCCAGGGAGGGCGGCGACGGCATCGCCCTGGACAACGGCGGGGCGACCGCCGAGGCCCCCGCCCAGCGAGCCCGGAAGTCCGTCGCCGTCGCCGCCGACGCCTCCTCGCCCGTCGGATGGATCGTCGCGGTCAACCCCACCGACGACCGCCACTTCGCCACCCCCGACGTCGAGTTGCTCCAGCCCGTCGCCTCGCTCATCGGCACCCAGCGCACCAACGGCAAGCTCTACGGCGAGCTGAAGGAACTGCTCTTCGGCGTCATCCGGGCCCTCACCTCGGCCATTGACGCGAAGGACCCCTACACCTCGGGCCACTCCGAGCGCGTCGCCCGGATCGCCGTCCGGCTCGCCGAGCAGCTCGGCCTCTCGGTCAACCAGCGCGGCGACCTCTACCTGATGGGCCTGCTCCACGACGTCGGCAAGATCGGCATCGACGACATGGTCCTGAAGAAGGCCGAGAAGCTCACCCCCGAGGAATACAAGATCATCCAGTCGCACGTCGAGATCGGCGTGCATATCCTCGAAGACCTCAAGAAGCTGCATCACCTGATGCCCGGCGTGGCCCACCACCACGAGCATTACAACGGCACCGGCTACCCCGGCGGCCTCGCCGGCGAGGCGATCCCCCTGCCCGCCCGGATCCTCGCCGTCGCCGACGGCTTCGACGCCATGTCGAGCACCCGCCCCTACCGCCGGAGGCTCACCCCCAAGGCGATCGACGAGATCCTCCACAAGGGCTCCGGCATCCAGTGGGACCCCAAGGTCATCGACGCCCTCTTCGTCTGCCGGGCCGACATCGAGTCGATCCGCCAGAAGGGCCTCGGCGAGAGCCTCCAGAGGGCCGTCAACGACACCGTCGGCCGGACCTGACCCGATCGGCCCTTCTGGGCTTTCCGACCCGAATCCGGCCGGGAGGCCGGGCGGTCCCTCGACAGCCAAGGCGGGCCGGGGCACGATGGGGCGGAGCCCGACCGCCGTCCCCGAGCCCTCCGCCGATGCCTCGAATCGCGATCGACGACCTGGACGACCCCCGCCTGGCGATCTATCGCCACCTGAAAGCGACCAACGAGACCCGGGGGGGCGAGACCTTCGTCGTCGAGGGCGAGAAGCTGGTCCACCGCCTGCTCGCCAGCCGGTTCCCGGTCGACTCGGTCCTCGTCACCGACCGCTACGAGGGGCACCACGCCCCGGTCGTCCCCGACGCCGTCCCGTTCTACGTCATCCCGCACGGGGCGATCGAGGCCCTGGTCGGCTACCACTTCCACCGGGGCGTCCTGGCCTGCGGCCGTCGCCGGGCCTGGCCCGACCTCGAATCAACCCTTCGGGGGCTCGGCCCTTCGGCCTGCGTGGTCGCCTGCCCGGTGCTGGACAAGCCGGACAACCTCGGGGCGATCCTGAGGATCGGCCATGCCTTCGGGGTCGACGCCTTCCTCGTCGGCGGCGCCTGCCCCGACCCCCTGGCCCGCCGGGTGATCCGGGTCTCGATGGGCTCGGCCCTGGCGCTGCCTGCCTACGTCGAGGCCGACCTGATCGGCGCCGTCGGTCGGCTCCGTCGCGATCACGGCTTCGCCGTCGTCGCCGCCGATGCCCACGCCGACGCCGAGCCGATCGGCCGGGTCGCCCGGCCCGACCGCCTGGCCTTGGTCCTCGGCGGCGAGGCCTTCGGCCTCGGCCCCGACTGGCTCGCCCTGGCCGACCGCCGGGCCACGATCCCGATGAGGCCCGGGGCCGACTCGCTCAACGTCGCCGTCGCCGCCGGGATCTTCCTCCATCATTTCACCGGGGGCGACCGCGAACCCGACGAATCCGAGAAATTTCGTTTTGGCCTGGACCGCGCTCCATGATAAGGTGACGATCCGAGGCCGAAGTCCATCGGGCCCGAGGTTTCCTGACGACATCCGACGGAGGGACTCGCGATGCGGGGATCAGCAGCGTCGAAGAAGCTCGGCGACCGCGTAGGGCGGATCGGGCTGGGCGTCGTGGCGGCCGGGGCCCTGGTCGGCGGCGGCCTCGCCCTCGCCGAATCGAAGGGGCCGAAGCCGGACCCGGTGGCGGTCGGCTCGGAGGTTTTCCACCGCGAATGGCTGCCGGACGACCCACGAGGCCACGGCGGCGACGGCCTCGGCCCGGCCTTCAACGACTCCTCGTGCATCGGCTGCCACAACGCGGGCGGCAGCGGCGGCGCCGGGCCGGCCTCGAAGAACATCGACATCCTCAGCGCCTCGAACACCGCCGGGCTCCTGCCCACCACCGGGCCCCTGGGGATGACAATCCCTGCCCCGCAGAAGAAGGCGCTGTTCGACCTCCACGCCGGCTTCCGCACCGGCTCCAGGACCGTCGTCCTCCACAAGTTCGGCACCGACCCCGGCTACGACGCTTTCCGCGCCAAGATCCTCGGCGCGGCGACGGCCCCAGACCTCCAGGCCCGGCCGTTCGGGGACGTCGTGCGATTCTCCAACTTCGTCGCGACGAACAACTCCCTCGACGACCCGGCCGTCCGCCAGGGTCTCCCGCCCGACCCGCGGCGGGCCGTGGCGCTGGAGAGGATCCAGGCGATCAAGACCGCCGTGCTGAAGAACCGGGCCGGGATGGCCGGGTCGATGCAGGTCGGGACGTTCACCGTTAGCCGATCCCAGCGCAACCCGACCCCCCTGTTCGGGCTCGGGCTGGTCGACGCGATCCCCGAATCCGCCATCGTGGCGATGGCCGCGAAGCAGGCCAAGGAGACCCCCCAGGTGGCCGGGCGGGTCGCCCGGGTGGCCGACGGTCGGGTCGGTCGGCTCGGCTGGAAGGGGCAGACGGCGAACTCGGAAGACTTCGTCCTCAACGCCTGCGCCGTCGAGGTCGGGCTGGAAGTCCCGGGGCACTCGCAGTCGATGACCCCGCAGGCCCCCCGCTACAAGGGGCCGGGCCTCGACCTGACCCGGGGTGAGTGCGACGCCTTGGTCGCCTACGTCCGGGCCCTGCCCAGGCCCGTCGAGTCGGCCCCGGCCGGCTCGAAGTTCATCGAGGCCGGCCAGCACGCCTTCGCCAAGGTCGGTTGCGCCGGCTGCCACACCCCGAAGCTCGGCGAGGTCGCCGGCCTCTATAGCGACCTCCTCCTGCACGACATGGGCGACGACACGGGCGACGACGGCTCCTACGACGGCGACGGCAGCAGCGGCGAGGACGACCCGATCTTCCCCGTCGGCGGCGTTGCCCACGACGCCAACCCAGGCCCGGGCCAGACCCAGGCCCCGGCCCAGGCCCCGACCCCGGCCGGGCCGAAGGGGGCGAGGAAGCGCGAGTGGCGGACGCCGCCCCTCTGGGGCCTCCGCGACTCCGGCCCGTACCTCCACGACGGCCGGGCCCAGACCATCGAACAGGCCGTCGCCCTCCACGGCGGCCAGGGCTTGGGCTCGGCCCAGGAGTTCTTCCGGCTCCCGCCCGGCGAGCGGGCCCAGCTCGAAGCCTTCCTCAAGTCGCTCGTCGCCCCCGGTTCGGCCGCGCCGGACCTCGCCCGGAAGGACTGAGGACTGAGGACTCGCGCTTTTCGTAGGGCAGGACTCGTCCTGCCGATTCACGCCTGACCGGCAGGACGAGTCCTGCCCTACGAAAAGCGGGCCTCGGCGGTGCCGGTCCTCGGCCCTTCGGAGGATGACCGCGAAGGGAGTGCGCCGCGATGGGGTCGATTCGTGGCGGCGTTCGGGCGGTCGCAGTGGCCTGGGTCGTCGGGCTCGCGATGGGCTCCCCGGCGAGCGGTCAGGGGTGGACTCCGGATCGGGTCGACCCGAAGGGGCACGTCGGCGAGGTCCTCGCCGTCGCCGGGTCGGGCCAGGTTTTGGCGACCGGCGGCGCCGATGGGCTGGCGAAGGTCTGGGACATTGGCGCCGACGGCAAGGCCCTGACGCATCGCCGGGATCTTGCCGGGCACGAGGGGAAGGTCCTGACCGTCGCGATCTCGCCCGTGGGTCGGCTGGTGGCGACCGGCGGGGCCGACCGGACGGTCCGACTCTGGGACGCCTCGGACGGCTCGGCGCTGGCGACGCTCGCGGCGGGCTCGGGGGCGGTCGAGGCCCTGGCGTTCTCGCCCGACGGCCAGACGCTCGCCTCGGGCGGGCTCGACGCCGAGATCCGGCTCTGGGACGTGGCGGGCCGGCGGTTCCTCCGCCGCCTCTCGGGGCACCAGGAGGGGGTTCGCCGCTTGAGCTTCAGCCCCGACGGGGCCCTGCTGGCCTCGGCCAGCCGCGATCGGATGGTCAAGCTCTGGGACGTGGCGGCCGGGTCGCAGAAGTTAAATCTGGGCTTCCACAACGCCCCGGCCTGGTCGGTGGCGTTCTCGCCCGACGGCAAGACCGTCGCCTCGGGCGGGCTCGACCGAACCGTCCGGCTCTGGCGGGTCGGGCCGGTCCCGGTCGGCGGCGAGCCGGCCGACCTCGGCCCGACGGAGGCCCCCAAGGCGGCCACCCGGGCGCGGAACCCAAACCGGGTCGTCCGGCGGGAGGTCGGCCCGGCGGGGGTCGTGCTCGTTCAGCAGCAAGATCCCCAGATCCAGAACATCTTCCAGGTCGTCCCCTCCCCCAGGCCCCAGCCGGGCGACCCGGGGCGGGTCCAGCCGAACCAGGTCCAGGTCTGGGACGTGGCGGGCGACGCGGTGGCGGTGGCCTTCGACCCCGACGCGGTGGCCCGCTTCGAATCCCCGGGCGGCTTCCTCGCCGTCGCCCTCGCCGACCTCCGGGGCGGCCCGACGGCCCCGGGCTCGGTCGCGTTCCTCTTCCGCCCGTCCGAAGTCCCGGATCAGACCCGGAGGCCATTGGTCCCTCGGAGGTCGATCCGGGGACATCTCGGGCCGATCCTCGGCCTGGCCTTCGCCGCCCAGGGCCGAACGCTCGCCACCGTCGGCGGCGACGGCGCGGTGCGGACCTGGGACGACGAGACGGGTGCCCCGCTGGCCAGCTCGCTCGGCCCGCCCCGCCCGGGGCCGGCCGAAGGCCGGGCGATGGTCCACCTCGACCCGGTCTCCGCCCTGGCCTTCACGCTCGACGGCTCGCGCCTGGCGACGGCGGCGGGGGCCTCGGGCGTGACCCTCTGGGACCCGTCGGCCCACGCCCTCGTCGGCCGGGCGGGCGACCCCGCCTCGCCCGAGCGGGCCCTGGCGATCTCGCCCGACGGCAAGCTCCTCGCCTCCGGCGGCGACGGACGGGTCGTCACCCTCCGCGACCCGGGCACCGGCCGGGAGGTCGCCACCCTCGCCGGGCACCTCGGGCCGGTCGTCGCCCTGGCGTTCTCGCCCGACGGCAAGACCCTCGCCTCGGCCGGGCTCGACGCCTCGGCCGCGCTCTGGGACGTGGCCGGCCGGGCCGAGGTCGCCGTCCTCGCCCGCCACACCAGCGCCCTGACCGCGCTGGCCTGGCGTCCCGACGGGGCCCTGCTCGCCACCGCCGGTCTCGACCAGTCGGTCAAGCTCTGGGAAGTCCCTTCGGGCCAGCTGATCGAGTCGATCGCCGACTTCCCCGGCGTGGTCGACGCCCTGGCCTTCAGCCCCGACGGCAAGACCCTGGCCTCGGTCGACCGCTCGGGGTCGATCCGGCTCCGCGACCTCGCCGGGAAGTCGGACCGGCAGTCGGTCCGATCCCCCCGCGGCCCGGCCCGCTCGCTGGCCTACGCCCCCGACGGCTCGGCGCTGGTGGTCGGTTACGGGGACGGTTCGATCGACCGGCTCGACCCGGTCCACGGCTGGCTCGTCGCCCGTTTGCCGAAGGCCCACGCCGGTGCGGTCCTCGCGCTGGTGTTCGGCCCCGACGGGAAGACGCTGGCCAGCGGCGGGCTCGACCGCGAGGTGAAAACCTGGGACTTCGCCGACCGGCTCGCCGCACAACCGTTCATCGAGACGGGGGGCAAGGTCGCCCGGCTGGCGATCTCGCCCGACGGGAAGACCCTGGCGACGGCCTCGGCCGACCGGCAGGTCCGGGCCTGGAACCTCGCCACCGGCGGCTTGCGGTTCGCGCCGATCTCGGTGGAGGGGTCGGGGGCCCGGCTGGCGTTCTCGCCCGACGGGAGGATGCTGGCGACCCTTCCGACGGTCAACCCCGCCGTGCTCCCCAGGCTCTGGGACGCCGAGACGGGGCGGCGGAAGTGGGAGGCCGGGCAGCCGATGGCGAACCCCTCGGGCCTGGCGTTCGACCCCCTGGGTAAATTCTGGGTGACGGCCAGCGGGCAGCACGTCTGGTTCTGGGACCTCGGCCCCGGCCGGTTCGCGAAGACCTTGCCGACCGCGGTCATGGCCGGCTCGACGATCCGCTCGCTGGCCTACGCCCCCGACGGCAAGCTCCTCGCCGTCGGCCTGGAAGACGGCTCGGTGACGACCTGGGACCCGGCGCACCTGGAGGAGACCCGCGCCGTCTTCCGCGTCGCCAAGGCCCCGGTCGCCGCGATCGCCTTCAGCCCCGACGGCCGGACGATCGCCGCCGCCGTCGGCCGGGTCGTCCACCTGCTCGACGCCGCGACCGGGGCCGCCCGTCGCGCCTTGAAGGGCCCGAAGCGGCCGATCACGGCCCTCGCCTTCAGCCCCGACGGCTCGCTCGTGGCCTCGGCCTCCGACGGCGAGCCGACCCTGACCCTCTGGGACGTTGCCTCGGGCGAGGTCGCCTCGAACCCGAGCCTGGCCGACGCCTGGCCCGGCGAGGGGTTCGGCTGCCTGGCCTTCGCCCCCGACGGCCGCCGCCTCCACGCCGGGGGCGGGCGCGGGGTCTCGACCTTCGACCTGACCGAGGGCCATCGGCCGCCGCCGACCGCCCGGCGCGAGGGCCTCGCCGAACGCGCGACCCTGACCGGCCACGGGTCGGGCGTCTTCCAGGTCGCCTTCGCGGGCGGCTCGTCGACCCTGGTCAGCCTCTCCGAGGACGGCGTGGTCAAGGTCTGGGACCTCCTCGAAGCGCCTCGCGAGCGGTTCGGCCTCGGCGAGGTCGACTTCGCGGCCGGGTCGATCGCGATCAGCCCCGACGGCAAGACCCTCGCCGAGGCCCTGCGGCTCCCCGCCAACCGGCTCCGGGCCGACGGGTCGGGGGGCGTCCGGGTCCCCCGGCCCCGGGCCGGCGGGCCCCCCGCGCAGCGGATGGCCGACGAGGTGAAGGTCTGGGACCTCGCCACCGGCCAGCCCCTGGCGACGCTCTCGGGTCAGGCGACCGCCGGGGGCGTCGATCGGGTCGCCGCGCTCGCTTATTCGCCCGACGGGAAGACCCTGGTGACGGGCTCGAACCAGGGGACGCTCAAGTTCTGGGAGGCCGGGTCGCTCGTCCCGATGATCGTGCCGAAGCCCAGGCCGGGAGGCGCCGCCTCCTGGCTCCAGTTCGGCCCCGACGGCCGGACGCTGCTGGGGTTCCAGGTCCAGGGCACCCCGCTCTGGGACCTCGACACCGGCGCGATCCGAACGATCCTGGCCCAGCCCGGCGGCCTGAACGGGGCGATCCTGTCGCCCGACGGGTCGATCGCGGCCACCTGGGGCCCCCGATCAACCGCCCCAGCCCTCGGCCCCGGTGCCGGGGGAGATGTCCGGCTCTGGGACGCGGCGACCGGGCGGCGGGTGGCCGTGCTGCCGATGCCCTCGGGGCCGGTCCGGTGCATGGCCTTCGCCCCCGACGGCAAGCACCTGGCGGCCTCGACCTCCGCGCCCTCGGTGACGCTCTGGGACGTGGCCGCCGCCACGCCGGTCGTCACGGCGTCCTGGCCCTCAGGCCTGGCGAACGCCCTGGCGTACTCGCCCGACGGTCGGACCCTCGCCATCGGCGGCGAGGATGGCTCGCTCCGCCTCTGGGACGCCTCGGCCGGGACCCTCCGGGCCGCCTACCGCGGCCACGCCGACGCCATCAACGCCCTCGCCTTTTCCCCCGACGGCCGGACCCTCGCCACCGCCGGTCGAGACGCTACGGTCAAGCTTTGGGACGTCCCCGAAGCTCGCCCGAAGGACTGAAATTCGGGAGGACTGAGGACTGAGGACTGAGGACTGAGGGTGGTATCCTCCGACGGCCGTTTTCGGTAGGGCAGGACTCGTCCTGCCGGTCCAGCCCCAGTCGGCAGGACGAGTCCTGCCCTACGTCAGGACGCCAGTCCCGAGTCCCGAGTCCCGAGTCCCGAGTCCCGAGTCCCGAGTCCCGAGTCCCGAGTCCCGAGTCCCGAGTCCCG
>JAABUK010009896.1_pt1 | contig 12890 bp, 11 predicted proteins | sample 5559141 | NCBI WGS metagenome assembly JAABUK01 (sample SAMN10711869, study PRJNA513367) | rock metagenome | isolation source: Antarctica rocks | place: Antarctica: Victoria Land, Pudding Butte nord | collected 2016-01-03
TTGCACTTGACAAAACAGAAGGTCCAGCATCTGCAGACAAACGCTTGAAACCATTTCTGACTCTGACTTTACAAGAGAATACTTGCACTTGACAGAAAAGCCAGCATCTGCAGACAAACGCGTGCAACCATTACTCCCTCTGAGTTGAGAAGAGGCATTTGACAAACCAGAAGGGAGACTGAGCAAGGGCAACTCAGGTCAAGGTACAGCGGATGACACTGTTAATGGCCTCGAGGGAAGGGGTTTTAGTTTTACTTACAGTCGAAATGTCTTCAGCGTACAGATCTCAGACTCTTTCTGACACAGCATGTAGTCCTAGAAGGTTTTATAGACTGCATTTTGTGCCATGAACAGTCTGGGATCTGTACGCTGAGAACACATTTTGACTGTAAGTAAACCCTCAAGGCAAATCTTGGATGGGAACCTCTATATGCTACTCAAGTCAACATAAGACTCCAGCATACAGATACAAGTCAACATATCCCCAGCATACAAACACAAGTCAACACACGTACCCAGCATACGAACACAAGTAAACACACATACCCAGCATACAGATAGAAGTCAACATATGTCCCCAGCATACAAATGCAAGATTATGGATGGCATTGGAGGCTCGCTGCATGACCAAAGCACAAGGTCTAGCAAGTCAATGTACGTCCCCAGTGTGCTAAATACAACATTGTGGATGGCGTTGCAGGCGTGCTGCATGACCAAAGCACAAGGGACAAAGTGAGCATGAGCTTGAGCTGAAGGCGCTGCATCAGCAAAAGCACACCAGCAGGTGTCAGAAATGCAACGCCTTCTGCATTGGTATTTGTGACATCTGCTAAGTGTGCTTTGCTGATGTAGAGCCTTCGGCTAGATCCCAAATTCAAAGGTCCCTTATGCTTTGGTCAGGCAAGACTTCTGGGGAAAATTCCCTATGATACAGTCAACTCTTCGTTTTGTATTGCAATTTTGGCAAGACACCTTGATGTATTTCAGTGTGCATGCCAAAATACATCAAGGTGTCCTGCAAAAAGTGCAATGTAAAATGAAGAATCGACTGTATCATAGGGAAAGAGGCACATCTTAGCTTAGCAGATGATGGGAACAAGTGAAGAACACATGAACAAAATCATGACTGTCAGCATTTCAGATATCTTTTCAGGCAGCAAGCCTGAAGATTCAACATGCCACAGCAGTCTGACAAAGACAGCAAGTGAAGATTTCAGGTGCTGCAGCAGTCCAAAAAAGACTGCATGTAAGAATGAGGTGCTGCAGCAGTCAAAACAACACTGCAACTGATCATTTGAGATGTCACAGCAGTCTAAGAAAGACTGCAAGTGAAGAAGATTGAAGGAGTGGCAGCACTCCAAGAAAGTGAAGAAGACTGAGGGAGTGGCAGCAGTTCAAGCAAGCGAAGAAAATTGAAGGACTGGCAGCAGTCCAAGCAAGTGATGAAGACTGAAGGAGTGGCAGCAGTCCAAGCAGGGGCCTAAAGAAGAGCATGAAGCTGACCTGCTGGTGTTGCTGACCAAAACCAGACGCAGCCAGCTCAACATCTAAGCCCTCTCTGTCAGCGCTGTCTGCCAGAATGGCCTGCAGTGCAGCAGAGCCTGAGCCAACAGCAAACTAGAGCAAACAGCAACGAAAGCAAACAAGAGGAACAGCAAGTCAGCCAAGAGCCAACAGCAAACAGGAGTAAACAGCAATTTAGCAAAAAGCAAACAAGAGCAAATGGCAAACAAGAGCAAACAATATGTTGAAGCGTTGCAGCAAAGGCAGAAGCCAATCTGGCCTTACCGCTGACAGCAGCTCTGATGATGCTACACGTGATGTGTAAACAATTTGCACAGACAGGCTCACACTCAAACAGATCCACAGGTGTGGTGAGGGCTATATAGTCAGACTGTCAAGCAATGGCTGTAACATGCAATTGTGTTTGATATTGCACTCCCTGATCTGAGAACAAAGCTGAGAACACGTAACCTGGCTGGGAGACCAAACACAGGCTGGAATGCGTATGTGAGGGATCTTGCAAAGCATGTTTCCAGCAGGCTCAATTTGCTCAGCTTGCGTTTGTACATTTGACTAAACAGGTGAGTCAACAGCAATGCACCTGAAAGTCTGGCCGTACATAAGGCAAGCTCTCATCATGCTCTGGTATGTAGCCCAGCTTCTTCTTGAAGAACCTGTAACCAGTAACTGTCTTTGTTTTGCATTTCTGGATTTGAAAATTTGGAATGCTCAGTTTTCAATATCAGCTTTGTGACTCGGGACAAGATCCAAGAGTTGTCAATTTTGAATAGTGGTTCAGGTCAGCCGCTGCTTCTCACAATGCTGCCATGTGGACAGATGATCTGGCAAGAGTTTGCTGCAAATTGCAATAAGTCACACCAGAAGATTGCAAGAAGGCAACTCAGCGTTTGCATGCAATTGCGCAAAGGCTTTGCAGACATGACCCATCACATCTCATGCATGAATATAGTTAGCATGCACAGCAGGCTGCGTTTGCGGTTGCCAAATGACAGAAACAAGCGAACCTGAGAACACATTCAACATCTCTGTCAAACAGCTCTTGAGCATTGGCGTGACTTGTTGAGACCATCTGAGGGAAGTCGATTAGAGTCAGCTCATCATCATCATTCACCTGTACAGCAGAAAAAAGCAAAACTTGAGGGAAACAAGAGAAGAGAAAAAACATCGTCATCATCATTCATCTGTGCATCACATATTGCCCTCATTTGCCATCAGTTGGACTTAGAATGTCATTTAATGTTGTCAGTGGTGATTTGCATGATCTTGTAAGCAAGCGAAGCAAGCATGCTGCGAAATATACTCATGATGCCAACCAAATGCACACGATCAAAACAGTTTAGTGAACAATGCTGACAAACATACATTACACCGTATGCTACATGCCTGAGCAAGCCGACATCACCTGATGGGTGTAACAATGATGATGATGACAATGGTAATGTTCATCATGACAAGAACAGCATCAACTGTGAAGTTAGTCATGATACCAACTGTGCATGTAACAGGCACAGATGTCAAGCAAGGGAAGATGAGTTGCAAAGACTCACCAGAAGGTTGAACTCATTGAAGTCACAGTGGACCAGGCCCAGCTCTGCCAGGCGAGCCATCATCCCCATGCACTGCTGGTAGATCTCTCCTGGGTTCCCCAACTCTCGCACCTGACACCAAGCAACATTTCAGAGATATGTTTTGTGTGTTCATTTAATCAACTGTTCACACACATGTCCTCCCAGGGGTTGCTCAGTTCAGTGGTGATGTTTTCCCCCTCTTGCATGCATGCAATCCAGTGCAATATCACACACTCAGTGCCAACACGCAGTTTGGTACGATGACTTACATACATACAGTTGACATGGATGAACTGCATGCATGCATACAAGGCATCATCACACATCCAATGCAGACACTCCTGCACAAATGGAACAGAATCCCTGGAACAGAATCTACCATGGTCACACACTCAGCAAAGACATACCTGCACAAGTGGAACAGCATCCACCATGGTCATCAGCACACAGTGGCGGTTGTGGGCCACAGCATAAGGCACAGGCAAGCCGTGCTCTCCCAGAGCCACCATGAAAGCATACTCCTTCATGGCAGCTAGGCGAGAAAGGTACAGCCAGCTGCAAGCATAACAGCGGCAGTCAGTCAGCATGCAAGCTATGAAATTGGTTTCTCAAAAGCTGGCTGGTTAGGGCTGAGCAACGCGGTACAGCCAGCTGCCAGCATCAGAGGGGTGGTCAGCCAGCATGCCTGCCATACAATAGTTTTCACAAACTATTATGTTGGCTGATTGGGGCTTTGCAATAAAGCTTGAGTCAGCCAGCATGCCAGCTGAAGAACAGGATTCTCAGAAGCTGGCTCTTTAGGGCTGTGCAACAAAGCTTGAGTCTGCCAGCAAGCAAGGCAGAAAGAGCAAGCAGTATGGAGTTGACACGCCACAGGTGGCTAAAGAAAGCCAGAAAGCAAGGCATATAGCGTCAACAGCAGTTGTTCTTGGTTACAAGACCACAGTCATTGTCAAGATGGCAGATTATAGCTGCGCTTCATGTTTGTAGCTGTTTAAATGAGCTTGGCAAGTAATCATGGTATGTGTGAATGTACATATCCAAGGATCTGTTCAGTATGCCTCTACACTGAACATGTTAGGTGCTGGCTGTTCAACACTTGTAGGATTGTAACTAAGAGATCGATTCATGCCTTGAAGGTTTGTGATTATGACGCCTTCCTCAATGACGCATGTATGTGCCATAAAGCAGGTCCTGGTTGTTAGTTGACACACCTGAAGGTTGTTCCATGCTGCAGGCTGGAGGTGTTTGCTGGTGCACTCACCTAAAGCTGGTGCATGCGGCAGGCAGGTGATATTGGCTAGTGTACTCACCTGAAGCTGGTTCTATGCTGCAGGCATGTGGTTTTTGCTGGTGTACTCACCTGGAGCTGGTCTCACTTTGCAGGCAGGTGTTACTGGCTGGTGTACTCACATGAAGCTGGTTCTATTCTGCAAGTTGCTGGTGTAATCACCTTAAGCTGCTTCTATGCTACAGACAGGTGGTGACTGTTGTTGGCGCACTCACCTGAAGCTGGTTCTATGCTGCAGGTAGTCCCGCTTGGACTTGACAGCTCTGAAGGAAGTGCGGCCAAGGCGGTGCAGCTTGAGTGCTAATACCTCCCCTTCATCATTCATGACCTGCAGCCACCAGCAAAGCATTGTACCTTGCCTAAGTGTTCCCTAAAACATTTCCACATCGTTTACTCCGCCGCGGATTTACAATGGGAGTAAAAAAAGTTTCTACTGTCCCCAGACGATCAGACTTCCAGGGTAGGGATGACGTCTCTGAGATAAAATGGACATTTTGGGGTTGAATCGAGCTGTGATTAGCTGAGCTGATGAGCTGTGCTGATCACACTTTGCAGAGGGGCTGCTTAGACGCACAGACCACTGACATCATGAAGTTAAGCTTTGCGACCTGCCTCATGACCAGTCAGCTAAGCATGACACTGTGCTTGAGCACTTCTTGCAACAGGTTGAGGTGAATGGGTTGCTGATACGTTGCAGGGATTTCAAATGGGCATACAGACGGTCAGCATCTTGATGATTCAGCACAGCCATGCAGGAACCCTTACAGGTCTGAGTTGAGACCTTGATTATGTTGGCTGATGTCTAGTATGCCTGTGTCCGTATGATCTGACCAAAGTGTGATGCTACCCTCATACTGGTCATACTGGCTATGCCAAAGGCTTCAGCAGCAGGTGCATGTCTGTGTCTAGACAAGATGACATAGCAAACATATGGTATGTTGGACAGATGACAGATCTGCTTGGTGCATTCGCAGATTGGTTTGCAAGTACCTCAAAGACGTCTGATTCTTTGCCTACACCAATCTGCCTGCCCACACTATTGACGACGCCCTTCTTGACCAGGCTGTGAATGGCAAGGAAGTCATAGCCCAGGTAGGTCAGCCTGTACCCCTCATACTTCTTGCTTTCCTTGTGAAGCAGCTTGTACTTTGCCAGATTGGAGATGTACACTTCGGCGCCGGCATGTCTGAAAGAAGTCGCACGTGCTGGATGTCACGTCTCACAGGCAAGGGAGCATACGTTGCACACAGGAAAAGCGTTTCACCAGCAGGCGTTATACAGATACAGCGATGCTTACTTCAGGTTTGCAATGGTCACGATCAGCTCTTTTGGCACCATTTCATGCTGCAGCAACAAGCAACTTGAGCGCTTGCGATATTGGTACGGGACGATAACGCGACTACCGAGCTCACGTTTCTTTGACCGAGCTCAACAGATCCGAGCACTCGCCACTCTTCTTTCGAAAGATATCGCAGGCTGTTGACATCCAACTTCATGATGCGGGATGATGCGCTGCAGTGACGTTCCGAACCGGGTGCACTCCGTCGTTGCTTCTGAAGTTGCCTGCTCGCTGAACAGTGTCAGTTCAAACCTAGTAACCCTAAGCAGCCTACGGCACGACCTAACGAGGCCGGCAGTATGCAAACGTTACTGGTTTTTGCCGATTTGCAGCGCACTCATCAGCCCTGTATTAGTTCTTAGTTCTGCGCTGCAGAGAACAACCTCGCTGCAGTTGATTCGCGCTTCCCCGCGGTTTGACAAGCTGTCGACGAGCACGGGCATCTGACTTTGCAACACAGAGACTCCGACTTGAGATACACAGTGTAGCCAAGCTGGCACCAGGGCGAGAGCTGCCCACAGGGCAAGCTGCAATGCCTCCAGTCGAGAATCGGTGGACAAAGAAGCGAAAGGCTGAGGAGGAGGCAGCTGTAGTTCCTGCTGCCAACGTAGTTGTACAGTTCCAGTCGGATACTGGCGAAAAGGCTGGTGAGATTCACCTCTGAAAAGCCTGAAAAGCCTGAATTGACAACTGCAGTCCTCACACACAGTAAGTTATCAGCAGCCCTGATACACTGCAGGACCACAGCTCAGTGTCCCTCAAGATGCCACAGTCAAACAACTCAACCTGCTATTGAACCAGCTCCTTGACAATGAGGAAAAGCTTCCCTACTCCTTCTTTGTGGAGGAGCAAGAACTAGCCTCCAGCCTTGGTGAGCACCTGCAGAAGAACAAGGTAAGCCAAGCAAAGCGTGCTCAGCGTACAGTGTGATTACTCTCACAGACGCAGCACCTGGATGCTACAAACACAGAGTTGCATTAATCCACCATCCTCAGACCTCCAATTTGAGTTGGTACAAGTCGTCCTGCAGGTGTCAGTAGAGGCAGCTCTACGCATTGTGTATCAGCCTCAGGCTATTTTCAGGGTTCGGCCCGTTAGCAGATGCACAGCCTCCATGCCAGGTCACGCTGAAGCTGTCCTGTCAGTCAACTTCAGTCCAGATGGCAGACAGCTGGCCAGCGGCTCTGGGGACACCACAGTCAGGTTCTGGGATCTAGGCACTCAGCTTCCAGCTCACACCTGCCAGGTATGGGTGCTCCTAAACCCTTTTCCCTTCCTGGCTTTGCAACACAGGCGTGACATGCTTGTAGAGGTTTTCTCTGGCTTGACAGGCCTTCTGCCAATCAGGACCTGAGAGGCTTTTGACAAGAGAAGGCAGCATGCTCCATGCTCTTGTCGGATGCTTTCTCAAAGTTCTGGTGACAGCAGGCCTGTCAAAGTCAGCCATGCCTTCTACAACCATGTCGCACTGCTGCCTGATCATACCATGTCATTCAAGCTTGTCCTTTGCATGAGCGTGTGAAATTAGATTGTCATCACAGCATGGCGCTGAGGACTCTCAAGTCTATGTCTTTCTGGAAGGCAATTCATCCTGATTGAGTCCACCAGATTATGAACTGGCACACACTTCATATTCTGGTGGACTCAACTCAGTATGAATTGCCTTCCAGAAAGACATGGACTTGATAGATCTCAGCGCAGTTCTGTTTAACAAATGAATGTGTCTCTGCATTGCACTGCATCTGGTCAGCATTGACCAGCTTTGTACAAGCCATTTGCCAGATGGGCAAGAGGGTTTAGGCACACCTAGTAGGTACCTGGCAACAGCAATTAGCTGGAACGCCTGAAAACTGTTGTTATTATCATTATTATTATTATCATTATCATTATCATCATCATTATTAATATTATTGTTATTATTATTATCACAATTTTTATTACTGTTATTATTGTTATTGTTATTATTATTATTATTATAATTATTTGCAAGATGCTGCAGCCTGCTGCAGTGTCATGGTGTGAGACGTATCAAAAAGCATGGATGATGACAACTACATATGCTTGGAGCTGCGTAAGTCTTCAGTTTCTGAAGACGGCAGCGCATGACCACGCAATTGTCATAGTTACACTGACATGCTCTCTCACCCCATACTGCTGCATACCAACCCCAACATTCCTTCCCTCTGTTGTACTTCACCATGCCTGCTGCACAGCAATATTGCTGTGCACAGTCACAACACAGTTCACCTGGCAATATTGGCCCAGCCAAATTTTGTGCTGTAGTACAAAGTTGCAGTCTCTTCTCATGCAACAAGTCAGCGAGTCAATTGATTGCGTACAGGCACACAAGAACTGGGTGCAGTGTGTCAGCTGGTCCCCAGATGCAGTCATGGTGGTCAGTGGGGACCAGAATGGGGTCCTTTGGCTGTGGCAGCCCAAGACTGGGGAGACAATAGGGGCCTGCAGAGGTAGCTCTCCCATTCTTCATTTTGCTGTTTTCTCTTTGCTTGTCTGAGTATCTTAGTGCAATTCTCATCAATTTGCTCTTTAAATCCCAAAACGTCTATTTCACTTCAGAATGTCATCCCTACATTGGAAATCTAAACTCAGATACGCCTGGGGACACTCAAAACGCTTTTCTGTTCGCGGAGATGTTTTTGGGCTAAAATGGTGTTGTGATGGGTATGCAACTCAATCTATTGGCATACAGTGTATGACCGCATATAGCTGCGGTCTGCTAGTATCACCTTAGGTAATGCTAGGTAACGCTAGGTAATGCTGGCATCAACTCAGGTTGGTGTGGGGCCAGGCTTTGTGCAAACCTGTTTGGTAGGGTTTGCAAAGACACCTACTGACAAAAAAGAAAAGAAAAGGAATGCTGAGGTTTTGCTGTGACATGGGAGCTTTTTCAGGCGGCAGCCTGGAGAATGATTGAAACAGATAGATAGCCTGTGAGAGTGTGTTTGTAGCAAGGCAGCGTCGAGATGACATTAGTGGTTGGTGCCAGCCACTGATATAGCCTGGGCAGGTCCGGCTGAAATCATGCAATTGACCACCCTATATAGGCTGTTCAATTGCACGGTCTTAGACGGGTCTTTTCCAGGCTATATCAGTGGTTGGCACCTCTACTTGTGCCATACTGTGGTCGTCAGTGGCATAGCGGGAAGGCCTGTCGTGAAAGGCAGCTGCATTGCGGGAAGGCCTATCGTGAAAGGCAGTGGAGGCCTGTTGTGAAAGGCAGTGGCATAGTGGGAAGGCCTGTTGTGAATGGCCTGTCACAGCCTGGAGAGTATTGGTAACGTGATATAGTCTGGAGAGTAACGGCAACGTGATGCGCGGCAAGCAAGAGGGTAATTACGCTGTATCGTAACGGTATTTGTCACAATGACAGCGCTTGCAGAAATAGTGCTAGACAACAAAGTTGCATGCCAGCCATTGCTCTCCTGACTGGCCATACAGTAGCAGCAGTATCTTGGAGTTTCAGCACGGAGTTGCATATTTACATCACAACTCACAACAGTGCGTATATCAGCAAGGCTTGCAGTGCACAGTGCCAACGGGCCCAGCTGATGTCTTCTCAAGACTCTAGGTTCATACTAGTTGACCCAATCTTTGTTTGGCTTTGTCTTGAGAACTAACCAGTTGCACTCAAGACTCAGTGACAACACTTGATGCTGAAAGTGCACCGGAAAAACAGAAGCAAACAGACGGAATGGTGAGGTTTTGCTGCGACATGACGGGAGCCTTTTTCAGCGGCAGCCTGGAGAATAATTGTAACAGTCAGATACCCTGTAAGAGTGTATTTGTAATAATCGGAGCGTCGAGATGACACTAATGGGTTGGTGAGAGGCCTGATATAGCCTGGAAAAGATCCGGCTTGAAGTCGTGCAGTTGACCAGCCTGTATTCAGGGAGTTTGACAACAGGCCTTCCTGCTGTGCTACTGATGACAATAGTACAGCACAACTAGCACCTCTATTTGTGCCGTACTGTAGTCATTAGTGGTTTAGCAGGAAGGCCTGTTGTTAAACTTCTTGAATACAGGCTGGTCAACTGCATAACGTCAGCTGGATCTGTCTTGCCTCTCAACATAAATTTCAGCGGAGAAGAAGAAGGAGGGCATTCCAATCTATTGCTGGCATGACTGGCATTAGCTGGATGAAGTTCCTCATGGTCCATGCCCATATAATAATAAGATTACAGGCGTTCCAGCCAGGTACCTACTAGGTGTGCCTAAACCCTAGTCCTGTGAGCCAACATGCACTGACACGAGACACTAAATTGCACCACCACCACCACCACCACCAAGGGATGTGCGCTGACATGCCCATATCAGTTGACCATATCTTTGTTTGGCTTTGTCTTGAGAAATGACCAGTTGCACCCAAGACTCAGTGACACTTGATGCTGAAAGTCCAACAGTCCCACAGATAACTCATTGAGACTCCATGCCTAGTCATTGGGGAGGGGTGGTGGTAGCCGCATGGCTTCTGATGGGGGTGCAATCAGAGGTAGGGCATCTCTCTGCAGATGCCTCATCTTTTGTCTGCATCCCCACCAGCATCCCCACCAGCATCCCCACCAGCATCCCCAACTCCACGACCACCCTTCCCAATGACCAGTGCTGTCATTGCAGTCATCAGTACAATAATGATCACATATAGTGTATTATATATTGAATAATCTACTAGCAAGCTTGCAGATAGTGATAAACCTCAAAAACAAACCAATAGCTTGTTGAAGCTCCCTGTTCTGCATGTCCTGTTCAGCTCTTTTCAATCCCGAAATGTCTATTTTAGTTCAGGAACGTCATCCTTACACTGGAAATCTAAACTCAGAAACGCTTGGGAACAGCAAAAACATGTTCCTATAATACGGAGATGTTTGAGGTGTTGCATCATGAGCATGTCATGTCTGCTGCAGCTGCACTTTGGTGATGACACCCTGCTGATCAATGCTAACCAAAGTGTTCATGAGCTGCTGATCAGGTGCTGGTGAGCTGCTTGTGTTGATCGTGGTTAAGGTTGCACAGCAGAGTGTTGCCACCACTGCTCAACAGCATCAGATATAGAACGAGGCATACAGTCAGACTTGCAGTGCTCACTATAGCCAAACCAGGCTGCTGTCATCTTTGGCGCTTGTCACTTGTCCATGTCTTTGTTTGCCTCAGTCTTGACAACTCATGTAATTCTTACACAAAATGCATTGCCCTCTGCCTCAAGGACCAGCAGTGCTCAAGTCAGTGCTAGCCAAACGGTCAAATTGCTGATGAAATCACCCAAATGTTCAAGATGGTGCTCAAAATGATTGCTAATCAGCCCTCATCAGACCTAACAAAGCTGCAAAGCTGAAGCAACGTCCTGCTGTCCAGCGCTGGTCAGATTGCTCTTGAGCCGCCGACCAAGGCGTGTGTAATAACATCCTAGATGGGAAGTGCTGTCTTTCCAGCTTCCCACTGCCACAAAGACAATTGCAACATTACACTATCCCATGTAGCTATCACTTTCAGAGTTTAAACACAATTATGGTGATTATACAGGTCATTCCAAGGTCATTATGTCCATTGCATGGGAGCCACAAGTTGACAAACAACTACTATTATTTTATAATATTTCAATTAGCAATATCAATATCATCATTGGGCAATTTCAATTATCAGGGTTATGCAGGACATTCCAAGGTGATCATGTCCATTGCATGGGAGCCAGCCCACATGGAGCTGCCTTGTCGCCGCTTTGTGACAGCCTCCCAAGATGGCACTGCAAAAGTATGGGATGCCAACACACGGCGTTGCCTCTTCACCCTGTCTGGCCATACCAGACCTGTGACCTGTGTCAAGTGGGGTGGGGATGGCTTTATCCACACCAGCTCTAGGGATGGCACCATCATGGTCTGGGATGCCAAGGTATGTGTCATCATTTGGCGATCAGTGTTTGGTCACTCTCTCTTGGGGAAATTTGGTGTATTTGGATTGTGAAGTGTGAACTCAGAGAGCACTCGCCTTGAGTGTGGAGCTACCCATGGTCAGTGCAGAAAAAATTCTCAAGTATAATAACGTACTTATAACAATGACGTCAGTGATTTGTGTTTCAGGTTGTGACATGTTAGGCATGTGCAGGGCAAGTCTTGTTCTTCTAGCAATCATCCAGGCATGCAATTTTGGTGCCATTCTTTCTGCTTGTTCAGTTTAGCTGAAGTTCTGCATGTGTGGCTTCAGACAGGCGCCAGGGCACAGACGCTACAGGGGCACGGTCACTGGGTGAACACCCTGGCCCTCTCAGCAGAGTATGCCCTCAGGACAGGGCCCTTTGACCACACTGGAACAGCCCCTTCAGACCCAGCAGAAGCCAAACAGGTGCGCTTTGCAGAAGATCCTGTTTTGACGTCAATGATGAGGCTGCCTGCTGTGGCAAATAGCACTGCAATGAAGTACACAGACGTCAAAGCAGCGCAACAGCAATCTGTGTTTTGCTTCTAGAGACTTTCTCTGCTGTTGCTGCCACAGACAGCCAAACCGTTAAGGAAAGTGCAATGAACAAAGAGTGGACAAAATCTTGCCAAACTCAGCTGCAGGCAAGGACAGGAGAGACAGCTATTGCACCTAGGACAAATGGCTGTGGAGGAAGCTTGCTTGCTGCAGGTGTGTACCCATTCACTGACTGCCACTTCTCACCTGGTTTGCCTGTCTGAGAAGCGGCCACCAGTGAATGGGTACACACCTGCAACAAGCAAGTTTTCATCAACAGCCATCTTCCCTAGGTCTCCTAACAATGGCTGACTTGTATCTGTTGTCTGCGATCAAGATTCTGTTAGCGGTCGGCTCAATGCCGATGCAATTTGCAGCTTCCCCTTAAGTTTGGCTTTTTTATTGGACAGACATGTATTCAACCAGATGAATGCTCAAAGCAGCAAATCACAGATGCATAAAATCAAACAAGCACAAAGCGACCCGCAATTCAATAAGTACAGTCATGACACAAGGTGTCTGTATGCATGCAGGCAGCACTTCAGAGGTATGAAACGTCATGACTCAAGGTGTGTGTGTGTGTGTGAATGCAGGCAGCCCTTCAGAGGTATGAGGCAGCATGTGGAGGTGCGCCAGAGCGGCTGGTGTCGGGCTCTGATGATTTCACCATGTTCCTGTGGGAGCCCAGCATCAGTAAGAAGCC
>JAABUK010009897.1_pt1 | contig 12890 bp, 12 predicted proteins | sample 5559141 | NCBI WGS metagenome assembly JAABUK01 (sample SAMN10711869, study PRJNA513367) | rock metagenome | isolation source: Antarctica rocks | place: Antarctica: Victoria Land, Pudding Butte nord | collected 2016-01-03
GAGGTAGAGGCCGGATTGAGAGGTTGGGGTATGTTTTTGGCAGTGAATGGGTGGAAATTTTTAATATGGGGAGTGTGTGAGCTTTGATGGTTGTGAGGAGGATTTGCGGGGTTTCTAGATTAGGTTCCAAGTGGGTATTTGTCTGGGGCATTGATGATGGCGTCTGCTATTCTATCAGGGTTTTGATAATGCTTATCCCATGTCCTGGCAAGGCACTCGTTCCAGGGGTTCTTGCCAAGGCCTAGCCGATATGAGTGCCAAAGTCGACGAACCCTTCTTCAGACGAGCAGATGAGATGCTCAAATGATATCGTTCGAGTCTCCTTCGCTCTTCGCAATACGCATGCTGGCATCGAATTCGGCCCTCTTACTGCGCACCGGCTGATGAATAGATTGGAAGCATCCTTGCGCAATAGAGAGTCTGTCTCCGTGCCTTGCGATTTCCGAAGTCAAGGCTCAAGCCGCTGGAATAAGTGGAGTTGGACTTGGGAGCTCGCTAGTGTCTCTTCTGGATGATCCTAGATATGACGGGATATGGGATATCACGAAATTTTGGTGGGTGCACGGATTAGGGAGGACGCGCTGTAGCAGCCAGTTTAGCGTTTCTAGATCAGGTGAGGGACTCGGGTATTTAGGTATCAATATACCTACTTGTTATACACTAGAGGGCTACAGTGACCATTAGATGCAAGTGCTAGCGATGCTTTAAGACTGCCTTGCCTACATCCCGTCTTTCCCACTCAAAAAAATGCCATGGTGCGAATCTCTACACTCTCACGCGTCGGCGCGTCCGCAGGAGATGTCGGATCGTTGAACGCAGAATGCCCCACGAATCTCGCCCGGCCATCCGTCGCAGAATCAAATGTCTTCAGAAGAATGACCTGTTCCGGACTCATCTTTGGGAAATACCACCATTTGTGAGCGGGAGAATGCCGCATGACATAGTTCTCGCCATTGCGGTCGCGGTAGCGGAGGTAGAGTTTGAAGAAATCGTCTGGGGGGGATGAGGTGACGTCGCACATGGCTAAGGGATGCTCTTCGACGGTGCGCCGGATGGGTTTCCAGATGTTGAAGAAGGCGACGCGGTGGGATAGGAGGTCTTTGGCTTCGGCGCCCATTAGTTGGTGGACGCGTAGGGGGCCGGATTCGGCTGTGTAATCGCAGTGGACGAGGGTTACGGGGGCGCGCTGCGATGTGCTGGTTTCTTGGGTTAGTTTTTTCGAGATGTTGGTTTTTGAGCGGATGGTGTGGTCGAAGACTAGGACGCGCTTTGCGTTTTGGGTTTTCTTTAGGAAGTCGACGATTTCGGGGTAGAATTCTTTTGCTACGGCTGTGTCGTCGTCCCAAATTTCGTAAGCGGTTTTGAAGCTGTGAAGGGAGAAACCCTCCTTGTCTACTGAGAATTGATCGGCGCGGTGCCAGCCGTCGTGCACTGTCATTTCATGCGGATCGTCGCCTGGCTCGTGGATGTTCTTTTCTGCGTCTGACTCGTAGAAATACAACTCGGTAGGCTGCTGGACATCCTTGGTGTAATTGAAGGTTGCTTGAACATCCTTGTGTCCATCAGTGCCATTAGTGCCATTCGCAGATTTCGTGCCATTTGCAGCCTCTGGTAGCAGAGCCTTGTCAACCGCACCCTGAGTCTGCTGCCAGCAAGGCAATGCCTCAATTTCGGCGATCCATCGTTTAAGATGTGGGGTTTGCTCAAGTGGCAGGCGTTGTGCCGCGTGCATGTGCATTGGAGCTGCGACTGCAAGATCGGCAATGGAGACCTCGTCGCCTGTCAGCCACTTAGACTTGGAAAGTCGCTCGTCGAGGATAGAAGCAAGCTGGTGCCATCTTGGCCCTTGAGCATCGATCGCCGCCTGGTCGGGCTCAGTCTTCATCAACGGTTTGACAACGTATTCCACCAAATAAACATAGCAACAGGAGAACCAGGCTGAGGCCTCCCAGAGCAGCCAGCGGTTGATGTCAGCGCGTTTCTTTAGGTCTTTGGGGTACGCGGCGTTGCCTTCTAGATCTGCGGCATATTGCAGAATCGCGTTCGACTCTGTGAGGACCAAGTCGCCATCGGTGGCGGCAGGGACTGTGGCGTGCGGATTGATTTTCTTGAATTCCTCGCTTTTTTGGGCGCCGGCGAAGAAGTCGATGAAATGGTACTCGTATTTCGTACCAATCAGTGCCAAGCCTGCCAGCACCTTGCGGCTGTTTATAGTACCCGGATCGAGATAGATGTGAAGCATTATCGTTTAGTCGGCCACAAGTCGAAAAGCCAGCAGCTCGTATATTCAAGCCAATTGCGAAGACCGCCCAGCAGGATCTCTGCTCATATACTTGCCTTTATCCACCCAGACATCTCTTCTTCGGGCTATCCCGACCCCGCATCCCACCTTAGGCAAGCCAATCATCGATGTCGGGGCAATGGAAGAGGTGGTTCTCGACTTCTGGGCTCAAGGGCTGCCGGGTGGGGGAGCGGGGCTTGGATCTCATCCAGAATCCTCTCACGCGGCGCCGCGAAAGGTACTTGGCCTGATGCCAGACCAAGGCGCAAATCGTATCTAGTTGAAGTATGGAGTGACACGAAGTTGATTGGCGGGCATGCGGAGGCACGGATATAAGGAGTCGGAAATTGGTCTCAGCCCTAGAATGCTTGGCATAGCCTACAAATCTCCACACGGTACCTCAAACCAGCCATAAACTACATTTAATCATAAGCTGCTCAAGAGCTTGTATTGGCCACGGCCAGGATAATGTCAATACCTCCTCTCCTCGCGGAAAGGCGCTATGTGTCCAGCATGTCCAGGACGGTCTCGTTTGCTTCTGCTCCCAGCCACTCGCCACGGTATCCAGCCCATCGCGACGAGTTTGGGTGAGCCGACTGTGACGATGATCTAGAGTCTCTAAAAGTCTTTCTCAAGATACTCAGTGACCTTATCGTCGATCAGATCCAGCTTTCGACTGGGCATAATCCGTTATTCTTTGGTCCTTTTCCTTGGCCGCCTGCAGGCCACTATCAATCGGCACTGACTGCTCTTTCTCCCATTAATATCCCAAGACCATGGACATCGCTAACGATAGAGCTCTCCTCTTCCATTTCAGTGCTTATCTCCTCATCCTCTCCAAATTTTTGTTTCTGCTTCGCGCAGCACCTTTGCCGCCAGCTAATTTTCAGGCGGTCGCACCATCTGAATGTGTACCTCAGCGTCGCCGCTCCTCTAACAGCCTCCAGGTATAAAGTTGTTGAAGAACTTCCCAGCGCGGTATTGATGCTGCTGTAGTAGTCCCGGGCTTGCTGGTTGTCGAAGTGGAGATGTGTTAATGCTGTAACGACGAACACCAGCTGGTAGGCTGGCGTGCGTTCTTCGAAGTAATTCTGTGCAGCTCGCAAGAAAGGTCGCTTTTGGGTTAGAAGATTGTAGTCGGCGATCTGCATAACCTCACGGAGCCAGACGAAGATAAAAACTTCCAGCTGTGGTGCTTGTATGCCCTTGGTGAAGGCATATGAAGCTGGAAGGTCTTCGTCGAGGATACCCTCGGACGAGATGCATCGAAACCCTGGTCCACGCCATGAATAGGCGGAAGGTTTTCGTCATGGATGAAGCGACGGAGAAGTAGAGCTCCTCTGAAGAGAAGGAGACTCCACTCGCCGCTACTCCTGCCATATCCGCAAGTCGAAACCGGCCCAGAATATACCGAAGAGACCGCCTTGCTGGCTAAGTGGGAGCTATCGAACAGTGGGTGACATCTCACCGCGTTAATGTCTCCTGGAGTCTCATTGCCAATAATGCTTTCTCCACTTATCGGTTTAGGCAGGTGAACGTTGCCTTTCACATAAGTTTAAGTTACCGGCGTCAACTCGCACACCAGCGAGGCACGCAAAGGCTGAAATCCTGAGTCAGTCCATGTCCATGCTGTGACAGGTGTCTTTGTTAGGCCGTCAAGTAACATAGGTAACCTCAGACACCCCGACGAATGATTGTTGAGATGACGGAGTCAGCATAGCAAGCTCACGGCTTGATTTAGTATAGTATTGTTCGAACCATCTTCTTGGTGGGCGACGAGCTACTTATCTACCCTCGAGTGTTCTAATTCAAACCGTTTCCAGCCCATCAGGTCGATAGCATCCAATGTTATATACCATCCACCGTGGCCGCGTTCTAAAGCATTATGGTAGCTTGCAACTTCAGGACCACTATACAGACCTAGTTTCAAACGCCTTATAAAACCTCAACTGGTAGTCGTTATCTTATAGATGGAGATGTAAGTGATGGCCACTGTCAAACCTAACACTTTTGGAGCTTTTATGCCACGATGCACGATGGAACAACAGAAGCGCCAATTGTATTTGATGCTCCGCCTACACGCGCTCCTAAGCCGCCGTATAACCTCCATCAATTGCCAACGGCAGGCCCGTCACGTATGCCGCATCTTCGCTCGCCAAGAACACAGCACACTGCCCAACATCTTGTGGCATACCCCACGCGCCCCAAGGCGTCATATCCTCGATCTCAGCGCGAAGGGCCGGATCGTCGTAGATGGGCTGCGTCATGGGTGTAAGGAGATCTGCCCACCATGTGTTAGTCACGCTTGTGCTATTCAAACGCAAAGAGCGATGCTATCAAAGAAAGGTGAGTACTGACAGCCAGGGCACAATGCATTGCAATGGATCTTGTCTCTCGCATACTCGACGGCGACTTGCTTCGTCAGGAGGACCACGGCGCCCTTTGAAGCGCAATATGCGCCTAGAGAGCACGTCAAAGTCTGTGTCTGGTGGTTTGTCACAGAGACTGACCAGCTTGCGGCTTCAGACCAACCAAGCCGAGCATGCTCGCGGTATTGATGATCCAACCACGGTGACCACTCGAATGCGGTTCCTGGCGCAGGAATTGGCCACACGCGTACTTGCATCCGAGGAAAGTGGTGCGGCTGTTGATCTTCCTATCTCGGGCCAGTCACGTCAGCTCGGAGTACGAGTAGCACCAGGCAGAAAAGAGCGGCTGAAGGTACCGGCCAGAACACCCGAGAAACTTACATGGTGGTGTCCCATGTCTCCTCTGTCATCTCATGGATCTTTCCTGCCGTTTCCGTTCCTCCTATTCCGGCATTGTTTGCCATTCTACTCCTGTCAGCTCACAGCGCCCTTCCTCTTTTCACTGTTCATTTGGCACCGGTCTAGAGTACAGGGTTTCAAAGATCACGCTGTTAAGTCTTGACACTCTATCCGCCTGGGCATCAAATACTCACACATCCAATCTCCCTCCGAGCTTGACAGCCTCTTGAACCAGCGCCTCCACTTCGATCCCAACTGTGGCATCTGTCTTCTTGTACACCGCTCTGCCCTGGCCAAATTCCAGGCATATCGCCTCGTGGGTGGGCGTCTCGTTACCCTTTGCCGTCGTAGGGCGCAGATCTGCGCAGACGACAAGCTTCGCGCCCGCGTTGGCGAACGCGAATGCAATAGCTTGACCGATGCCGGAGGATGACCCTGTCACGACGCAGACCTTGTCGGCCAGGCGGGAGCTGGGCGTGATGCTGGTGAGGGGCATGGCGGCCGTCTAGATGCTGGATGGAAGCGAAGAGGCGGTTGCCGATTTGGAGGAAGAGGAAGCAACGGGGATTGAAAACAGGCTTAGAGATCGATCAACGCCGTGCTACCCTACATGACCATTCACACCAGCAAGCTGAAGCTGTATGCAAAGCATGCCACTTCCACGTCATTGACAGCGGAGGGCACTATGTGCTACATAGAACTGGTACATTACGCCACCCCCGCCGCATGCAGGTCCTACAGTAGTGCTGTACTTCGCGCCTCTTAGTTCGATGCAAGACTGCATGAGGTGTGGGTGACTATCAGTCCGTAAGATCGGCGATCGAGCGCTCAGGCTGAAACCCGAGGCAACCTACATGTGTGCGACCGTCTTCCCCTTCGCCAGGGCACAACTTACACCAAAGGTGGAGGAGGCTGCTGTCCTGCTCTGGAATTATGTTACATTAACGTCCCCGTTCCCCTCAAAGCAATCTGACTATCGTTCGCATCAAATTCCGGATGATGACTACTAGCAGTCCTCTGGCTCTCCAGATCGACTCTCGTCGTTCTCATGATCCCGTAACCCTGCAGCGGAAGATGAATTTCGTCTTCCGATGTAGCCGTCGTGCAGACAACATTAGCCTCGCCACGATCAGGTCGTAAGGCTGTTGAAGGTAGCATGGGTAGAGCTCTAGCATACTTTACATGGCTGGGCTCCGAAGCTTTCCTGAATGCCTTGGTTGATGTGGCACTGGAGTGGGCATGACTGTAGCTTTCGATGCGGGTCACAACGCTTTTGTAGCCTGGGCGTAGGGCAGGGAGGCAAGCAGTGATGATACCCACACAGACTTCCCATCTGCACCTTATCAGCGGGACAAGCATCATCTATTGAAGGTACAGAGCTTACGATCGCCAGTACCAGTTAATGACACTGTTCCCTGTTGTATGCATCAGCTTTGCTCTTGACGTCAAGCTCGGACTATCGCTGACATGTAGAGTCATCGTTGACGTTTTGCCAATTGTTTATGGTTCGGATGATACAGAATACTCCGGTGCTGGCGCCAGCAGATCAGTACCAGATACTTTTGGAAGTGTCTAGACTCACATTATTCCTAGTCCCATCAGGATGCACAAGCCTATCTTCACTCGGAGCGCCATCTGAAGCTTCCGAAGAATAAAGACTGGATACGTTGCCAGGATGAAATCCGAAACGATGGAAACAACTGGTCTGCGATGAGTACTGAGTTGGTGTAGGTTGTTGCCACATAACTTACTCGCTTGAGCAAGAATTATTCTCTGAAGTGTAAGTTGCGTGAAACATGATCCAGGGGTCTCAGGGTTGACCCAAGAGAGCCATACAGGCCGACACTGAACGATCCAGAGTATCGTCAAGATAATATTGCTCAGAACCAGAGCTCCGATTAAGAGTTGCAGAGACCGAATGAACGCCTTGCTGATCACAATTCTTAGGAGGAACAGACAGATGGAGACCTTTGTGAACATGAGTGTCGCAAATGTCTGGATCCATTCTCCATAGGAGTATCTCGTAAAGTCGGTATATTCTTGTTTTGTGAGGTCGGTCTTGTGTCGCCCAAAGCCGTAGTGGACTTCCACAACGACCAGAGCGCAACCAATGGTGATGCCCAGCTTTTAAGACGCTAGTGTCAACTTGAGAAGAGGAAAGAATTCAGTTTCTGCTTACTGCGGCTGCGATAATTGTCCAATCGTCCCAACCGATGCTCTTGGTGACCCATTTCCTCACTATCAATCGAAGGCCCACGAAGAGATCCGCCAGCACTGTGACTAGAATCGTGGTGGCAATGATACCTGGCTGTTTGTTCTCTTCGCCTAGTGCAGGTGGAGGGGAGTTGTTTGGATTTGCCAAGTTGGGCATGGCTGCTAAGGGCTACCTCCTGAGTCTCTACGTTCAATAGGTCACAAGCTCTAGCTCGGCGAAACTCCAAGTTCCAAGAGATGGACTTGGAGGAACCATGTTTAAAGAAACGGACGGCGTCTTGTTCAGTTCAGACGTACCGTTGGTGAATCATTGCATTCTAGACTTCCTTCTCCTCCGGGACACCATCTTTAGCCACGCCTCATGCAGACCTCTGCTTGCTGTGTTTCATCGGGTTAAGGTGCCAGGATCAGTATCCAATGGCATCTCGTCTACCGCAGAAACAGCGCAAGGCTGCAAATCAAGCATCGAAAAGATATGCCGAGTAAGGTGTAGACATCTAGCTTGAGAGGGAGGCAGAGTAAGCACGTCAGTGGCACAGGAGCAAGCTGAGAGCGCAAGACGAGTGCTGATTCGGGATTTTAGGGCGTCTCCATTACCCTCGCTGCTGGGTAGCCTATCCGAAGAACCTCCCCTTTTCGAGGCAGTATTCAGGCTGGCTGAATGACACTGTTTCTCAAGATCAAGTCACTCATGATCAAGCATCTACGTAGTGTATCGCTGCCAGCTAGTGCTGTAAAGACGAAATCAGCATCAATAGGACGTACGACTGCTCATTGATAACGACGTTGTTGATAGCTTTTACCAGTATCAATCCACGCAACGGATGTTCAAACCGGGTGTTATCTACCACGCCTCATGTTCAGCTGGTACTAGCGCCAACATTGGTTGGTGACACGGAAAGCGGGCGGAGAAGCCGCAAAGCTGCGAGGCGTGCGCCGCACGAAAGTGGGTCGAGATCGTCGAAGGATCGAGAGAAGCACGCTAGAAATATCTACAAGGGCAAGATGGGAACGCATGGTTGTAATACGGCCCAGCTGAGGTCGAGGTCGTCGGCTCTGGGGCTCGATTTGGTTGCGGACAGACCCTTTCCCACAGTCCCCCTACGTACTAATTCTACCCTAGCCATGCACCCACGATAGAGTTGGGGGACAAGTGCAGCGGCGAGCGCTCAATCCAGGCGCCTAGATGTAGAGGTGCCCCTGCACGGGCCAATGGCAACCCACTAGCTGTTTAGCGGCCCACCAATGACTTGTTTACTTACGACCATTATTGGCCTTGTTTCCCCTCCGCGAGGCGGCTGGCCACTGAGCTCGCTACTCATCCACACCTTCGGCTTGCGACGGCTCCATGGGTCGGAGCGGCGAGCCGTTAGTCTACCGTTCAAGACGTATCTTTCGCTTTCTGCCATGGTCGACAACGTTCAAGAGCGCGAACCCATCAGACCACTGCCTTGTACAGTATGGCGGCCTTGGCGATCCCACCTTCGAACCAGGTGATGCCTGGTTCGCATCAACTGCCTCATATCTCCTTCCCACAACCTGTTATCGAGTGGACTTTGCCTCCAAACCCGAAGAGGGTCGCTACGGAATGGGCGGCTTCGTTCACAAGTCGGATTCAGGAGGGTATAACCGACGTCTCTGGGCTCTTCCTCAAAGAATCATATTGGAGAGATCTCCTTTGCTTGACGTGGAACTTCCACACCTTTCACGGCCCCGAGAAGATCACATCGTTCATTGCAGATCATCCCAATGAATGGCGCATCCGATCGGTCAGCGTTGATACCTCGAGCGACTTTCGAAAGCCAGCCGTTGCTCCCATCGATTTTACTGGAAGCATCAAATGTGTACAATCTTTCATAGTGGTAGAGACCGACGTTGGGAAGGGCAGGGGCTTGGTGAGACTGCTACCAGATGAGAATGGCAGCTGGAAGTGCTATACACTGTTCACCTTTTTACATGAACTCAAAGGTCATGAAGAAATGAATTATGCTCGAAGGCCTACAGGCGCAGACCACGTTTCCCGCGCAGGACGCATCAATTGGAAGGACGAGAGAGCGAGGGAAGAGAATTTCGAAGAAATAGACCCTGCAGTTTTGATCATCGGTGTGTTCGTTACCGCTTATAATGCAAGACCGCTGACAAGATGGGTAAAGGTTGCGGCCAAGGAGGTCTCACAGTGGCAGCTCGATTAAAGCAGCTGGGTGTTCGCACTCTCGTTATTGACCGCGTCCCAAGCGTCGGAGACAATTGGCGACATCGTTACCATCATTTAGTTCTTCACGACTCGGTTTGGTAAGATACGATGGTCGAGAGGAATTCTTGACGGACAACTACTAACAAAAGACAGGTATGATCACATGCCGTATCTCGACTTCCCGCCACATTGGCCTGTACGTCAACCCTTCATGAACAGTACTGGTAGGGATTAATGTCTGACACTCAGTAGGTCTTCACGCCAAAAGATAGACTTGCGGATTGGTTTGAGTCGTATGCAAAGATTCTCGAGCTCAATATCTGGACCAGTACCACATTAAAGCGTTCCGAATGGAACAATGCTACAAAAGCATGGACTATAGAACTCGAGCGGAAGCTGAATGGAACCACAAGTAGCTGTATGCACATGGTGTATTATGCCCGTAGTGTGACTGACGACTGACTACATTCTGTCCTCGGCAGATACCATTCATCCACACCACGTCGTCCTCGCCACAGGTGCTAGCGGCAAGCCTTCAATGCCATCAATTCCCGGTACCGACACCTTCCAAGGCGACCGACTCATCCACTCCTCTGAGTGTCACGGTGTTCCACCTAATACGAGTGGTAAAGGCAAGAACGCTGTAGTGATAGGTAGCTCCAACTCCGCCCACGATATTGCACAAGACTACCATGAGCACGACTACAGTGTCACCATGATTCAACGCAGCAGTACCCACGTGGTGGGATGTCAGACCTTGATGGACGTGACAATGGCAGGTTTGTACTGTGAAGGTGGTGTACGTACCCTCAATTCTCAATATCATTTGCCATTATCCTTTCACGGGTTTCCTTTTCCAATATTGATAAACACCCAATCCCTCCCGTATTGATATTTCTTACAGCCACCCGTCGACGACGCCGACGTCATCAGCCATTCCCTACCCTGGCCTGTTCTGAAGCGTTTCCAAATCGATGCCACGAATGAGTGTATCAAGCGTGATCACGAACTACTAGCCGACCTACAGTCCGCCGGCTTCTCACTGGACAGTGGTCCTGATGGCGCTGGACTATGGACCAAGTATCTCTCGCGAGGCGGAGGATACTACATCGACACCGGCTGCTCCGCCCTCATTACCTCCGGCGCTATCAAAGTGAAAGCAACATCTATTGACAGAATCAACGCGCACTCCATAGCCTGCACGGACGGCGAAGAGCTTCCAGCGGACGAGATCATCTTCGCGACGGGTTACGGCAACATGCAGGAATCGGCTGAGGAGATTTTTGGCGAGGACGTGGCCAAGGAGGCGGGCGAGGTATGGGGCTTTGATGCCGAAGGCGAGACGAGGGGATTGTGGCGGCGGAGCGGGAAGGAGGGTTTCTGGTACATGGGTGGGAATCTGGCGCTGTGTCGATTCTACTCGCGTGCGCTCGCGCTGCAGATCAAGGGGATGGAGGAGAAACTCTTGAAGTGGGAAGACCCGTGAGTTGGTGTTCCGGATAGCCATAAGACCCATCCTGGCTTTGATCGGGGACAGGACCTCCAAAGGTAGGCGATTCATCGATTCAACTTGGCAGACCCGGCATGTATGTCTGTAATCAACCACTCAGCGACTTTTTCAATGAGATCCGTGCAAGTATACCCGAAAGGCGCGCGCGTGGAACAGCATCCCTGAAGTACGCTACTATATGTCTGTCCAATAACTTAGCGGAAAGCGGACGTGATATCTGTTGCTTATGCAGCTAGAGGTTAGTGTGGATATGATGGCCGCAGACTAGGCTCCAAGAGCATGGCTTCCATCGCAAGGTATACGTTTCCACCCATTCTTCCCCTTCACGTCTGTTTATTTTCTATCATTGAGTCTCTTCATTGTATATGTTACAGTAAATATATAAATATACCTGTTATTCTCCCTTTTCATACCTAGCGCTCTCGTGCTATGGTAGTTGTCTTCGGCAACGTCACGAATCAGACGACTCCGTGGACACCAGAACCCAATGGTCGTGGTACCTGGACTCTTCTTTCTAGCTGTGTGATCACCATCGCTTTATGTGCATGGACAGCCCTACATCTCAATGTACCCGAGCATGGCACGTCCGGCCGCCAATGGCTACGCAAGACAAAGTGGCTGATGCTCGGACTGACGGCGCCGGAGATGGTGGTGTATGTGGCGTGGCGGCAGCGCCAGGAGGCCAAGAGGCTATTGCGAGATGTCAGGACGCAGCTGGGACAAGCCGAAGAGCCCTCAAAACTCCGACATATGGCGAGTGGTTTGTTCTGCTTTTGGAAAAGGAGCAAGGGATCAGGGCGTAAAGTCGTCTCAACGGCTTCATCTCCAGCCACGGCTGCTGCGGTCAATGATCTCTCCAGACCTCAGTGGAGTATCGTTCATGGCTTTTATGCTGTAATGGGAGGGTTTGCGTTGGACAGCAGTGATGCTCCCGAGGCCTTTTTGCCAGACGACAGAACTCGCGCTGCGCTTACGGCGGAGGGCTTGCGCTTTTTGCTTTTGCACGAACCCGATCTGTTGCCATCTGTTTCCGCTGACCAGATCAGAGATAAGAGTAAGGCGGATGGGCTGAAGAAATTTCTTGTCTGTGTGCAAGCGGGTTGGTTTTGTGCTTCATGTATCACACGTAAGCCAATCTCGGTGCTGTTTTCCCTGGTGTAGTGAGACGAGGTTTTGGGAGCATGCTCTTTGTTATAGTCTTTGGAGCCTACCGCTTTTGTGGGAACGGGAGTATACCGTTTCTCTTAGCACTTTGTCCCTTACACAACTTTGATTGTTACTCTGGTCTTTGCGAGCAATTTCCCCCTGTTGGGCTATTATTTTGCTCCGTAGTAAGGCCCTTCTCGGTTTCTCGATCAGGAAATGCTGACTGCGAGGTATGCGCAGGTCTCGCAAATTCCTTACCTATCAGCTTGCTCGAACTCAACGCCATGGGTCACGCGGCTTGTGCATTGCTTATATATGCAATGTGGTGGCAGAAACCGCTAGACGTCGATGAACCGACGCTGATTGGCGGATACAAAGTACAGCCATTGCTGGCCTATATGTGGATGTCCTCAATGGTTAGTGCTGAGGGATACAAAGCGTATGATATGCATGGGCGGCTGAGGGATGAGTTCGATGCCATCTGGATGTATCGATATCCTAGACTAGGCGACCTGATCCCCGGCTCTTGCAGTCCAACCACTTCCACTCTCGAGCCGTGGGTAGAGCATAGGGGCACCACAACAGTCGGCAACGAAGCAAAAAGAACAGGACCTCCATTACCAACTTCGGACGACGGCACCCACCACGAAATGCTCGACCGCCATTACAAAGCCCACTCCGGCAAAACCCTCCGCTTCCATCTCCTAACCTTCCTCCACGCCCACGCCCCCCTCCTCGCCTTCGCACGCCTCACCTTCCCCCCCGGCCTCGGCGTCC
>JAABUK010009898.1_pt1 | contig 12884 bp, 17 predicted proteins | sample 5559141 | NCBI WGS metagenome assembly JAABUK01 (sample SAMN10711869, study PRJNA513367) | rock metagenome | isolation source: Antarctica rocks | place: Antarctica: Victoria Land, Pudding Butte nord | collected 2016-01-03
GTGCTGACTTGTAGATGTCAAAGATCAGCTGCGGCCGTCCTGTAAATGGTGCCCTCTCCACCATGCCAGCAATGTATGCTGCTACAGCTCCAGCAGCTACAGCTCCAGCAGCCAAGCTAGCCAACTTCTGAGCAGGGCTAGCTGCGCCGGGGCTGGGGTTGGGTGCGATGCTTGAAGCTGCAACAGGATGTTGGGCTCTAGTGGTGTAAGCTGCGCCACTGCTGCTTGCTGGTGCGACTGTCCTCGAGCAGCGGAGCAAAGGCTTAAGGCCACGTACGGCTTGCGACCGGATCTGCATTCGACAGAAGACGAGTAAGTCCGCCGAAAGGGCCATGCAAGCTTTGAGTGGCAACCTGCGTAAAACATTTTATCGTTCATGTGTTATCCACTTACCATTGTGCGTACTTCCGACGAAGTACTCGCTGAGCTTGCCTAGCCTGAGCAGCAAATAAGGGGCAAGACGCAACCTCGCAACACCGAAAGGTGGTGTAGGTTGCAAATGCGCTACAGCCAGATCAAGCCTTGCTTTGATGAAGAGCGACTGATTGTCGGTTGCCCTCCGAACCGTTACAACAAGCGTTACGAGGCGTTACGTTTGATGCCAGGCTTCTTCTTTGAATTTGCTCAGCAGCACTGTCTGGCAGGCGCAGCTAGCAGGTCTACTTGCTACGGCAGTCCATTTGTGTGCCAGCTGTTGCTAATGTGTAACATCTGGTGCACACACAGTCTGCTTGGCGGGTCATGACACAGGTGGACATTCATCAACGTTCAACGGTTGGGACAATCCGACCACAACAGGCGATGCAGCTAAGGCAATCTCAACGCCACAATTTGTCAAATTGAGCAATCAAGCGTCTTTGGAACTTGAGTGGCAGAAGAAATTGCCCATAACAATCAGCTGCATGTCAACGGACACTGCAATTCATAAGTGATAGTGACAAAAACCTCTATGCAAGCACTTGCACAACATGCATCAGGTGGGGCCCATGTTGCACCTGATGCAAACATTGGCATCCATGCAATGCTTGTGATGTCATGCCATGGCTCTATCCCAGTGGCCGCCTGGCCCAACAGTTGCTGCAGCATTTTCAAGCACATCAGCAAAAGTGGGTTTCTGCTTGAACACAGCGCCTCTGGCAATGGCCTTGACAGCCTCATAGCTGTCTGGCAGCAGGTTGTTGAACCTGATGAAGATCTTTGCTCCTTCCTGCACCCAATGGTGTAGTACTGGCTCAGCATCCTCGCGACATTGAAAAGGATGCACATATGCATTTGTGAAAAAGGCACATGCATGTGTGCATGCTGGGCGCATCCTACTCCTGATAGAGCTGATGCCTCTTCATGAGATGTGGACCGCTGAACATTTGAGCCAATGACACATTCCACACTTTGCTCAACTTCAGCGAATACTCAGCCAAAACACACCTTGAGCTCTCTGTCCTTGGAGCCGTCAGGGCGCCAGGCATACATCCCAAATGGCTTCGTGTACCCCTCAGCCCACTCAAAGCTGCAGCAGGCGCATTCAAGTCTCTTCTGCTACACCAAGACTCAACCCCAAACACTTGCATGGCGACTTTGAACATTTTTTTGACAAACAGAGACATTGGAAAGAACATTTTCTTCTGGAAATCAGGGGCTGATGCACCTTTTTAGGACAAGGAATTGCTGCTGATGTGTGTGCTACAACAATCTGCATGTGTCAGCTGCTGGGCGCTGCTGTGCATTGGCAGGCATGCAACCATTGACACTGTGTACATTGAGCCGTAGCCACACAGCCTAGTTGAGTGCTTACTTGTCCACAAGGGTCCAGATGTAGTAGCCCCTACAGTCCATGCCATCTCCAATAGCCCTCAGAATCTGCACATAGAACATCCTTTCAGCCCTTGATGCATGATATCAGCAGCATGCATGATATTAGTACCATGCATTACATCAACACCATGCAGTATATCAGCACATTTACTCTGCATGCTGCACTGATCCTGACAATCACAATGCACGATTGTGTCAGCAATAGCGTCAGAACACAACCCCAGATGAAGAAAAACACAGGATCTGAGACAAATCCTTGTGAGCACACAATCTAACTTGCTTTGAAGCAGCACAGCAGCCTCACGTCTGAAGCTCAGCCATATTTCAGTCACAGATGCAGAATACAGATGCACACAGACAAGCGTAGCTTCTGATCAGCAAGGGTCTTGCCTCTTTGAGGTATCTGTCCAGCACAGTCTGCATGTGGTCATCATTGAAGGTGGGGAAGCCCGTCTCAGAGACATAGATGGGGATGCCAAACTCTGAGGAGCGCTGGATGCACTCATAGAGGCCTTCTGGGTCACTGGCATATGGCATGAGGGACATGATCTCTCCCTTGGGACATGTCGGCTGCATTGCCCAATTCACTGTGGGCCTGCACTGGCTCAATGTTCTGTGTTTGGGACTCATCAACAGAGTCAACCAACGACGGTTGAGAATGTAAAATACCACCATCATGAAAAGTTACCTGTCTGCTGAGCTAAATGTTAAATTTTGAGTCAGCATGCTTCTTGTGCAGTATGTAGTGTACTGGGAACTGTTTACGGTACAGCTTTGGTTTGCTGCTGGACAGCAAGACAGAATGTGGGCCTGCATATGATTTGAGGACTCCCAGATTCTACAGTGGCTATGCAGACAGCAAGCAGAGGTGACAGCAGATACATTTCAGAACTTGCAGGATGCAGTATGGAAGAGGGGGTGTACCTGCTGTAGTACTGGATACCCCACCAGTCCATGGGTGGCTTGCCGCCTTTGTGCTGCCAGGTGTGCACGACCCCCCTCAGGGGTACCCTCCACTCAAAGTGGCCAGTCAGCATCCAGTTCTGCACTACATCCCATCCCATGCAGTATGTTCCCCACCCACACGCCCACCTGCATATCATCATTCATCCTCACAATCTGCAATCAACAGATTACAAAGAAGAAGGCATACAAAGAGCTGATTGAGAGGGCAAAGGGCACCTAACTCAGTTGGTGCATCTCAAATGCATGTCAGCACACAACGTGCCTGGGCTACAGATAAACATCCAGATGAAAACACGCCAACACCAACCATGCTGCTATCAGGCGTGCTGCACACACTGCCGTAGATAAAGCATACAATCAAGGTTAGCAATCAGCGTTTGCCAAAAGGACAGCGACAAAAGTAACTGTAAACCGTGCGCCTTGAGAGAGTAGGGCATACCATACTCATGACCATTGCACAGGCAGTCACCACAACATGATTCTCCTCATAGAAATGTCAGGGATACTCACTTGGCAGGCAGGTACAGCAGTCCCTTGCCAGCAGGTCTGAACTTCCACATGGCATGCGTCAGCCCAAACTTGGTGCCAGAGGCATTAGGCAGCGCCTTGATGGCGGTGTATGCTTTGCAGTGGGCCTTCAGCAGATTCATCAACACCTGCCCTGCCAGGCTGAAGTTAAACATCTTGCCGGGAGGAAAGTTGCCAGCTACATACCCACCTGTAGCTAGTGCCTGCATCACACACAGTGCACTCATCATGCAGTCAAGGGCCACAGCGTTGCTCCTGTTCCTTGGGATATGGCACAAGCCGTGTGCATTGAGTTACAAGCCGTGTGCATTGAGTTACAAGCTGGGATTGTCAGAGCCTGTGCTCCATAAGTTTGTACAGGGAATGTTATTCTGATAGTACACCATGCACTTGCAGCTCACTGTGCATTTGCAGCTCATCATGCATGCTTGACTCTGATTGTGCATGCATGGTCAGCTGCATAAGCAACATTTATGGATTTTGGTGCCTAGACAGACTGTGTGAGGTAGTGTGTTGACAAGCTGATCGTTGCTGGGCCTACAGGCAGGATGGCTGTACATACCGTGGGCTCATTGAAGCTGGACCACAACTTGGCATGCTTGCCAAATCTCTTGAAAGCATCGACAGCAAACTTGACATACAGCTCTATGTTCTCCTCCTTGGTCCATCCACCTAGCTCCTCAAACCATTGTGGATGCACAAAGTGATGAATGGACACACTTGGCTCCATCTTGTTTTGCTCCTGCAATGCTGCCAACATGCCTCAAGAAGCATCAACTGCATGCATTGGTCCTGCACATAGCTGATGGGATTGCTGAAGTGAGCAGCTACCCGTGCCATGACAAGAGCTGTGCTTGTGCTTTGTATAGCTGTGACTCACCAAGCATTCAAAAATCTCGAGGAACCTGCATGCACAATGACTGTCCATGAAGGTGTGTAACTGCTTATTTTGCTGCTCTGTCCAGTCACATGAGTCAGTGATCGACAATGGCTGCGTCAGTGATCGACAATGGCGACACAGGAACTGCAAGTTTTGCTTGCCTCTTGACTGCATCTTCATCTATGTACCCCTGTCTAGGCTCTATCCTTGCCCACTCTGTAAGCACACTAGTCATTCATACACAACCTGCATATGACAGGAGCTGCTTGCTAGCTACATGACTGACCTAAAGAAAGCCGGAAAGAGTTGCAACCCAGCTTCCTGGCATTTTCTATATCTTCTTTGTACCTAGAGGCTTGCCAAGCTGCTTTTGGGTTTGAATCGAACAAGAAGGGTTCGAGAAAAGCCATGTCGTACAGCAACGCACATTACAACTGCAACTCCGGACAAACCTGTTCCAGAAATCTGGAGTGTCGTCGATCGAGTCTTTCACCCGCTTCATACCAAACCACTGAAATGGCCATCTTGATTTGGCCCACTGACTCCAGTTCGAGAGGCCTTTGTCGGGTGCGCATTGCCAAGTCGACACAGCAACGCCCTTCTTGAACACGTCCATAGTGGTAGGAGACTGATTCACTGAGATCAACGTCTAGGAACGTCAGGAAGGGTAATGGGCACACATGGGACAGGATGCTCGTGCGCTGCCCTTGTGTTGTCAAATATTTTCAAAAGGATAAGCGATCGATGGTGCCTCTGCGCTTCGGTGCGGCACATTCCTGTTGGCATCGCAGATCAATCGTAGTGACTAAGGCCATTTGACTAAACCCCTGTCCTTGCAGGCCTTGAGCGAAGCCTCACATACTCTTGCCCAGACATCGGCCTCTGCGCGACGAGTTTTGTTGCGGAGCATGGAGTGAGTAGTATTGAAGGCAAGGACCATTCCAGGCGTGAGCACACACGTCGCAGTGTGTCACCAAGCATGTCGCTCGAGCCTGTAAAGGTGTTTCAAGACCTGACCAATAAGATAGCTGCCACCAAAGTTCACTTCGAAGAGTATTCTGCAGGAGTGTCGAAGTTGTTGAAGCTCAAGGTATGAAGACGTTATATTTCTAGCGGCAGTCCGTACTGAACTATGCTATGAAGGCAACCACCATTTTCTGCAGGATGAAATCTTGCACAAAGCCGTCAGCCGTAAGCCTTTGAACCGACAGCAGCTGACCAATATCACAGTGATATCATCTTCACTGTTTTTGAGGCAAGCGCTCTGACTTCTAGGCTATTGGTGAAGCTGCTGCCTGCACACCTGGCAATATAAGCTGAGTATCTCTGTGTGGGTGCAGCAAAGCTGCCATAGAGGAGCAATTGGCCAGCGTGAACGCACTGGCTGGAGCCTCGGTAGAGCAAGCACGAGAGCTTCCTTCTGTGAGTGTGTATTGCCTTTGTCAGCTTCTCAGCGTTTCCTTATAAGCAGGTGTACTTTGCTTGCAGAGGGCTCTTCTGAATTGGACCCTGATGGCAGTCAAGCTGCTCAAGCGGTCTTACGTATCAGAGCACCTGCAAATTCGGTACCGCACTGCGCGCATGCTTGAGATCTGGGACCTGGCTGCTTCCAGCATACCTGCATCACCAGTAAGTTTATTGATGCAGCTGTTTGCCAAATTTCCGTTGCATTAGCTTAAGCTTGGTTGGGAGGTCATGCACAGAAGGCACATATTGAAGACACATGACAATTGAGGCTCGGGCGGTTGACCCCTGTCTTTACTGCTCATTTCAAACTTGCCGAGCACCATGGCTGCTCTGTTCAATGCCTTGAGCGCCAGGGCGCTGCTCAAGGCAATTGCTTTGAAATTGCATGCCGGCATACTGTACCACAAGCTATCCAAATTCAAAGCTGCTCCCAAATTGAATGGTGCATCAAATGCATCTGCATCTTAAGTCAAGCATTGTCACTGGTCCCAGGTGCCTACACCAAGGCTGTCAATCAGCAAGCAGAGCAAGAAGTCCTCCAAGCAGCCAGCTGCAGCAGCTGCCATGGCACTAGCTCCCTCCCCTTCCCCTCCTGCTAGGCCGGGCAGCCCACCTGGCAAGGGCAGCACAGCAGAGCTGGCTGGCAAGCTTGCTGTCTCTCAACCTGTTGTTGGTGTCAGCATGGGTCAGACTGTAGCAGATGTGGCGTCCAGTCCGCAAAGCAGCAATCCAGCAGATCTGACAGGTGTGCGTCACCTGATTGCCTTGACATTGCACTGCGCAGTCAAGACACAAAGGGATTTAGTTCACCACCATTGTCCCCCTTCTCAGATCTGCATGTTGTCTTGCAGACCAGCTCTGCTTGACAAGGAACACAGTACCCTAGTCTGTGCCTGATACACACACAAAGTGCAGGATTGACAGCACCCTCAAAGCTTGCAGGACTTGCAGGGTCTCTTGGCGTTGCTTCACAGCCTGGTCTGATGTTCCCAATGTTGCAAATCTCCAATGCAGCTGAGAGGTCACCTGATGGCACAGCTTCAGCAAGTGCAGCAGTAGTGCAGCCTACAGCCAGCACGTCAAATTCCATGCAACAAAGGGATGCGCCGCTGCTCCAGATCAATCCTGCACAGCTGTCACGCAGCAGTTCCCGCATCACCGCTAGTTTTAGGGACACTCAGTCTGGCGCTGTGCTCAGCCAAGCAACTGAGTCCAACTCAGGCCCAATATCACAGGCATCGATCTCAGGCTCTCAAGCTGACAACATGCTGAGTGGGGTGTCAACGCTTTCTGCCAGCGGCATGGCAGCTGACACAAATAGTGCTGTTGGGAGTGGCATGGCAGCAGTTGGCAGCAGTGGTAGTGACACAGCTGCAGCTCAGCATGGCATTAAGCCACAAGGTTCCGGCACTAATGACCTCCTAGCAGCTGTCAATGCAGTAGTCGGAGGGCTCAGTTTGCGTCACACTGCAAGCTTGTCTGGTGGTGCAGCATTGTCACCCATTGCTGGACAGTCTGAAGCCAACTCAGGGACTGTAAGTGGGGCATCCACGTCCAGACAGCTGCAATCAGAAAGTGTCACAGATGCTGTTGCTGCACCTGACATCTTCCTGGGCATGGCAGCAGCAGGCTTCAGACGCACACGTAGCAACCTTAGGACCGGGGGCTCTCTGACAGCCTCCACGGCAGCAGACTTGCCCAGAGTAGCTTCAATGTCAAGTAATGCAGCAGGTCAGCTGTCTCGTCAGACATCAAGGGGGATGCAACAGACAGTAAATGGGGGGCAGGGAGCAGCAAATCACCTTATCTCAGGTATGCAGCAGTTGATGTTCAGATAAGCAGCAGACAGCAGGCGACATCACTGACTGAGTTGTTCTGCCATGAGCATGCAATGATGGTTGACATACAGTACTGCTGACTGCAAGCTGCATGATCAGCCTGCTCACTGCTGGATTTGACATGATTTTGTTATGAAGTAGGTTTGCAATGCCTTGCAGGGCTGAGCGGAGGCACCATGAACACTGATGAGGTGGACTGGAGATCTTGATTTGAGTCGACCTCTTTTAACTTATTCTGCTTTACACGTTTGCAACAAAAAATAACTGGTAGCACATGGCAGGATAGTGTTTGGTGGTACTGTACCAACACAATTGTAAACACTTACGTCATCGAAATATTTGGTCACTGTGGAGAGCCAAATGCAGAGATTTTGCCTCACATTCATCTACAAGAGGACAATACAATACATGTCAAACGTGCATGCCTCAGATACATGTGCAAAAAACCCCGCAGACCCGCTTGAGGCTACTGGTACAAGGAACCATTGAGTGAGTGCATGAAATATACATGAAGACGACAGACGTTGTGACCTGACAGTGATCACAAATATATTTCCAGACCATGAGACAGCTTATATGCTATACAGACAATGTGCCCCCAGGGCAACCATCACATGTCAACTGCCGTGTGAACCAGGTTCCATCATATCTGCCTCCAAGGCGCTTGACCATGAAAAACTCAAACACACCCTCCTCACTTCCTTTGTAGCCCTTCACCCAGACACGCTGCTTCCATTGCAGCTCAGACACCTGCAGGCAAATCAGTGCCATGACCAAAGAATTTGACATCCTGGATAGGAAGACATATGATGCCTGTGTAAGACTGCAAAACGAGGTGAACATGTGCATGTCTACAATTCAGCACCTTGCTTACCTGCAGAGAGCTGAGCGGGGTGTAATGAAGGTGGCTCAGAAGAACACTGTAGTATGGTGTGTGGAAAATGCGTCTGAATCGCTCAAACTGTCCTAGGTCTCTGTTGACTCTGCACAGCAAGGAGGCAACGTGCCACTGGTTACTATGAAGCCAAGCAATCATACTAGAAGAATTCCACAAGTTGCTCGGGAGGAAGGTGCAATTCAGCGAAGTTGGAGGCCGCAGGTACACGGCTTACCCAAAATAGCAGCTCCTTGCAAACGGGTCGAAGTCTGCAAAGCGATATAACACCTCAACCCCGTGATCAGCTGTTGGCAGGTCATTCTGTTGCAGTGCCTGCAAGCAGAGACTGTTCCAGCTGATGTGCTGAGACCGCATACTCAATTTCAAGGGTGCTAGCAAACAGTGCTGGTGCCAAACTATCACCTGCAGTTGCATGCACACAGCTTGCTCCTGTGAAAGATCAAAGGCAGGTCCTAGCTCCCAATCAGAGCGTTTTTTTGGCCTAATGGGAAATTCTTCTCCAGCTTTCGAAAGACATTGCACATGTTCAGTCAACCTGCTGATTGTGCGAAATCTGCCGGCCTTACAAAGTGCTGTTCTGTTCCCAAAGCAGCTCGTCAAGCGCCGGGTGCCGGTATTTGGTGACCTTGAGCGACCCAACCACACAGCACTGGTTGCGGAAACTTGCTTTGGCAAATTGTGCGTACCGAGCATGCTCATAGACTAGCGAATGGTGCTTGCTGGGAAGAAGATACAAGTAGTTTGACCAGAGTCTGGTCACCAGACATGCAGCAATCACAAAATTTTCACCTCCACTTGCATCCATAATTTGTGAACAACACTGATTTTGAATGCCTTCCAATGCTCAGCGAGTAGGCAATGCAGATTGTGCAATTGTTAGAAACGTGCAATGCCACAGTTTGTATCCTTCAAACATGACATCATATGCTGGTATTCATGTGACACGTTCAACAATGAAACTTCGTGACTCGTCCAAAACGGCATCATTTAAAGGCAGCAAACAGACACCAATAATGTCTTGTGACATACAGAGAGCCAAATACACTGCACACGCATCACACTTGAAAATCATGCTTGGCTTTGCACACAACTGGGTGGGGCCTAGTCTACAGCTGATCCTGAGCTCCTCTACAGTTGAGGCTGGTCTGGTACAGGCGTGAAAACAAGGTACTGTCCTTGGCCAGCAGAATCTTGTCCAACTGTGTTGCCCCTGCCAGCCTCAGTGTTCTCCTTTCCAGTGTCTTCACCACTGACATTTATTGATCGGCGTGCTGGCCAGTCTGGACCAACAGACTTCTCAAACCTGCATGTCACGCTTAAGCAGCTTATACAGCACCTTCACGTGTCTCAGCAGAGCAGAAGCCGTGATAGCCTGCTGCCCAGCAATCCAATGCACATGAGATGCGACTACAGAAAAGGCGCCTAAACAACGTCTGATGTATCATGCTGCATCAGGCTTGTCTTGGCCCTGTCATGATCAACATGCTGCTGAATGCAGACATGCCACAGACATGCAAAACAGCATTACCTTTTGACCAGGGACTTGACATAGGCCCTCTCTGCTGCAGCCACATCGCTCTCATCCCTGTTCTCATCTTCAGCAAGATCAGCTCTGTTTTGCAGCACGTCTGCATTGCTTGGCAGAGGATCATCTGCAGCAGTCAAACAATGCTGGGTGAGACGCACTGAAAAACGACTTCATGAGCAGCACCAATCTTCTGCCAAGCACATCATTGACATCTCGCACCTGAACATAACCCTTCTGCTAATCTGGCAAAGCAGGTGACAAGCAGCAGGTCATTATGGCAACTTGGCATTAACAACGAACTGCTGGAGCTCACCCATGGGCAGTGGTTGCTCCACTTTGGTGCAGAAGTTCTGCCACTCCTCAGGCTTGATTGCATCAGAGCCTGTCAGGCCAGGCAACTGCCAGCGTTCCTGCTGATCATGCTGCCTTTCTGGGCCTAGGTGAGCGCTCTGCAGAAACATGCAAAGTGGAGTCATGATGGTCAGGTCCAGACATTGACTGGTGCCTATGCAATCCAGCATTCTGTTCAATAGCAATCAACAGCTTATACGTGAGATGCAATCCAGCATTCTGTCCAGTAGCAATCAACAGCTTATACGTGAGAAGCAAAGTTGATCTGCACAGAGTTCAGAAGCAAAATTTACCTGCTGCTGCTGCTGCTGCTGCTGGCTGCTTTGTTCTGCAACAGTGCTGTCAATGGTCGCAAATGCTGCATCAACCTCAACAGCGGGTGCTTCCTCAGCAGTAGCAGGCTCTTCAGCAGACACATCCACTACATACGCAGGAGCTTGGCTCTCAGGAGTGAAGGACTGCTGCTGCTCATGAGCAGCTTCTTGTTGATGACTGGCAGATGCCTGTGGCACGCCTGCACTTGCAACAGCCATCGTGCATGCGGTTGACGGCAGCGTGCTGCCTGTGTTTGCTGAAGCCTTGGCACAGATTTGAGATGCAGGATTGAACTTTACATAACAGTTCAAATGGCTTTAATCTGCAGTGTCGTAAACGGCTAACACACCTGTAACTACTGGTGTTGTAATACAGAGGACCACAAGCAGGACCAACAAGCAGCGCTCACCTGCACTCAGAGCCTCTGTGCCATCAAGCTCAGCTCGGCGGCTCATCAACGCTTCAGGTGTTGCACTCATGCTGCCGCTGTATGTGAAGCTGCCAGGCGTGTAGTCATGGGTGGTGTGAGAAGGTGAGGGGGGTGACACTGGGGTGAGGGGGGTGTGGCGCCTTAGCGAGGCTGCAGCTGCTGCTTGTGCTGCAAGAGCCATGGAAGCTGAACGGGCCATGGTTGCTGTGTGACCTGGTCCTCCTGCTCCTGGAGATGTGTTGGTGCTCCTGCAGAAAGTGACACTGATGAAGTAGTAGAGCTGCAGGTTGACCAACATAATGATGGCATGCACTGCATGTTGAACGCAGCTCTTGCTGCACCCATGCAGACGCTATAGCAAATGGGCACACAGTGTGGCATTTGGTACACTAGTGGAGGTGCCCTTATTGAAGCAAGTGCAGCTGAACTGCAGTCCAAAGCATGCTGGAGCTGAGCAAGCTACAGCAATGAAAGCCTGCATGCATTTCACCTTATAAAATTTGTTCATGTCCACATGCACTGCCCAAGTTTGATCAGGTGCAATGCAAGGACAAGAAGGCTGCGATTCCTACCCTCCAAGAGACTTGCTGCCAGCTAGAGGGTTGTCAATGACAGTCCCAAAATCGCACATTTCTTTGGCCAAAGCTGCTGTCACAGCCCTTTCAGCAGCAAGGTGTGCCTCCAATGCTGTCGGGATTGGCACACTTGCATTGCGCTCAAACTGAGATAGTTGCGTCTCAGCAGTTGGTGTGTCTACTGATGGGCCCCAAGATGCTTTGATGCTGTCTGATGGCTTGGCAGTGTCAATGGGGACATTGATGACTCCGGATGCAGTGCCTCTGAGAATGGTGACTTTGGTGCCATCAGTGGAAGATGACAGAGGCTGTGGTCCAGATGGCGTGACCTGAGGCACCACAGTACATCGACATGCAGGCTGTGTTACTGGATATTTTGCAAACAGCATACTTGATGTTTCAAGCTTGACTGTGAGGTTTCTGCTATCACACATCTTGCTGCCAGATGGTGTGGCAGGCTGCACTACTGCAAATCAAGTTACCTGCAACCAGGTGCGCTGTAGGTGCTGAACAGCCTTTGCAAGCTTTGCAGCTGGTTTTCTTGCAGTCACACGCGCCATAATCTCAGCATCAGTCAGCTCCAGCAGATCCTGTTTGCATAAGATGCAACCTTGACTGTGAGCTACACACTAGATCTGAGCTTGCAAGCAACTTTGTTGGCCAATGTGAATTGGCCATTCTGAGCATGGCCAATGACTTCCAACTACCGTTATGTCATTTGAACTGAACTACGCTCTGCTTGCCATGAACTCCAGCAAAAGCTTACTTGGCCAGTCATGCCTTGAAAGTTGTAAGCATGTTCGCCTGACCCTACAGTAGAGAGCCACCGCTGGACATCTGCAGGTTTCCACTTCACAACATCTCCCTGCGTGTGAAGCATCTTAGCCCAATTCCAGTCTGCTCCAGTCGATCAAGTGGCAGCAAACATGACAGCGCACCATCTGCAGACCCATTGCACGTGTCTCGTTCTGAGTGGTTGCAACATCAGAGTTTCTCTCAGCTTCTCCTACAGTCTTTGTGGCCCCAAAGCAGCGTGCAAATAAGCCAGGTCCCATAGGAGGCTATTGCTAGGCGCATGCACGAGCGTTGGTATTCGGTGCTGAGGCGAGGAATGAGCAGGAGCTACAACAACGAACTGGTTTATATTGCGATTTCAGCAACGTCATGGTAGAAGCAGCTGAGGTCGACAAATATATGCAGAGAAAGCTAGAGGCGTCGAGTTCAAATTGTCTTTGAAAAAGTGGCACGAACTTGGGAGGGAAGCGCTCTTCTTCATCTACAGTGCATTGCCTTCAT
>JAABUK010009899.1_pt1 | contig 12884 bp, 15 predicted proteins | sample 5559141 | NCBI WGS metagenome assembly JAABUK01 (sample SAMN10711869, study PRJNA513367) | rock metagenome | isolation source: Antarctica rocks | place: Antarctica: Victoria Land, Pudding Butte nord | collected 2016-01-03
AATAATACTATTTATAGAATCTTAGCTATAATTATTAGCTCTTTATAAGTAATTAGATTTTAAAGATTTTTATAAAAATAAGCTAAATATTAATTTTCAGCTTAATTAAGAGACTATAAATAGAAATAAAGAAACTATGATATAGAGATTTTCTAGCGCTTTCTAATGAATCTATTTATAATATATTATCTTAAGTCGTTAGTCTGCTATAGCTGATTTAAGCTCTTTTTATATTTTTAATTTTGATGTTCTTAATGCCAAGACTGCAGCAAATTTTCACGCTAAACACGGAAACACTATTCCTAATGAGGAGGGGTCACCATTCCAGTGACACAAGGGATACTCAAGAAAACGCTCGAAATAGCCTTGTTGGACAGGGCGGTTGGACAGGGCGCAGGCTAGCCGAAACCTGACCAATGGACGCCCTGAGACCTAGGCTGTTTGACAGATATGAACTAGCGTTAAATAAATTTCTAGATAGCCACAAATCGGCCGAATAGCTTACCACCATACACGGCACTACAGGCTCGGCATACGTCCCTAGAAAGTACCCGGCTTTGATATCCTGACCTCATTCTGCAAGATTCGAAGATGTTGCGTCAAGATGTGCCTTCTCAGGGTTGTCGTAGGGGTGACACCTATGTACAGTCTCGTCAGACGCTATCCAAACGTCACGTACATCTTACCAGACTTGGTAAGCCGCAAGGCTTGAACCTTCGAACCAGATGTCTATCTCTTCAAATTCTTGGACAGGTTGATCGGCCACCGTACACTAACCCTTGAAAGGAATAATGCATTATCGCGTTAATGAGTTTCAGCTAGCCTGCGGCCATACAGTCCGCGTGTATGGAACGACAACGACACCGCATTCGTAACACAATCCTCAATGGGCGCATCAGGCAGAAACTCGTGCTCTTCATGATCAGACCACCGCCCTGTGCTCCCAAGTCGGACCGTGCCATTCATATCTACTTCAGTCGAACGAAGATCACCTTTGATCTCAATGGAGTAGCACTCCGGAGCCCTGAACGAAGGAATCGGTAGCGACCGATCGAAGCTCGTATTGTAAGGCCCGCCAATCTCTGATTTGACCATCAAGCGCGGCTCAACCAGCAAGCGCTTGCAATAGTCGTTTCGCACTCTGCCATTGATCGTTCTTGACCAACTCTAAGAAGGTGCAAGCCAGTTCTGCACTCGCTGTGCTGGACCATCAATGTACCCCAATAGTTCTCTTTCTAAACCACTCTTCCACAATCCTCATGTATTGCGCATTCGCGTGTGACGTTATGTGATGCCGGCTCGGCCCTACATAGCAATGAGTCTGTCCGACTCGAAGGACAGTTGCTGAGGGTAATAGAACTCCAAGAATTGCCACCACACTTTCAGCAACGGAATGTGTAGTTCAACATCAAGACGATCTTCAACATTCAAGTACTGAGCTTGTTCTTCATCGCCGCAGCCTCCTGGCCTGAAGTCCCTCCACGCCAAGCAGATCTGATTCGGGTTGGCATTGTCTGCCATGGTTTGTAAAGCGCCCTCCTTGGCATCAGCGTCTCGCTACCATAACTGAAGCGATGAAGTTGATAGACCTAGACTTAGATGAATTTGACTCTGATGCATCAGATTCTGCGGAGCAAGATGCTGGTGAACCAGATTTTGATTATCCGCATCCTGATGGAAAGGCTCTGATGGAGAAGATCCCGGTGAACAGGACTTTGATAATCAAGATTTTGACGAGGATGGTTTTCGTGAGCAAAATGCAGATGACACAGATGCGGATAGCAATGAAAGTGAGAGAAGCACGGATTTTCTGAGAGAGCAGGAGTCTCAAAGGGAAAGAGGAGGCCATGACTTTGATGTGACCGGAGAGCGCGAGCTCACCACCAACGACGATCTGTATCCGCCAGACAATGTTGTGGCAAACATGTCTGCAGGCAAAGCAGCCGCGGACCATCAGACGAGATATGTTCGGCGATGATAGTGAAGATAAAATGAGCAGTGGCATCAATCTCCGGTCTACCTCCGGTGAAAGCTGACACAGCCCCGAGACAACGCCTCCTGTCAGCCCATTGGCTGATCGAGTCGGGAGAGTCTCTCCAGGCTGCGAGCAGCTTGCTTATCAAGTCAATGGTGCACCCCAGCGTGCTGCAACCCCCTTCGCTTCCGCCGAGCATACGCAAAATGAGACACACGGGAATACAACGAAACTGGCCCCTCGCGCAACCGTCCTGATCTCTGACGCGCAGAGATATAGAAACGAAACGTTTGCTCAAGATACGGAACTTGAGATCAGCCCCAGCTCAACCAGAGCGGTACCAAATTGCCCTTTCCTCCTGATGCTCGACTCCTTGAGGGCCCGGAATAAAGGCACTACATCACACTCGAAGTCTTTTCTTGCAGCCAGAGCGTATTCGTGCTCGTGCTCGGCTTGCAATTTAGGTTGGAGAGCCATTTCTACCTGCTGTTTGGTCTCTTGTCTAAGGTTATCGAAACCAGCGAAAGACATTCGGGAAATGCAGCAACGACATCCTGATATAGTTGGAAACGAACTGATTGAGATACATGTCCTTCGACCGTTTAAGAGGCTCGTGCAGACAGGGGCAGACCTTCTAGGTCTAGGTAATCGGTCCGGATTGACGATCTGTCCGGCTCTTCCTTGAATTGTGGTCCTGGTTTCACGGAACAACAGACCTGAAGTTGAGGTTGACCGCCTGCGAAGTCTTGCCTCGACGCACTGAATGAGGTTACCTTGCATTCTCACTCAACCACACCGTGAAGGTGCTGGAGCTGGAACGAGGAGGTTACGATATGGGCAGGAGGAGGTAGTGGAAATAATGGGTGGAAAGATGAAAGCAGAAGCCGTAGCGGGCAAATAGTGTCGGAGATAGAGAGGACGAACCAGGCGGCTGAGGTAGATGCTTTTGCTGCGAGGCGGGTTCATTAGATGGTATCGGAGACGTGACACACGTGGGTGTGAGGTGTCGATAAGGAGAATACTCTGCACGACGGGCTTCTAAGCAATGATCCATAACCATTGAGACGGGTTGTGAGCGGGAGTGCAAGAGGTATAACATTGTACAGCGAACAAATTACCTTCGGGATTATCTCGGATACTTTTTCCATCCTCTTCCGTGGCCGGTCTGTCCATTGTTAGCGTCCAAAATCTGTTCCACGGCAGAGTCGACGCCGAACTCACCTGTTTCCACAACCTGATCATCTCCGGCATACCCTCCATAGCCTTCCTCCTCGCTTCAAGCTTAGCCGGCATTTGTCTCTCCCATTTATGCCCTTTAACCCTTTGTCCCTCGCCCGTTCCTCTAACCCTCAGGCCTTTCTCTAATATCCTAGCTTCCTTAAAGGTGGAGGACTTGCGGCTCGGTGGTAATAGAGGCTCGACCCCGTGCATTTGCGCGAGCTTGACCAGATCTGCTTGTCGGCGTAGGGAGATTTGTGGCGCACGCCAGCGATTCGTGTCGGGGTTGCGCCAGGGGAGGAAGGGGTTGGGAGGTAGCTCGTCTGTTGACGGCATCGAGGAGGATGGAGTCTCGGGTGGTGGTGTGGACGCAGATTCCGTCATTGGGGCATTCGGATCTGAAGCGGAGGTAGTCGAGGCGGTAAATGCTGTGGGGAGGGATGATGGAGCTTTTGAGGGTGATTGCGATGATCGTAGTCGTCGAGTGAGTGGTAGGGACACTCCCGTGTACTTCGCTGAGTAGAGTTTGGGTGGGTAGCGGGCAAAAAAGTTCCTTAGGCGTTGAGGTAGCTGAGTGGTCAAGGAGAGACTCGAAGATGCTGTCGCCATTCTTGTCGGTTTTCAGTCAGTCTGGAGACGATGTCAGATTAAATGCTTATGCATTGACGGTTTCGTTCTCCATATCAGCATTTATTCCATATACTTCGATAGAAAGTTCCGAGCTTGAGCTGCACGTTTACGTCTTTGAAGCTGTAGCGCCAAGAAGAAATTGTGCCAAGGTCTTTCGTTGATTCTCCGCCGAGCCATCCTTCTTGAGGCTGCTGAGCCGTTCTTTGCGTGAAAAGAATTCCTCTGAGCATTTGGACCAAACGCAGCTTTCAATCCCGAGCCCGACACGTTTTTCTGCTCGTACTAAGAAGTCAGATATTGCCATCTGCAACATGGCAGACTACGCTTTTGGCGGCAACGATGAGGAGACAGCAGAACTCAAGAAGCTCAACGCGGAGGTGGTACGTCGCTGTATCTCTTCAACTGCCATGACCCCCGTTGCTGACCGTTGTAGCTCGAAGACGGCGATAATTATGAAGCCTGGGAGAAGTTGGTTCGCGCCGTCGAATCCGTGGATGGGGGCATAAACCGAAATTCCAGCCCTCAAGCTATTACGGCGATGAGAGACATTTACGATCGATTTCTAGCCAAGTTTCCGCTCTTCTTCGGCTATTGGAAGAAATACGCAGATCTGGAATTTTCAATTGCAGGCACAGAAGCAGCAGAAATGGTAAACTCAGGCTTGCCTTTTGTTCACATGGGCATCGACTGACCATCTGTAGGTGTATGAGCGCGGCGTTGCAAGCATCATAAACTCCGTCGACCTTTGGTCAAATTATTGCTCATTCAAAACCGATACCAGTCATGACTCCGATGTCATTCGAGAGTAAGTAGTGCAAGGCCAATTTCCTCCTCTAAAACATGTACCAACACAGCACACGATGATAGCGGCACAATATTGGACCAATCTATTGAAGCAGCAGGCTGAATTGGAAGCTGGGTGAGATCGTCACTCGAGTACCCATACCTCCTTTGACTGCTTCTCACACTTGATATTCAGGCGCTTTCTTTGCTTCGTCAGCCTTCCACCGAAGTTGCTATAACCGGCTGAGGAACATGCTCATGATAAACGTTGGACCTCTGTTGCACATCATCACACGTACATTTAACCGCCATGTTTGCCTCCTCCCTTTCCTTTCCTGTCCCTAATCCTCATGTTCTGGACGCCGTGCTAATAAATTGATTATAGACTATTTGAAAGAGGTACGAATAGTGTTGGACTCGACTTCCTAGCGCATCCTTTCTGGGACAAATACCTGGAATTCGAGGAAAGAATGGATGCGGTAGACAAGATCTTCACAATCCTGGGTCGAATCGTCCATATTCCGATGCACCAGTATGCCCGCTACTTCGAGAAATACCGACAACTAGCTCAATCTCGTCAATTGACAGATCTGGTGCCTGCAAACATTCTAGCACAATTCCGCATGGATTTAGAGAACGAAGGATTAGGTTACAATTCGGGTAGGGCGGACACCGAAGTTGAGCGGGATCTGCGATCTCGGATCGACAATTTCCATCTCGAGGTTTTCCACCGCACGCAAGCAGAAACCACTAAGCGATGGACCTACGAATCTGAAATCAAGCGACCATATTTCCACGTTACTGAAATCGATGAAGCACAGTTGTCAAATTGGCGAAAGTATTTGGATTTCGAGGAAGCGGAAGGCGACTACGTGCGAGCACAATTCCTATACGAACGCTGTCTGGTCGCTTGCGCACAGTATGATGAATTCTGGCTTCGCTACGCTCGCTGGATGCTCGGCCAACCTGGCAAGGAGGAAGAAGTTCGAAATATCTACCAACGTGCGTCTTACATCTTCGTGCCAATCGCCTTACCGCAAACGCGATTACAGTATGCCTTCTTCGAGGAGATGTCTGGTCGAGTTGACGTGGCCAAAGACATTCACGAAGCAATTCTTGTTACTATGCCTGGTCATGTGGAAACCATTGTTTCGCTGGCAAATACGTCACGGAGGCACGGTGGGCTTGAAGCCGCCATCGAGGTTTACAAAGCGCATATCGATTCACAGACCTGTGACATCTCTGCCAAAGCAGCACTGGTTGCCGAATGGGCGAGACTGCTATGGAGGATCAGAGGATCTGCAAATGACGCCAGGCAAATCTACCAAAAGAACCAGCACTGGTATCTCGAGAGCATGCCTTTCTGGTCGAGCTACATTAAATTTGAGCTGGACCAGCCAACAAGCGCAGAGACTGAGCAGAGTCATTATCAGCGTGTTAAGCACGTTGCCGATGACATCCAAATGAAGAGCAAATTACCCCCGGCTGCAATGCAAGAGCTCATGTCGAGGTACATGGTGTATCTTCTGGAAAGAGGAACCAAAGATGCTGCCAAAGAATACATGACCTTGGATCGAGAAATTAATGGACCTGCTTCAGTACAGAATGTAGCAAGGGCAAGAGCTGCGGACGTGAGCAAAGAGGGCTTGATGAGCAATGGCCAAGTCAGTCATATTCACTGATTTGTATTTGCATGGGTACTGACGAGCTGGTATTAGCCACCTTATGCGCGGTAGACGATCCTACAGAAGGCATTGGGGGTTTAGTGTCATCTTTTTTCATAATTAGTATTTGCAGCTAGAAGCTGGAAGAAAGTCCTCTGGAGGCGTCTGAGGGAAGAAGCCGTCCGGATACTCGGCAGGTGCTCTGTATGTACACAAATCGTTGAACATGGGTAGTCTCTATGCAAGAGAGTCTGCCTTTGAAGAATTCCATCTTGAATCTCGTCGCCGAGTTGAAGATCCTCTCAACTTACAACTAGCGATTGTGTGTGGTGCATTAATATCACATATTACCCTAGGCTTGGCATTTTATGAAGGTTGACCCTCAAGGTGACAGTCCTCACATTAAATCCACCCAGGCACACCAACCAAATTAGCGATGGAAGAGCCCATAATGAATAGATACAACGCTCCTCATATTCCTACGCCTCCATCGCACCCACTCACAGAAGTGGTGCCACCACCTCCTTTACTACCAGATATATTCGCGCCTCCTCCACCACCAGATTCCTTCGAGCCGCCGCCACCCCCAGACACGATCGCTCCTCCACCTCCACCACCTGAGACCGACGCGAACATATCAGAGCCGCCTAAGACATTGCCCATACCCGTAGTTAAGAAGAAGAAAACAGGATGGGGATCGCAACCAAAAGCTGCGCCGTTGAGCGTGGAAGAGCTTCTACGGAAGAAGAGAGAGGCTGAGGAGGCTGCTTCTAAGGTACGTTTGAACACTTTGGACTCTCGCTTTTCGCCACGAAATGTTTACGAAAACTCAGGCAGAGTCCATACATCGAATCATGCTGACTACTTTGGCATTCTACAGCCTAAATTTCTGTCAAAAGCTCAACGAGAAAAGCTAGCTCTTGGAAAAAGGGTGAAGGAAGTTGAAGACGAGAGAAGAGCAAAGGCAGGCTCTACAAACGGCGCTAAGCTAGTCAATGGATTTAAGAACCAAGAGTCGGCTCCAACCGTAAATGGTACAAAGAAGGCCATACAACCTTCTGTACCTACTGGCCCACGAGCACATAGACAGGGTGACGTTCCGACCGGTCCGGCCGCGATGCGGTCGAAAGATGCGAACAAAGGCTATGACATGTCTCCCCCAGAACCACCGAAGGCTATTTCGTTCGGCGCCTCGGATTCACGATCGAATAAAAGAGCTCTTGACGATGATTCAAAGACCGAAGCTGTACAAGCGGCTTTGATCAAACAGAGATATATGGGGGCCGAACAGAAGACATCTACGTTCTCAGCGAAGAAGAAGAGGCGACGGACCACAGAGAAGAAATTCAACTTTGAGTGGAATGTCGAGGAGGATACGAGCCCAGATTACAACCCGTTGTACCAAATTAGGGCCGAGGCGAATTTCTTTGGTCGCGGTCGCTTAGCTGGCTTTGGTGATGAGGCTGCAGATGTGGTTGCAAGGAAGTACGCTGCTGCGCTACAGGATCAAGATCACGAAGCCGGACCAGCAAGAGCCAAAGAAATTCTGGAAATGGAGAGACGGAGGAGAGAAGAGGGTGGGAGAACTGCTATCGACAAACACTGGAGTGAGAAAAAGCTTGAGTATATGCGCGAAAGAGATTGGCGGATATTCAAGGAAGACTTTAACATTAGCACGAAAGGTGGCGGCATACCGAATCCTATGCGTTCATGGAAGGAGTCTGGCCTGCCAAAGCGCTTGTTAGACATCATCGAGGAGGTGGGCTACACAGATCCATCGCCGGTACAGCGAGCTGCCATCCCAATAGCCCTCCAGTCCCGAGACTTGATCGGCGTTGCCGTCACAGGTTCCGGAAAGACAGCCGCATTTCTTCTTCCACTTCTTGTCTATATTTCTGAACTGCCACGGTTGGATGAATTTGAGTGGAGAAGGAATGATGGTCCATATGCAATCATTCTTGCACCAACACGTGAGTTAGCGCAGCAGATCGAGCTCGAGGCTCGAAGATTTGCCGGACCTCTTGACTTCAACGTCGTCAGTATTGTGGGTGGGCATTCGCTCGAGGAGCAAGCATACAATTTAAGAAACGGAGCGGAGATCATCATTGCTACACCAGGGCGACTTGTCGACTGCATCGAGCGACGCATTATTGTCCTCAGTCAATGCTGCTATGTGATCATGGATGAAGCAGACAGGATGATTGATCTTGGCTTCGAAGAGCCCGTCAACAAGATCCTGGATGCTCTCCCTGTTGCAAATGAGAAGCCTGACACCGAAGATGCCGAAGATGCTAAAGCCATGTCGCAGCACATTGGCGGAAAGGATAGATACCGACAAACGATGATGTACACAGCTACCATGCCCTCAGCAGTGGAGCGGATAGCAAGGAAATACCTCCGGAGGCCAGCTATTGTCACGATTGGTAACGTTGGAGAAGCGGTGGATACGATCGAACAGCGCGTCGAGTTCGTCGCTGGTGAAGACAAACGGAAGAAACGCCTAGCAGAAATCTTAGCATCACGCGAGTTTAGACCTCCCATCATTGTCTTCGTCAACATCAAGCGGAATTGCGATGCGGTTGCTCGTGATATCAAGCAGATGGGGTTCTCCTCTGTCACCCTGCATGGCAGCAAGACCCAAGACCAGAGAGAAGCAGCTCTGCTCTCCGTCAGAAACGGTTCAACCGACGTTCTCGTCGCCACAGATCTTGCAGGTCGAGGTATTGACGTATCAGATGTCAGCTTGGTCGTCAACTTCAACATGGCCACAAACATAGAATCGTATACTCATCGTGTCGGACGAACAGGCCGTGCTGGCAAGAGTGGTGTGGCAATCACGTTCTTGGGCAACGAAGACATCGACGTCATGTACGATCTGAAACAGATGTTGATGAAGTCCCAGATTTCAAAGGTGCCTGAAGAGCTTCGCAAGCATGAAGCTGCCCAGCAGAAGTCGCAGCGAGGTAGCGGTGGACAGAAGAAAGCCGAAGAAAGCACTGGCTTTGCAGGCAAGGGCGGTTCCTGGTGAAGCTGGCTTCACCGTGCTGCGTAGCCCAGGCCCGGTCAGCCAAAGGCCCAGAATCCACAACCAAAGTTCATCGCTAGTCAAAGTCATGCCGCTTATGATCTACCTGGCCGAACGGAGCATGTGTATGCGAACACGCTGGGAGTAACGTTGATCACCAGAATCAATGCATATCATAGCATCTGCGATGAGTTGATAACACCACCGTCTCAAACATGATCGTCCTCTGATAGAGACTACAGTACACAGCTGCTCACGAATCGTCCCACTCTTTGCAGGCTCAGAGAGACCTGCACATGCCAGCCGATGCCCTCCATATCTTTGGTACACTAGCGAATAGTGACTCCCAATAACGGCGTTGACTATACCTGCGCAAACACCATTGAAGCGAAGCTCGAGCCGACTCCTGCTGATGTTAGGTTCCGATAGAATCTTCATGGCTGCCACCCTCCGAAGTATTTCTGCCTACCTGGCTCATCTCGGCATCTTTCGTCAGGGCTGCTTATCGATAAATGGACACACACAGTTATGCTGAAAATCAATATACCACAATCTCCATACCTCCTCGATCATCTCCGACCAATTTCCGTGCATGCCATTCCACTTTCCAGTCGCCACAGTCGCCCATTCGTCACCACCATTGCCCAATCCTGGCATGTTCCTTGCGATGCTAGAAGACTACCCCACCTGTCAGGCTCTACTGGTACCGTGAATCTATGCTCTTCAATTGCCGCCAGAACCCTTCAAGCCTCGACTAATGAGAAATTCACTCCTTTCGTTCCTTCGGCTTGCGAGTATCGCGCGCTTTAACTTGGTCATTCACCCGCCGGCTTCAGGGACCCGCACTCCTTCTCTTCAAGCGCTATCCTCTTTCATTCAAGCCCAACCCTATAAGGTGAAGTTTGCCACTGTGACTGTAACTGCCCCTGCAATTCTGTGCGCTTTCATGCTCCTGGATACAGGTTCCACAAACTGGCCATTCATCTTCATTCTCTCTTCTCTCTCTCGTGGGGCTCAGGTCTTGAAGTCGAAAACTTTCTGTGCGTTGAGAGTTCGGCGAAAGACTCCATGGATGTTTTACCAGCCCGTCTTGCTGCCTTACTTATGGCTCGCTCCTTCCCCTGTTTCTCTCTTTTTCATTCATGTTTCGGCATTCTCGAGAAAAGCATTTGTACCTTGAAGATTTCTGTTAACTGCCACCTCACACCAGTTCGTTTGCAATCTTCCCAGCACACTTGCCTATCCCTTATGCACATTTTCTCTCCCCTTCTCGACTCACTTCGCGAACTCTACATATTGGATTCATATGAATGCTAGAAACATATCCCGACATTCCTCTCATCTCTCTCTACATAAATTCCCCATTCTGGCAATATAGATGACGGAAACTGGGAGACGGTCACGAGGAAGGACAAAAAGCGGTCATCATCTCCAACCGCCGTTACTCAGAATGACCACCAGTCAAGATCTCCTAGATCAAGCAATTACCACAATCAGTCATGCTCTCCGCCTCCAAATCGCATGCCGAATCCCAAGGCTCAATCAAAACTCGTCACGGGACAAGCCTCTTCCAGGAAACCAAAAAGGCAGTCTCACGACCCTGATTTCTGGGTCGTTTGGCAGAATGAGGGAGGGTTCTCCCTTCAACCTGGAAAGAAGGATTGGCAAGACCGTTTGGTTCAATCGACGAAAGTGCCATGCTGTGCAGAGATTGCGGTCATTAAGGCGGGAGTCCAGGCCTCTCCTGAAGACTGTGATCAAATCGAACACATCACTGTTGAATACAGGAAAGACAGTGGTGAGCATGTCACTACATGGCACATCGACTTGACCGAAGCGGAGTACCAGTCCTTTAAGGAGATCGAGCGACCGGACCTAGCGGCAGTGGCTGTCGAGCCTTTGCCGAGTCCAGCGTTGGATGGTGCCACGCTTTCGCCGCCTCTTTCCCCTTAAGTCAAGATGGGGTTGGAGAACGCGGTTCAACATTCTCCAAGGTCTCGCTCCAGAAGAGCGTGTCTATCACACTCGTCAATACCTCATACTCCTCGAATCAACGACTTCTACTACTTCCTGCCGACAAGCCAGAATGAACACAGTGAGAGTCCTTCCCACTCCGTTGCTTCATTTTTATCAATACACTGCGATCTACATCCTTACAAGCCCTTTCACATTTGCTGTGAGCGATGTCGCTCTCGCCGAAGCAATTCCTTTCAAGGCCACTGGATGAGACTTCTACCTGTTACTTCCGAACATTAGCCGTAAGCCATCGAAGAAACAAGGCGAATCAACATCTCGCTCTATTCCCTGACACGGACAGTACCTATACAGAAGATCACCTATCCTCAAGAACGCATCGACGACCGCGGTTCCTCGCCCAATGTTCAAGAGGAAGACTACATGGTGGTAACGGAGTTCTTAGTCAACATGCCGGACGCCCTGGTCTACACCTACGGCAGCATCTACCGGGAAATTATGATCGGCGACCGCCTCGCCCAGTTGCTCACGCATGTCGTTTTTTGGGCGGACCCAGTCTGGATCCAGCCGTATCGTTCGTCGACCGAGGCGAAGCAAAACTACAATTTCCAAGACGTTGTGTCCGAGACCTACGTCCCTCTCGTGTTCGACGACGATGATGTCCCTAGCAATGTGCCCCGTCAAATCGCCGCGGCGGAGAAGGTCCAAACTTTCATCTCCCAACTGCGCACCTACATCCGCGGCAAGCAAACTTTCAAGTCCGCTGTCGACGAAAACGACCATTTCGATTCCATGCTACGATGCAACAAATCACTCGCCTACACGGATTTTGCACCTCTTCTCAACATTTCAGGGTGGGCATCTCCCAGTGCAAAGTCGCGGTCTTAAGTTCAACCAATGGTAACGGCAAGAGCAACCACAACACCACCATCAGCAGTAAAACCAACAATAACAACAACGACGACAACAGCATGGCCCCTTGGGCCATGCTGAATAATCTCATGAGTAACAACGGAGACACGCAAGACACATCCATGTCACAAAACATCCGCTTCTCCTCATTCTGCCGCTTGGAAGTTGTACAACAGTCATGAAACACGCAGTCAGCGGAAACGCTCACCTTTCTCTATCGACACAAGACGCAATCTTCTCCAGTGTCTTCTCGATAACGCGATAGCCGAATCCAAGACAAGCTGCTTCTACACGCTAGCTTCTTGTATATGCTCCTCCACCCGGCCGTCCGCAGCCGCACTATCGTTTTGAGTCTTCGTGAGGTCGTAAAGTTGATGCATTACCGACTTCACTTTCTGGTGAAGCAGACGCTACGCCTCCGTGACACGCGACAGCACGCGCAAACGAAGATACTCCACACTTGTCACGTGCACTGTCACGTGCACTAGTACGAGGGGTCCTCCCCGTATAATGTAGAGGGTGAACACGGAGGTGTACTTTATCCGCACCGGACAGTTTTAGCGTACGCCACTGTTACTAGTGATAATATAAATACAGAGAATTACAGACAATTTATTGATTGATCATGATCAATCCTGATTAATCACTTTAAATTTCTGATTTTAGTAAAAAAATTAATTTTTTTCTAAATCTATTAAGAATC
>JAABUK010009901.1_pt1 | contig 12883 bp, 11 predicted proteins | sample 5559141 | NCBI WGS metagenome assembly JAABUK01 (sample SAMN10711869, study PRJNA513367) | rock metagenome | isolation source: Antarctica rocks | place: Antarctica: Victoria Land, Pudding Butte nord | collected 2016-01-03
GCCGTGTCGATCAATTTTTGCTTACCAGTGAAAAACGGATGGCAGCTGGAGCAAATTTCTACGCGGATATCGCCTTTGTGTGTCGACCGGGTTTCGAAACGATGTCCACAGGCGCACACCACATTGACCTGCTCGTAAGCAGGATGAATTGCAGCTTTCATTGTCTTGGGATCCTTCTGGAATTGATAATTTTAACACAAACCCCCGCGAACTCTCACGAGCCGCGGGGGGATTGTTAGCCTATAGATGATACCTGAGGCAGTTTTGCTTCAAACGACGAAGCGACCGATCCACAGGACAACACAGATTCCGCCACTGAATATAGCGGAAGTCCGATACTGCTGAACGGCCGACCTACCGGTCGGTCACCTCGTCGGGTCTACAACCATTTATCATTTAATTGAACCACCTCCTTTTTCAGTGATAACTAAAAATTACAACCGGTTTATCCGTTTGTCAACTATTTTCATACAGGCCCCCATATTAGCTAGCCAAATCGGCTCAGACCCTGTTGATTGTGCCCATGCTGTATGAAGAGATTAGAATCATCTGATTTTTGCGGGTTCTTTCTCTCAGGGTTTTTACTTTCCTTGCTTGGTGCAGTGCTACCTGGCTGGGGCTTTCACCTGACTGATGACCACGCAACCGCTGGGTGGCTCTTCTTTGCCGCAGGCTTTGGTCTACTTGCTGCCCACTTGATCCGCCCGAGCCTGATTTCAGCAACCGCAGCTTGCGGTTTGGCAGCCTTCGCACTCCTCTGCTTCGGCTTGTTTCCCGCGCCAGTTCGTTTCGGAATTCAGTTTGCGGCGTGGTTGATCATCGGGTTTGCCTCGGGACTCCTTAACTTGGCACTCATGGAAGCTATCGGCCAGGAGTATCGCGCCAGCCCGTCCTCCGCAATTGCCAGGGCCGCCATTTACTTTCTCCTTGGATGTACTGCCTCCGCCCTTCTTGTGTCGCTCGGGTTCCGGTTTGGGTTCGTTTCTCAGGGGCCTGCCGCGCTTGTTCTGCTGCCCGCTAGTTTCGGCGTGGTTTATTGGCGCAGACCTCTGGGAAGGCACACTGCGCCAAGTCATCCGGAACCGTTCGTGACAGCCTTCTCGGGGCCGGGATTGTTGGTCGTTGTAGTTCTGCTCTTCCTTCAAGGAGGAAGCGCGGGGGTCATGGCCGGTTGGCTCCCTATTTTCTTGAGCCACAGAATCGGATTAGGCCCCGAGGACGCTTTATGGTTCCTCACGCTTTATTGGTTCGCCCTGATCGCTGGTCTGCTGGGTGCCTGGTATTTGCTCACCAGCTTCTCCCGGGGCCGTGTCCTGCTAATTAGCAGTTCCGCAATACTGGCGTCGTGTTTCCTCCTCAGCTCTACTGACAACACGCTCGGTGCCGCCGTAGCTATCGTTCTAATGGCTCTATCTTTTTCAGGACTCTCCTGCCTTCTGGCACAAAACCTAAGTCGTCGCCTGCCTAATTACCACCCAGGTGTTTTGAATCGCATTTTCACCATCACTCTTTCCGGCGCATTCTTTTCCGCGTGGATTGCCGGCCTGCTAGCCTCCGCTTGGGGGCTCACTGCGATCTTGATTCTGCCCGCCATCGATACCGCCGCCGCGACAGGCCTCTTGCTTGTCCTCTGGCTCGAAAGTAAAGTAACAGGACGATGAAACGTTGCGGAATTATCCTTCTGGCCGCGCTGGCCGCTCATGCGGCAAGGGTGCCCACCGCTGCCAGGGTGAATGCGTTAATCAATGCCTCACCCGTCTCCCGCGCCGCTTTTTGGGGTGTTGAGGTTCACGATCTGGATTCCGGCCGCGAAGTTCTCCAACTGAACAGCCAGCACTTTTTTGTTCCCGCCTCAAACACCAAGCTTTTCACCACGGCACTAGCCCTCACTCGCTTGGGCGCGGATTTCCAAGTGGAGACGGTTGTCAATGCCTTAGCACCGCCTGATGCCGAGGGCCGGATTGCAGGTTCCTTGAAGCTCGTCGGCGCTGGTGACCCGAACCTTTCCGGCCGTCCTATTCCGTATGATCCGGAAACGCCTAAACTCGATCCCTTGACTGCCATGCGTGATCTGGCGCGCCAGCTCTTCGACCGGGGAGTTCGTTCCGTAGCTGGCGATGTTATTGGAGACGATACCCGCTTTGCCTACGAACCCTACGGCCCAGGCTGGGGCGTCGATGACCCCGCCACCAGCGATGGCGCCGCGGTAAGCGCGCTTGCCGTGAACGACAATTCCATTTCACTGAAGGTGGAACCGGCACTCTTGACCTTCGTGCCCGCACTCCCTGTTTTTACGGTGGAAAACCAGATTGTGAGCGGGCCGGAGCGGGAGATTCATATCAACCGCGAAGCCGGTTCAACCACGCTCCGGCTTTGGGGAACCATGCCGCCTACAGACAAGGGCGAAACGTTTTCGCTGGGCGTTGACGACCCGGCCCGTTTTGCCGCTCTCGCTCTCATTGCCGCTCTTCGCGAACAGGGCATCACTGTCGCCGGGAATGCCGTCGCGCTGCATCGCTACCAGGGTTCGCCAGCGTCGCCGGTTTCGCAAACCGCAATTGTTCTCGCAACGCATCGCTCACCGCCGCTGATTGAAGATTTGCGGGTCACGGATAAGGTGAGCCAGAATCTCCACGCTGAAATTCTACTGCGGCTGGTAGGGCAGGGAAGCCGCCGGGATGGCCTCAAAACGCTCGCTGAGTTCGTTTCGCAGGCAGGAATCGGGAAAGATGATCTGAACTTTTACGACGGCTCGGGAATGTCGCGTCTCAACGTTGTCACTCCCCATGCCATCGTTCAACTGCTTCAATTCATGTCGAAGTCGCCTTTAGCGGCGGATTTCGCGAGCTTACTGCCCATAGCCGGCGTGGATGGGTCGCTGCGGCTTCGTTTCGCAAACAGCAAAGCGAAAGGAAAGGTGTTCGCAAAAACCGGAAGCCTGTCTCACACCAGCGCGCTTTCCGGTTACGCGGTACGCCGCAACGGTCACAGGCTCGCGTTCGCTATCTTGGTGAATAACTACAATGGCCCTTCTAAAGACATTCGCGATACGATCGACCGCATCTGTGCTTTATTAGTGGAGTAAGAACATGCCGATCTACGAATATAAGTGCGATACCTGTGAAACGAAGTTTGAAAAACTCGTCCGGGCAATTCCTGAACCTCTGGGCCGAGAATGCCCATCCTGCGGCGAGCGTCATCTCACACGCCAGCAATCCACCTTTTCCGCGCGTGCCAACGGGGTGTCCCCGGAACCGCAGAGCGGTGGTGGCTGTGGCGGCGGAATGTGCCAGGCTCCCGGCATGTGTGGAATGAACTAATGGAGGTCCTTTCCGCTGAAGCTAAACAATTTGTCTCTGATCTTTCGCGCCAGTTCGAACCGAGGCGGCGCGAACTATTGGAACGGCGCGTAGAACGCCAACGCGATATCGATTCTGGCGATTTGCCCCATTTTCTGGAAGAGACTGAATCTATCCGCGCGCGTGATTGGAAAGTAGCTCCCATTCCGCCCGACCTGCGCGACCGGCGTGTGGAAATTACCGGTCCCGTTGATCGAAAGATGATTATCAATGCGCTGAACTGCGGCGCAAACGTCTTCATGGCGGATATGGAAGATGCAAATTCCCCCACTTGGGAAAATGTCATCAACGGCCAGCAGAATCTTTACGAAGCGGTGCGCCGGACCATTGAACTTACCAGCCCTGAAGGGAAACATTACAAGCTGAACGATAAACCCGCGGTGTTGATGGTTCGTCCACGCGGATGGCATTTGCTTGAGAAGCACTTCGATGTGGACGGCACCGCTATATCGGGTTCGTTTTTCGATTTCGGTTTGTATTTCTTTCATAACGCGAAGGCGTTACTTGAAAACGGCTCCGGCCCGTATTTTTATCTTCCGAAGCTGGAAAGCCACCATGAAGCTCGCCTATGGAATGATGTTTTTGTTTGGTCGCAAGACCGCTTAGGCATTTCGCAAGGTTCCATCCGTGCCACCGTGTTGATAGAAACCATTTTGGGTTCGTTTGAGATGGATGAGATTCTATACGAATTGCGCGACCACTCCGCCGGTTTGAATTGCGGCCGTTGGGACTACATCTTCAGCTTCATCAAAAAGTTGCGCAACCTTTCTGGCTTCACGCTCCCGAACCGGGCTGAAGTCACCATGGACCGGCATTTCCTGAAAAGTTATGTCGATCTGTTGATTCAAACCTGCCACCGCCGCGGCATTCACGCGATGGGCGGCATGGCTGCTCAAATTCCGATTAAGGGTGATTCCGAAGCGAACGACCGCGCGCTAGAAAAGGTTCGTCAGGATAAGCTGCGTGAAGTGCGTGCAGGCCATGACGGAACCTGGGTGGCCCACCCGGCACTGGTAGCCGTAGCAAAACAAGTCTTCGACGAATACATGCCGGGACCGAATCAAATTGATAAGCCGCTGGGAGACTTGCATATCACTGCAGCAGATTTGCTAGCGGTGCCAGAAGGCAATATTACTGAAGAAGGGCTTCGGTTGAACATCGATGTTGGCATTCAGTATCTGGACGCGTGGTTGCGCGGCTCTGGTGCGGTACCTATTTATAACCTAATGGAAGACGCCGCGACAGCGGAAATTTCCCGTGCCCAGATCTGGCAATGGGCTAAAAATGGTGCCAAGCTACAGGACGGGCGCACCGTGACCAGCGACATGGTCCAACAAATGATCCGCGAAATTGGAGGAGAGAAGCGCGCAGCCAAGCTGTTTTCAGAGTTTGCGACCGCTCCCGACTTTATCGAGTTTCTGACTTTACGTGCTTATAACGAGCTCTAACGCTTGAAGACCTGCCGTCGCTCCTAGCGCACCAACAGCGGCGGCGCCCGTTCGATTGGCAAATTTGGCGGCTACCCGATGGGGGTGGCTGCCGTAAAGCGCTGCCAGGTAAGCTCCTACAAATACGTCGCCCGCGCCGGTTGTGTCCATCGGCTTGGCGGGAAATGCTTCCGAGTAGAAATCGCCTTCAGAGGTGGAAGCGAAACACCCGCGCTCGCCTAGCTTGACGACAACTTCCGTTGCGCCGGTATCGCGAAGTGCCAACGCCGCTGCTGGAGCGTCCCGCAACCCGGTAAGTTCCCGCGCTTCGTCTTCATTCACGAACAAAAGATCGGTCCACCGGAGGGCCGGTTCCAGCACCGACATCCATTCGCCAAGATGATCCCACTGCGTATCGACCGAGGTCGAGAGCCCCTGACGCTTGGCTTGCTCCAACAGTTCCGGACCTAGCTGGCGCAGGTCTCGCATCCGAAAGATCGCGTTTAGATGGAAGTGAGCTGCATCTTCGGGAAGAGTCACAGGGCGCGCAAAATCGCCCGCGCTGGCACCCAATTGGTAGAGCAGAGCTCTCCGTCCCGCGCTGTCGACTAACGATATGGAAACAGAGGTGGGAAGATCGCTAAGTTCTATTTGGGTTTCGACGCCCGCACCGGACAAAGTCTTGATGAGATCGGAAGCCGCTGCGTCACGGCCCGCGAGACTCATCAGGGTCACCGGTATGCCAAGCGTCGCCAGTGTAAAGCTGGTGGTGCCGCCGTTGCCACCCAGGCTCTGAACAATCTGCTCAACTGTGACTGTCGTGCCCCAGGCCAGCGGCTCCGCTATGGGATGCACCAGAATATCCTGCACCAGGTTGCCGCAAACCACGATGCGGCCGCGCATCAGTTCGCGCCGGCCAGACTTTCCAGCAATCCTTTATGGATCGGCCAAAGGCCAGTTACCTTTGTGCCCGATTGCGAAAATGAACCGGCTGCGATGGCACCTGCGAAGTCTTCAGCCTTCGCTTTACCCATCAGCCCTTTCAGCATCTCTGTCAACTTGGTAAGTTGCACGGTCATGATTCTGGCATCCTCCGCGTTTTTGCACTCCGCGCCCAACCGTGCTTCATAGCCGCTATCGGAGGCTGGTCCCAAAGTCATGGTGACCCACTCGCTTACTCCCAGCGCTGAAGTGAAAATGCGTGAGGCGGGAGGGAGCGCCTTACTGTCGCGCAATACGCTGCCCGGCACTCTTACCCAAAGCGGCTGGCCCGGTACATCGAAGCCCAATGGCGCATTCTCTTTGGTCATCCGCGAAGCCGCCAGATCATCGCTACCGATCGCCATTGCCATTACATTGTTCGCCAGCGGCAGGTAGGAAATGCGTCGTTCCGGCACGCTTCCCGGCATGCGGCAGAGGCGGTCATAACAGGAGCCGCCATTATTGCCGGCATAAGCCGCCAGCTTAGTCCAATCGAAGCGCCCCTTCACAATCAGAAACGTACCCGCCGGGGAGAAAGAAGCGAGCACCTCATCCAGGTCCCGCTGATAATCGAAACCGCTCTTGTCCAGAAAGCTTTGGTATTCGCTATCCACTGCCGATTTGCCTGCCGAAAGCAGATTCAAGACGCCCGCTTTTCTCAGCGCGTCCACATCCACACGCATGATGGCCGCTTTCTCCGCTGGCAGGCGTCTCAGCAACTCCGCCGTGCTCTGCGGCTCGTGCTTTGCGCAACCGCTTAGTAAGGCAAAAAGCAGCCCACCGCTACACAGCAACGGTTTGAGCAAGCGCACGCGATTCCTTCCACAGCGAGATATAAGGAGCAAGCTCCCGCATCATCGCCGCGAATTGCGGCAAAGTCAATGACTGTGCTCCGTCGCTAACCGCCTTTTCCGGGTTGGGATGAACCTCGACAATCAATCCATCCGCGCCAATGGCAACACAGGCGCGAGACAAAGCAGGCACAAGGCTGCGCTTGCCGGTGGCGTGGCTGGGGTCCATAATCACGGGCAGATGCGTGAGTTCATTCAGCACGGGAACGGCGGAGATATCGCATGTATTGCGCGTTGCTGTTTCGAATGTGCGAATTCCGCGCTCACAAAGCAGCACGTCCGGATTGCCATGCGCGGTCACATATTCGGCTGACATGAGCAGTTCCTTAATGGTGGAACTCATGCCCCGTTTCAGCATGACCGGCCGCCCGCAACGCCCTAAAGTCTTCAGCAGCGAAAAGTTTTGCATGTTGCGCGCCCCCACCTGCATAATGTCGGCATATTCGGCCACCAAGGGCACGTCTTTATCGCTCATTACTTCCGTAATGACCGCGAGTCCGGTAGCTTCGCGCGCTTTCGCCAGAAGTTTAAGACCTTCCTCTTCCATTCCCTGGAAATCATAGGGCGATGTTCGCGGCTTAAATGCTCCACCGCGTAACACGGTGGCGCCGGCGGCGCGTACGGCTTCCGCTGTCTCCATGATTTGCTTTTCTGATTCCACTGAGCAGGGTCCAGCCATCACGACAAACTCACCGCCGCCGATCTCCGCACCATGAATGCTCATGCGGGTGTGCTCTGGCTTAAATTCTTTACTGACGAATTTGTACGGGGCGGAAATCCGCATGGCGCGCTCGACGCCCGGCGTGGCTTCCAGCGATTCGAGACACGCCTGTACATCGCCCGTTCCCACAACCCCGATCACGCAGCGCTCCTCGCCCGCAATGGAATGCACACGGTACCCGTATTCTCGAATTCGTTCGCAGACATGGTCGATTTCGGCTTGTGTCGCATGTGGCCTCATGGAAATAATCATTAGCTTTTCGTTCTCTCCCAAAAATGAAAAAGCCCACTCTTGCGAGTGGGCTTGGTCTAACGTAAACCGGTTCGGCTGTTAAGCCAGCGCCACTCGCGCGTTCAGGATTGTGTCCCAAAAACGGTACCAAAGTGAGTAGCTAAAAAAGAAAGACATTGAACCCGTTAGTGTATGCCACGGAACGAAGAAGTGCAAATGTCCCGTTCGCCACAACAGAGATGTCACATGGCGGACTGCGTGCAACCCAAACGCGCAGGAGAAATACCGATTATGTCTAAAACAGTTGTAGGAGTCTTTCCAGATTACAGCCGTGCGGAAGAAGTAGCGCGCCAGTTGGAAGGGCAGGGTTATTCCCGCTCTGATATCAGCGTGGTGGCAAGCAATCACAAGGGTAATTACACGAACGCAGACATGGGAGATGGGAGCGTGGCAGCTTCCGGAGCCGGAACAGGAGCCGCAATTGGCGGCGCGGCGGGATTGGCTTTAGGATTGGTTGCGTTGGCTATCCCGGGTATCGGTCCGATCATTGCTCTCGGACCGCTAGCTACTGCTTTGACAGGAGCCGGCATCGGTGCCGCTGCGGGAGGCCTGATTGGAGCGATGACGGCAATGGGCGTTCCTGAGGAAGACGCACACCACTATTCGGGATTGGTAAAAGAAGGGCAGGCGTTGCTGATGGTTTCCACCACTGACGCGCGTGCCGATAGCGCTGTTGCGATGTTAGAACGCTTCGGTGCGGAAAGTGTCAATGAACGGGATGGAGACTCTAGCACTTCCACCGAGAAAACACCCGCTGGCGTCCGCGTGTATCCGCATAGCAGCCATCGGCAGGACACCAAGGAAACCTATCAAGATCACTATCGAGATAATTACGAGAGCACGGGCAAGTCATACGATACCTACGCTCCCGGCTATCAATACGGCTCTAAACTCGCGAATGATTCCAGGTACGCCGGCCGCGAATGGCATGATGTGGAATCCAACGCCCGGTCAGACTGGGAGCAGCGCGGCGAAGGGGCATGGGAGAGCATGAAAGATTCCATCCGTCACGGTTGGGATAAGGTTCGCAATAAAGTCTAAGCTGTTGGAGAAACAGCCCCGGGGTCGCGCTCTGCTGTGTGCGCGATGCCCGGGGTTTCTTTTGATAGGTCGACGCATTTGGTACTCAGATGGTCCTTCAAAAGTGCAAAGCCCTCAGCGGGCGTGTCCACGAATTTGAATAATTGCATATCTTCTGCGGCGATAGTTCCGTACTTCACAAGGGCATCGAAATTTACTACCTCCTTCCAGAACTCCGAACCATAAAGCAGAATCTGCATTTCCCCTTTTAACTTTTGAGTCTGGGCGAGCGTTAAGATCTCGAAGAGTTCGTCCATGGTTCCGAATCCGCCCGGAAAGACCACCAGCGCTTTCGCTAAGTAAGCAAACCAGAACTTACGCATGAAAAAGTAATGAAACTCAAAACTAAGGTCAGGCGAGATATAGGGGTTGGGAAACTGTTCAAAAGGAAGCCCGATGTTCAGTCCGACCGTCATTCCTTCAGCGTCGGCTGCGCCCCGGTTTGCCGCTTCCATAATGCCGGGTCCGCCCCCCGTACAAACCACAAAACGATGAGTCCCTTTGAATTCAGCTTGCGACCATTCCGTAATCATCTTTGCCAGTTCGCGGGCTTCCTGGTAATACCTGCCCAGGATGCTGTTTTCCCGAATGCGCGCGGAGCCGAAAAACACCACGGTATCTTGAAGCTTTAGCCGTTCAAAATGCGAGAGAGGTTCCAGGTATTCGGAAAGGATTCTTAGCGGACGGCCTTCAGAGCCTTGAAGAAATTCAGAATTCTGATAAGCCAAGGATGCGCGCGTCATTTTTGCTCCAACTTGTCGATTCGTTTGGTGAGATCACGCAAATTTCTAAGGAACTCCGGCAGGCGCTGAAAGGCGGTGATAGCCCTGAGCCAATCGCCCGCCGCGAATGCCGGTGAGCCTGACATTTTCGCGCCCGCGGGTATGTCGCCTCCAATTCCACTTTGCGCGTAGACAATCGCACCTTGATGAATCGTAAGATGGCCTGAAATTCCCACCTGGCCCGCCAGCACCACGTCTTTCTCAAGCAATGAACTTCCCGCTAAGCCCGTCTGGGCGCAGATGATGTTGTCTTCCCCCACGACGCAGGCATGGCCCACCTGCACCAGGCTATCGATCTTTGCCCCCCGCTTCACGCGCGTTTCACCAACCGTCGCGCGATCGATCGACGTAAGGCTTTGAATCTCGACATCATCTTCGATGACTGTCACGCCAGACTGCACGATCTTGTGGTGAGTTCCATCAGCCCGCCGCGCGAATCCGAATCCGTCCCCGCCCACGACAACACCGTTTTGAAGCGTGACACGGTGGCCGATTCTACAGAATTCGCGGATGGTGCTATGGGAGTGCGCCAGCAGATTATCCCCAATCTGGGCACCTTCATAAATTACGACATGCGGGTGCAACACGGCACCACGTCCGATGATGACGTTGCTCCCTATGGCGCAGAATGCACCGATGGAAGCGTCCGGTCCGATGATCGCGCTTGGGGCAATGGAGGCAGAAGGGTGGATGCCCTGAACTGGCTGGGGCGGCTGATAAAACAACTGCAAAGCCCGCGCAAAATCCAGATATGGATTCGAGGAGACCAACGTCGGGTGCGAAACGGAGGGCCGCGAAGCAACTATGGCGCTTGCCTTCGAAGAGCTTACCAGGGGCGCGTATTTCGAATTCGCCAGGAAAGTTAAATCGCCGGCTTTTGCGGCTTCCAGGCCGGAGACTCCGGTGATCGGAATCGACGGGTCCCCAAAGACGGTGCAGCCAAGCTGAGTTGCAATGTCACCGAGAGTGAAGGGCAACTGTCAGATTACCGCAGAGATTCTAGACAAGTCGCGGTTCCGTGCGACCGCAATCGCATTCCGCGCTGGTAAGCATCCCGGAAACCGCACCAACCTGCAAAACATGCAACCCGGCATGCACCTGGCACTCCTCTGCAATAACTTGCCCGCGCGCATCCAGCAGTTGCTCAAAACAGGGAACGGCAAAGCGTTGCCATAACCAATCCCGGTTCGCCGCCAGCAGAGGCGAAGAGCAGCTATTAGTGAACACAACTATCGCGCGAGATGCCGTGACGAACTGGCTTAAATCGCGCAGGTTAATAAGCGTGCCCGCAAGAATCTGCGGTTCAAAATCTGAGATTTGTGAAAATTGGGCGGGAGAAAAAACGCGGAGATTGTTTCCCGTGAAGGTTTGACCCAACACAGCAACCCGCGCGGGATGAGACAAGGGATTCCGGAAGCGGGGTGTTGCCTGAAAGCGAAAAATGTGTTTCGAACGGGTCGAAAGTTCCGCAGGGGAGGCACGCTCCGCGCGCCCCCGGTTCATTAGAAGAGGGATTCTCATGTTGTTCCTGCGGCTTTGATTTACTGGTGCAGGAGAGCACAAAAATCTCTCAGCAGATTGAGGAGTTATTCAAGGGAGTTTTCAAAGCTCCGACAGCAGCCGTTCGGCTTCGCTAATTTGAGAGTTTAATATCCGTAATACTCGAATCAGGTCTTCGGCTTGTTTCGCGGCTTCCTCCGGCCGGTCACCTTCGACAGCCTCGCGCAGGCCGGGAAGCGTTTTTACTCCATAGCCGGTGTAAGTACCTGGCGCGTAAATCCGGTGTTTAAACCAGTCCCTGCCCGGCAACCCAGTGGGCAGAGTCATTCCCCTTTCTGTACGAAACAAAATTTGATTGAGAGCACCCAGTTTCATAACACTGGCTGAACTTGTTCGGGGCAATGCTTTGCTGTAGGAACTTTCAAAAGCGCCAGCCGTTTTCCGCAGGCGGTCCAATTCAGCACGAAGATCATTCAGGTTCGGCTGATTTTTTGGGTGGTCGAGCTTGTCTATCTCCTCAACATAATTACTGACGGTCCAGACGAACCTGCCAAACTCGAAGGGAAGAAGCGGAGCATCGGCCAAACGCATGACCATGGTGCCGGTAACTTGGGCGAGCGTTTTTCCATAAACGAAAGTGGAATCAGAAAAGTGGGTGTACCAATAGAACGAATCGTAATCCGAGTGATACACACCTCCACCTCCCTCGCCTCCAAAGCCCAGGTTCAAACTTGCGATACCAAGGTGCTGCAGAAACGACGTATAGTCAGAGCCCGAACCCAGAGCGGTAATGTGGTACTTGCCATCGTCAGCCGGCAAAACTGACGCCTGTGCAGCCCTGGCGCGAGTGGAACTGCCAGAGCGAGCACGCGGCGTATCCACCAGGGGCTTTCCGGTGAGAGGATCATTGTTGTCTCGAACTACTTCACTCACGAACTCTTCCAGCGTGTGGGAACCGCCAACTCCCAAACGGCCTTTCCCGTTGCTGTCTGAATTCATATAAACCACAAGCTTCTGTTTCAACTCTTCCGCATGTTTTTCCACCCATTCAGTGGAACCGACCAAGCCGAATTCTTCGCCGTCCCACAGCGCCAACATGATAGTGCGCCGGGGCTTCCAACCCTGCTTCAGAAGTTCTGAGAGGGAACGCGCGGTTTCCAGCAAGGAGGCAGCCCCGCTTGCCGGGTCGCTCGCACCATGCACCCAGGCGTCATGGTGATTGCCATAGAGCACCCGTTCCTCGGGCAAATCGCTTCCTGGAATGCGCACAATCACGTCATAGAGCGGATGGGTGGAGTTGTCCATTTCCACTTTCAGATGAGCTTTGGCCGGGCCGGGGCCGATGTGATATGTGAAGGCGAGCGCACCGCGCCAATCCTCCGGAGCGACGGGTCCTTCCAGATTTTCCAAAAACGGCGTTGCATCCGCATAGGAGATGGGGAGCACGGGAATCTTCATCAACGTCTTCGCTTCTTTCAGGGCCAGACGCTTGCCACCTTTTTCTGATGCAAAGCCGGGCGAGAGAGGGTCCCCGGGATAGAGCGCCATGTCCATCACACTCCCGCGCTGAACACCATCGGCAGGGCGATACGGCCCTTTAGGAAAGACATCGCCCTGGAAAAAGCCATCGTCGCGCGGATCTGAATAAATCAGGCAACCGACCGCACCATGTTCCTGGGCAACTTTCGGTTTGGTGCCGCGCCAGCTTCCGCCATATCTGGCGATCACGATCTTGCCTTTCACGTCAATCCCGAGTTTTTTCAGAACTTCATAATCCGCGGGAACGCCGTAGTTCACGTAAACCACCGGAGCAGTCACGTCCCCCGAACCGGAGTATGCGTTGTAACTCGGCACTTGGCCCACATCCGAAGACGACTTATCTTCCTTAACG
>JAABUK010009902.1_pt1 | contig 12881 bp, 17 predicted proteins | sample 5559141 | NCBI WGS metagenome assembly JAABUK01 (sample SAMN10711869, study PRJNA513367) | rock metagenome | isolation source: Antarctica rocks | place: Antarctica: Victoria Land, Pudding Butte nord | collected 2016-01-03
CAAAAGGTGCGGTCGTGAGCGCGGAGATGTGAAGGGGAGACAGCACGTCAGGGAGTCTCGTTGCTGATTCAGTGATTCACGGTGAATTTCGTCACAAACGCTTGTAAAATACCGTCTCTGGAGGGTCTTTGGATGTACGGTGTGACGGTCAGCTGGACCGTAACTCTTACCGTCGGACCGTAACGAATCCTGATTTTGGATGTGGACATGCGGCGGCCGATGCTGCGCTCCGAAACCAGACCCTTAGCGTCAGCCTTGCGCCGCCTTACCTAAGTCTGCCTCGTTCGTCTAGACCCCTGCTCCCGTTGCTCTTCTTTGCGGTCTACTCTTGCTTTGCTCGACCCTGTTCACCGCACTTTTCACGATGCCTGTCAGACCTAGACGTCCCTGTCAGACCTAGACGTCAGCCTGTTGTTGCAAATAACCGTTCTCGTCGGTCTAGAGAGCGCAGGGAGGCTGAGCCTGGTGAACAAGCATGTGTGCGCTGCGGTCACGCCTGTCCTACCCGAACTTTGCGACGTGAGCGCCTTGCGCCTGATCCTGCCTTATTTCGACCCCTGTGTCTGCGAACCTCCTGTAGAAGAATATGTGTGGTGGCAGCAGATGTGGTGGGTAGTGTTCCAAGTCAGAGACCAGTACTTTTCCCTCGCAACCAGCCGCACAGCGCCCAACAAGCGGTTTTACCCTGTGAGATTCGAATCAGGCAACTTCGGCGCCCTGCAGTCGTTGTTCGACCGTGACGGGCAGTATGACCCTCAGCCAGCGCGCTGGCGTCGCGTTTTCACCCACGCACTCTCAGGGGCCCACAGACCATCGGAAGGTGACTGTGACTCACAAACGCTAACATGATGATTTGCTGCTGCCCTTGTCGGCAACTTGGAAGCAGAAGCAACACAGCTTGCTGTGCTGTTCCGCCGCAAAAGGCGTCTGCAAGAGCTGTGTGAGATCTATGAGGTATGCGTGAGTCTGTGTGAGAAACTGTCTTGTTGGGCTCCCATGCCGTTTGCAAGCCATTTGCAAATCGTGATCGCGCACCCTGTAGGCCCAGCTTTCAGGCGTGTCACCCAGCAATCCAGACAGAAAGCGCTCTTTCAACCAGACAAGGACCATCAGCGGATCTGAAATTGCCTCCTTCTCTGAGCCAAAGATCGCATCTTCCGCGCTGCGACAAAGCTTGCGAGTGAGCTTGCCTCGCATAAGCAGACTAGAGCAACTTGCAGGCGCAGCCAGCATTCGGGAGCTTGATGCCAAAAAGGCAATTGCTGTTCTGTGTGGCAGTCACATGCGCTACTTCGTCAAATCAACAGCAATAGACCTCGGACGCTCTACAAATACTCTGGGCAAGGTATGCCTGCTTGCTTTGATAAAGCATGATGAGGACCATCACCTTTTTGCCCATTTTATTGCATCAGTGCATATGACAGAATATCCATCATGACCTTCTGCCGCAGTCTACAGTCTTTGCAGTCTGTCGCAGGACAGTATGTTTGCCTGTCTATGTGCAATGCATGTATTGCCTTTTTACAGCATCTGCAAATTGCAGAGATTGCTGTCACAGTGGACTGTGTGACATCAGCTCAGAGTCACTTGCCATGGTTCATCCTTTGTAATGCAGCTGTTTTTACATAGGTTGACATTGACCTAACTCAAGAAGGGGATGCCAGGAAGGTGTCCAGGCAGCAGGCACATCTAGCATTGCGCCCTGATGGCCACTTCTTGTTTACAAACACTGGCAGGCGCACTGTCTGTGTCAACGGCATACAAGTTGTGCAGCACTGCAGTGTCAGTCTTGAACACCTGAGCTTGATAGATCTAGCCGGTCTCCATCTTCTGTTCGTGGTCAATCATTTGGCAGTACACAGACTGGTTGCTAGGTCACAGAATCTGGTGCTCTGACATGCCATGTAGCAGTGTTGCTCATCTTCATCCTTCAGTTGTCCTTTAGCACTGTTTGTTGCCAACTGCTAGTGATTTGCCTATTAGCATGCAAGTGAGCCCAGTGCATGTGCAAAACCCAACCATACAAGCTTGGCCTTGAATTGGCCTCTGTCACTGAATTTTCAAGTGCGCTGGTCAATACGATAATTTTGTCCTGCATCTCTGCACAGCCTGACTGTATGCCAGCTTCCTGCTTATGTCAAGGTCATGTGAGTGGCTGAGAGTGTGTGCAGTACCCCCATCAAAACAAGGGGATTGGGTGTGTGCGGTTCTGACCCACAACCCTATTTTACCTACTGCTAAGCTCTCAACTGCCCTCGGTCCCTAGTACAAAGTGCAGTACTGTAGTCTGTATTTACTTGTTTACAATTTTTTCCAAAATTTCTAGAAAAGTATAGAGGTTGACTCGGAGTTGCGCTCCTCAGCAAGACTTGAGCAGGGATGCAAACAAGTGAGGCTGAGTGTGACTAGTAAATCACTACTTTGAAGTAGCAATGACTACCTTGCGTACCTCCAGTCGCAGCTGAAAAGTTGTGTGAGACAAACGTGTGACACATATGAATGCTACGGGGTGAAATGACTACAAAAGGTTACTAACACTAACATCAATGGCCCACACACACGATTTCTGTAACACGCTGGCTAAACCAAGGCCAATATGTTGCTGAAGCAAGCTACTGAGTGATGCTGGTTGACACTTCACATACTCTGGTGACCTGTACATGCACTCTTAATACGAGGAGAGGCAGACTTGCAGCCAATGGCATGACTTGTCATGACTAATGTACACACAAGATGCTCTTGTGCAGAGTAATTCATGCACCATACAGGGTGATTATCACACATTTGGTCTCCATATTTCGGACTCATACTGTGTAACGTGGTGAAAAAGTCGCCGTTGCTGAAGATTTGAAGCACCGCTACCCTGGGCTTGTATGGCTTGGCAATGGTGTGTAGCCTTCCTTAAGCATGCAAACAAAAACATGCTTGCAACACATGGCACATTTGAGCATGTATGGGCATGCTTGCATGGCAGACTGCAAGCAAGCAGACATGCAAGGAAAGCAGCCTGATACAGACTGTCTATGCTGCATGTTGGCTCATCAACAGCAAGTCACAGAAGACCCAATGCAGTTTGGTTGGACACATTACCTGAAAGCAGCGCCGTGGTTGTCTTTGAACTTGCTCAGAACACCCTGCAACTGCTCTCCATTGCTTACCCAGCCATTAGGCTGGGTAAGCAATGGAGAGCAGAATGTTGCTCAAACACATAAAGCTGCTCTATCATACATATGTGCTGCGCTATCTTCTGTTGCAAAACAGCCAAGATGGACAGCCTAGCGGAACAGGAGCGAACATCCTTTGAGATGCATGAAAGACAGAATGCATTGCTTGACAGCAGGTTGGTGTTACTTACCCTCCCCAGCCAATGTATTCTTGCTCGCCATGGTCTCCCTGATAGGCTCCAGTGGCGACTGACACCGCGGTATTTGCTGCCCTGCAAGCTGCATATGCACTGAAACCCAGTGCAAAGCCAGCACAATTAAGCAACAGAACACACTGGCCAGCACTGAAACCCAGTGCATAGCAAGCACAAACAAGCAACAGAACAGACTGTTAACTACTGAAACCCAGTGCAAAGCAAACACAAATAAGCAACAGAACAGACTGGCACCCAGTGCATAGCAAGCACAAATAAGCAACAGAACAGGCTGGCAAGCAAAGAGCTTAGCATTTGTGCCTGTTGAAGAGCATCAGCTCTTTGTTCGGCTGCAATGATCAAATCTGCCACATGGAAGATGTCTGATGAGCGCCTCTTGCCTGAAACAAGGTAAGAATGAGTGACTGGTGGCGGACAGTAGTATTGTCGCTGCATTGACAGAACGCACCATATGCCGCAGCCCTCACTGCATACGGCTGCTTCTCAGGAATGTCTATCAGTCAGCCACAGGTGTCAGTCCAGGCAGCTTACATTTGTGTCAGGTGTCAGCACTCACAAAGCGCATCAACAGCAGTGGCTTGTTAAGCTGAGTACCTGGTCCATTCAGAGCATTGCTATTGTATGCTTCTAACAAAACCTGTACCAGCACACGTGGCAGCACCGCTTTTTGAGACAGCTCTGACCAGCTTGTTTTTGCCAGTCGGTCTTCACTGTCCCTGCTTTATCATAGCATCCAAGTGTGCATCTCGGAAGCCAGAGGCTTTGCCGTTGAGCCTGTCTTGCAAAAGTTCCCTGAGGTGTGCCCTATCACGACGTCGAAGGGAGCAGCTCATTCAGGGTAAACGACGAGGTCGGTGCACAAGGAGTCACTGCATACGCCCAGTGCGTGTGCAAACCTAATCATACCAGCATGGCCTTGAGCTGCCACACGAATCATCAACTGCGCTGGTCAATACGATAATTTCGTTTTGCATCTCTGCACAGCAGTAGTCATACCATGAGCTGCATGGCAGAGATTGCATTACACCTCCAGGGCGTCTCGCTTCAGGCTAATTGACGGGGGCGGCCTTGGTTGTCCGTTTGTCAGCTTGTGCGTGCATTGCCTGGTTACAGCGGGAATGGCAGCACTTGGTTCCTTCGACGTCATACTCGAGACGTGTCGTGAGATCAGCAGCAACTCCTGTCAGCGCGCAAGAACCTTGTCTAGGCATGTCCATGTCCGCTGCTGCCACTCTGGCATACTGTCAAATTGCCTTCCACCAGCTGAACGTCATTTGTGAGCTGTGCAGGCTGCGCTCGCGACATGCATGCAAAACTAGGGGAAGGTGTATTGCTTTTGCCGGTTCGTCGAGCACAAAGGCACGCCTGGGAAAGCTGCTGCTGATACTTCCCAACGCTTTCAGCTTGCAAGCATTGCATCCATGCAAAACTTTCGTTGCTCATGTAGGACCAGTACTTGCTCAGGGCTTCTGTCAGAGAGCCTGTCAATAACAAACAGGTCATTATCAAGTCTGCAAACCGCAGCCGTAAGGGCAAGGGCAAGCAGCCACCATCAAAGCAGCTCCCAGATACATTGCCTGCTGAGGAATCTGGTGAAAACCAGACAGCAGCAACCTTGACTGCAGCGCAGCGTGCCAAGTTCGCTGAGAGACTCCAGGATGCTCAAAGGATAGAAGATTTATTGGAGGTGTGTGCTGTGTCAATATTCACACATACATGTACAGGCAGCAGATCACTCGCTTGAAAGTGCAATTCATTGTTTCCGCCTATCCTGAAGCCAGTGACAACACAAGGCAACCTCTTTAGACATCCTTTGCAACAGAGCACTTGTGGGACATGACGCCTATCTTGCTTCATTGAATACTGGAAAGTCGTGGGTGTTGTGCTTGCAGCTAGTGCGTGATGCAGAGATGCTGAACCCATCAGAGGTTGCGGTCCTGCCAGTCGTGCTAATGCAGCTTTACAAGCAGCGCTCAGGCAGGGAACAGGCAGCAGTGGTCACACATGCCTTTTTTGAAGGCCTGATCAAGCCATGGGCCTTGGAGCCTTCCAAGCTGCCTGTGCAGGTGCGCATTGTGCCTTAAGAGAACTGCCTACCTGCATTTGTCTTTAGCAGGAGTGCACATTGGCTTTCTCCTTCTGTCTTCAGTACTGATTTTAAGTGCAGCTGGCCCAATGACAACCGTTCAGTGAGGAATACTCACATTCCAACATGTTCAGTGAAGCTTTGTAGCTGCTCGCGCACATCTGTCTCCAAAGCTCGTTTCGATCTAGGCTTGCAATGTGCAACACAAAAGAAGCGCTGCACATTGCAAGCAACCTACCAAAATCTGTTTACACCAGCCCTGCTATGGGTGCCTGTGATGGCTCCCAGATGACATACCTTGTTGTGCAGGAGCAACTGGCTACACTGAATTGCTTAGTAGAGATGAACAGGTGGAATTCTGGCGCTGGGCATGCACTCACCCGCTCAATAATCATGGTATCTCATGCTGTGAAGAACAGCCTGCAAGGCATGCCAAACCAATTCACAGCTACACAGCTGTTGCAGGTAATATGCATGCCAAGCCGTAGTCAAAGACTCAACTGTTGCATTACAAATGATGCACGGCCAATCCAGCTTCTGGGGTCACAGTAGTGCACAGCTGGCATTAGCACATGCATGCGGAGCTGCCCCCCCCTCCATTGTCGCAGTCACAAAGGCTGAGTGTGTCATCACAGATTCTGGGGTCATGCAACAAGACAGTGGTGATGCGCCAAGCATGTCCACAACTGGCTTTAGCATGCCTCACAGCCTGCGTGCGTCAGCTTGACTCCCTCAATCCTGATCAGCTGGCTCAAGTGGCCTTCACCTCAAGTCAGACAAACCTGCGACTCAACCTGAAGGGCGCAGATCAGATGAGGGTTCTGGTCAGGGCTGGTGTGGCAAGAGCCCCAGCCATGTCTGCCCTCAGTCTGACGCAGTTCGTGTTTGGTGCTGTGGCACTGGGCAACATCAAGCCTGCACATATACAGGTACACCCGGTGCCTCAAACCACCACTGCTTTGAGTGCTGGATGTCAACCCATGTTGTAGTCTGATCAACAGCATCTCTAAGGCTCATCATCAACCGCCGTCTGCACACTTTGCAGGCTGTGATGCTTATAGCAAGCCTCCACCTTGGCATCAGCTTCTATCTAATTGCTGTCAGCTGCACGCTGCAATGTTGATGGTGCATGTCATGAAGTTGCACAGTCTGCATGCATACCTGTCTGTCTGTCCCTGCTCAATGTCCCACCTTGGTTGGACAGACAGTTTTGCCAGTTTCAGTGATGTCAGCAGTATGCATTGCGTTGCAGACTCTGGTGACCACTGCTCTAGGAGTGGTCCCTCAGTGCAGCGCAGCAGCTTTGAAGAACCTGCTGTGGGCCTTGGGCACAGTTGGCTCTGCTGACCATCGGCTCCTACTGGCACTGGAGGCTCAGCTGCTGTCTCAAAGTCCATATCTGGGGTGAGTTGGCAACCATTTCATAAGAATTGTTGAGTGTGACTTGATACGTCCTGTGGAAGTGTGCTCTGCAGATGCCGTCTACATTAAGCACAGGTGATCCATGCACGATCAGAAGTGTTGACTGTGATGTAACTTCTCCTGTGGAAGTGTGCTCTGCAGATGCCGTCTGCGTCAGGCACAGGTGCTCCATGCACACGCAGAACACAGCCATATATCATTTGGTTGTTCTCCTGCAACTGTTCTCATCTCCTGCATCTGGCCATTGCGTGACAGCCACCTGCTTCTTGGCTTGCATCTGTCACAAAAATGGCAGCACGCCTACAGGCTTTGCTGACCATGTCTGTGCATCAGGGCATCTCATGTATCCATGGCCGTGTGGGCTTTTGGCAGACTGAATCACCTTCCCCAGCTGGGGCTCATGCAGGAGTTGGCCAATCAGGCCATGCTCAACAGCGCAAGCTTGACAACCAAGGTCAGCTCCCTTGATGTTGAGTCACTGTCACACCACAACGCACCAAACCTGCTTTCTGCTTGTTGCTGACATGTTGCTCAAGCAAGGGTGCGCAAGCTGCTGCTTCATGGGTAGCTCGCCTGTGCTCAGAACCTGACTCTTCTGGCTGACCCATCAGCTTTAGTTCTGCAATGCTTGCTGCCCACCAGAGTTCAGCATGTTGTTAGCAATGTACTATACAGCTCACCATAGCCCTGATAGATATCTTGGATAGTTGGGTATATCATTCAAGCCCTGACTGATAATTTGGGTATTTGGATATATGGATATATCATTCAAGCCCTGACTGATAATCTTTGGACATTTGGATATATCGTTTCAGCCCTATTGATTTTTGTGTGTGGATATTTCGATATATCAAGCCCTGCCTGCCTGCCAGAGGTTTCCCTCCAGCACTGAGTGACCTCAACCAATATGCAGCCACTCACGGATATATGGTTGTTGACGGTTCCAGCCCTGACTGCCTGCCAGAGGACGCCCTCCAGCACTGGATGACCTGTCCAAAACATCTCCACAATGTAGAAACGCGTTTTTTCTGTCCCTAGATGTTTCTGAGCTTGGATTTCCAGTGTAGGAATGGCGTCTCTGAAGTAAAACAGACATTTTTGGGATTGGAAAGAGCTGTACCAGCATGCGACCGCTCACTTAATGCACTCCTCTTGCCTGACAAGCTGTGTTGGTTTGCAGCATTCCAAGCAGCTGTTGTGGGGATGGTACACGCTGCGCTACTACCCCCCAGATGCATTGCTGGAGGCTATTGCCAAGCGCCTGACCCCCTTGGTGCACAACATGGATGCCCGCACCTTGTCTGAATTCATCTGGGCCTTCGGTGGTCTCAATTACGAGCCCAGCAACATGCAGTTGTTCCTTCAGGTAGGTCTGTTACATGCACTACCGACACTCTGACACACAGCTCCATTGCCATTGCAGCCCAGCTGTTCATGCTGCAAGGCATGGTTGACTTGTCTGGCTGCATGCAGTTGTAATCACATCTGTCTGCCTTATGCTGCAGCACGCTGCTTAGCATGCTGTGTTTGGAGGATCAGCAGTTGCTGCAAATGATACACACATTATAGTACCCACTGGGGGAGCCCAACATACCTCAACGCAGGGCTTCCCTTTTCAGCCAATGCTAAAAGGAACAGCCTTTTGTCTGCTTTCTGTCGTGCGTCATGCATGAGCAAGGTACCACAAACTGCTGTTGACAGGCAGCTCAGGACCGCAGCTGGCAGATGAACACCCATGACATCTCCCAGACAATGAGGGGCCTGGCTAACCTGCGCTTGGGCTCCAGGCTGTTGGTGCAGGCTCTAGTCCACAGAGCTTCCACCATCCTGGACACCTTCAACACTCAGGTCAGACATGCTTTTCACTGCTCACTCATGTGCATGTTCTGAGTGCATGAGCTAGAGCAGGCGTAAGCCACCTGATATTGTCACAAAGGGAACCTTGTGAGCTGCCATATCTGGAGCAGTACAGGCTGCATGTGCTCAAGCCTGCAAGCATGGGCTTTTGGTCCTCCTGCTGCGAGGGCAACAGTCCCATGTGCTTGTACACACGCACTCAGTGCTCATGTAGATGCAGTTGGTAAAATAGTACTACAACATGTCAAGTTGTGCTTAAGCACCGTTGGGCTTAATCCTTATGAGGCTAGCCATGGCTAATCCAGCCTTAGTGCATAGATGTGAGTAGTCGTGATTCAAGACAAGGTCTCGTACATAGACACTGATACGAAATGACTGTGCATTGCTCGGCCATTGCACTTTATGCAGCTCACTGTGTAATTGAATGTTGTGTCCAGTCAAGCCTGAGTAGCCTATGACGCCAGCTGCGCTTCTGTGTCAACACCATACAAGATTTTGTACCCCATCACACTTGTTATATGTTGCAGGCTCTGGCTAACCTGGCCTGGAGCATGGCCCACTTGAACTACAAGCATGAAGGCTTGCTGGACGCCATTGTCAACCAGCTGCTCAGAAACGTCGATGACATGAACCAGCGTGACGTGGCAGACCTGCTGTCAGCACTTGCTATGCTGAAACACCAGCCCATCACACAAGCCACTGACGCCATTGTACAGCACATGATACACCTTCTGCAGGAGCCAGGTACTCTCTTGGCCAGTCAACCATCTGCTGTCAGCCATTGCAAACTTCAAGTTTGCACTTTCTTGCATTGTGCTTGCAGCGAGGTTGCAACATGCATGAAGGCTATCAAGCAATCAGCATATCAAGCCTCTGCCACCTCTGCTGAGCTAAACGTACACAGGCAGCTGTCACTTGCATTACTGCTCAGCTTGACATGACTCCTTGCAGTGCAAGTGAGGCAAGATGCAGTCATCCTAGTGTTGAGGACTTGCTGCTGATGCTGCATCCACAGGCACCACTTGGGTATTACAAGACCTGTCAACTGTGTGCTGGTCAGTGGCCAAGCTCAATGTGGGCAACCGTAAACTGCTGGATCTCATCTATCATCGTATCCTGGTGGACATTCCTGTGCTGAGCGCCAAAGACATCTCCTACCAGCTGTGGGGGTTTGCAGTCCTTGGCTACCCGTTGCAGAGCCAAGTGCTAGCGGCTTACTGGGTGGGCAAAATGTCTGCATAGCGCCTGAATGTGTAGAATGCATGTATAGTGCATATGTGAGCATCTGCCCACAGATACGGTCAGAATCATGCATGTAAGCCTTTGAGGTGTCGTGCAGCATGCATGTCAGGCCCCACGTGTGTCCACGGCTGAGTTGCACTCAGTCCCAGAAAAGACCAGAAAAGAAGGATCCATAGAAAAAGGTGTGACATACGTGCGAGACCCACAAAAGCCTACTGCTGACATTACAACCACCTTTGGTGCCATCACCAAGGGAAAGCATGGTCGGCTGCTTCATGCTGAGATTGCATGGACCCTATACTCACAGTTGACTGGACCATATGTTTGGTGTTTTGCAGGATCGGCTGCAGCATGTGCTGGCTGACCTTGACCCAGTTGACCTGTCCCATGTGATGTGGGCTGTAGCCCGCCTTGACAGCTACCCTGCCCCGGGGCTCCTGGATGCTCTTTTGGCCACCCTGCCCCCTCAAATAAGTTCTGCAGAGCCTGCGGTATGCTGTCCTGCTGACTGGATTTTGACTGAATGCACGGGCTTGTATGGCTTGACTTGGGCATTGCAGCTGTGCTGCAGACATGGCAGTTCTTCTGTCAGCAGCTCTGTGTTCATTGCTGCTCATTCATGTGTGCATGCAGATGAACAATCAAGCTGACATGCTGTAGCATCGCAAATGCACAAAAGCAGCTTGCGCAATTTTACATACTCTCATGTTCATGCACAAAAGATACTGGCGTTGCAGGCTTCAGCTCTTTGCAAACTTCAGCTCTTTGTGTACTCCAGCTGTTTGCAAAATTCAGCTGTTGCAAACTTCAGCTCTTGTTGTATAGGCAGTTGTGATAATTGCACATGCTTGTGGAGCGCTGCGACATCACCCTGGCGATGCAGTCCTGGCTGCAATAGAGGACCATGCTCAGCAGAACAGCAGCAGCTATACCTGTGCTAATTGGTCAGCACTGCTGCAGACTTTCACGCGTGTGCATGCCCGCCCAAATAGGTTGTTTCCACTTCTGCTCCAAGAGGTATACCCTCAACCCTGACAAGAAACAGTTTCTTCCATGAGGTTGTGTGCACATTTGCCGTGTTCTTGCCTTATATGCAGTAGACTTAACGTGGGTTAGTGACAGCAACCTAGGACGTTGCTGTTTACATCATATGTTGCTCTCACTAGCCTTTCACAGTTTGTTCAACTGATGTATTTGCTTGACAGCATGTGCCATCTACAGCCTGCAATCTGTTCTCACATCAGAATCTCAGCCAACCTAGAACGGTCACACTTGCTGCCTTGTCAGCAGTATTCTGCATCTGACAACACCTGCACCAGCAGCGTTGCCAGACTTGTATGATGTTGGCGTAGATCCAGTGTGACAACCTTGACGTGGACAGCAAGCTGCTGGGGGACTGCCTCATGGCCTTGGCAGTCTTTGAGGCCTGGCAGGAGCCCCTGTATACGCAAATGGTGACGCAGGCGCGGTCACAACCATTGTCAGCATATGGCATGAGATCCTTACGCCAGACTTACCAGGTCAGTCAATCATGCAACTTCACAGTGAAGACTGCAGACAGAATCTCACACTGCTTTCAGTGCGCTGGCTGTTTTCTGAGCATCACAGCGCAAATTTGCCTTCCTCCTGCAGTGCTGTGCAGGCTAGTTGCAGCTTCAATAAACATATAACCAAAACGCTTTCCAGCTTTGTCTGTCAGTATTGATGCTGTGCTGGCTGAGCAATTGGGTGTGTATTGCCCAAATCTTGTCAGTGGGCAGTCAATCCATCAGCATGTTGCTGAATGCAGGTTGATCTGCTAGCTCAACACCAAGGGGTGGTCACTGCTGTTGAGCTGCCTGAATCTTTCCAGTCCCAGGCGCAGGAGCACTGGTATCAGACTCAGCGACCCTTCAACACCACTCAGCTGGTGCAAGACCTGTGCCTAACCCTTGACACGCTGCGCATCCCCTATCAGAAAGGGTTGTCAGCTTCCACAGGCCTGCTTCTCATAGATGTCGCCTTAACTGACAGACAGGTAGGTGCAGATCTCAAGCACTTGCTAGCGCCGTGCTGCATCAAATTCATTGCTGGTGGGGACAGCATTGTATAGTGTGTATGGCTATTGCCATGTGATGAACAAAGACAATCAAGACCTTGTTGATGTGCCTCTGTCTACATGGCATGCCCTACATGTGCGTCTTGCAACTGTCACTTTGCAATTCGCTCTTTCCTGCAAACCAATTTCCAGGCATGTTGGGATATTTAGAGTTTAGAGGTTGCATGCACATGCTCTGCTGCCAGCTGGTACAGACATGTTATTGAAGTCACTCAAGTGTTTTGCACTGATGGCTGCACCTATGCCTGCTGACTGCCATGCATATACAATAAGATCTGGTTGTGACAGGTTGCCATTGAAGCCCTGGGACCACTGAAAGTGCTGAGGAATAAGCCAGCGGTGACAGGCAGGGCTGCTCACCGGCAGCGGCTGCTCAGTGCTCTTGGCTGGACAGTGGTTTCCGTTGAGGAAACGGAGTGGCTCAAGCTGAAGAATGCTTCTGAGAAGCAGTACTTTTTGCAGCAAGTATTAGCTTAGTCAATTTGCCAAGTTAGTTTCTACGGGGTTGTGCAGATACCCTCATGGGTCCTCTGATGTTCCTTGACATGCTGTACATTTAGACTACATCTGAGTTCAGTAGTGGGCAAGGACTGGTCTGACAATCTGAGCGTCTCCCAACTGGATATTTTGATGTCTGTATTTTGATGTGCATGCCACATGCCTCAGTCCGTTGGTGCGAGCACTCATTCACAGTTCCAACTTGCACCCTTACAATCAGAATTTGTCAATGCCCGATAAACGTTTTGCAATGTCAAGGAAACGTGTTGCCATATGTCGTTTTCGATCAAAAAATCTTC
>JAABUK010009906.1_pt1 | contig 12878 bp, 10 predicted proteins | sample 5559141 | NCBI WGS metagenome assembly JAABUK01 (sample SAMN10711869, study PRJNA513367) | rock metagenome | isolation source: Antarctica rocks | place: Antarctica: Victoria Land, Pudding Butte nord | collected 2016-01-03
CGGCGGTAAACGCCTCAAAAAGTTGCGCGGCAAAACCCCGTATGAATTCGTGTGCGCCGAATATGCCCAAAATCCTGGTATATTTATACGAGACCCAACCCATGACTTTCCGGGACTATACAGGTAATAGGTAATTCGTCTGTCATTGCGAGCCTGCGAAGCAATCGCACCTGAACGAAACCCGAACGACTCGTTCTGGGACGATTGCTTCGCAGGCTCGCAATGACAGACGAATTACCCATTACCTATTACCCATTTACAGCAGGTTATACACCTGGCTGAAGTACGAGCTGAGCGTGAACGAGGTAGCCCCGCCGTTGGCGGCCCACGAAGGGCTTACCATGTTCATGCCGCCGCCGTCGCCGTTCCAGCACCAGCCCAGCACGGTCCAGCCCTTGCCTTTGCCGTAGCTCACCAGGTCTTGCCAGTAAACGGGCCCCGCCGGCGAGTTGCCAAACTCCCCGATGAGGCAGGGCCGCCCGGCCGAAGCCAGGTCGTCGAGGTCGCTGCGCTGCAGGTTGTGGTTCAGGGCCTGGTTGTAGCCATTGGGGTAGATGTGCACCGACAAAATCACGTTGGTATCGCTGATTTTGGTGCTGTTGTAGCCCTTGGCCGCCGAGGCGGCCACGGCCGTTTCCTGGCCGTAGCCGGGGCAGTCGATGATGATGGGCCCGCCGTACACGCCGCGCACCGTGGCAATGGCGCTGTTGTAGGCGCGGGCGTAGGCATCGGCCGTGATGGCATGGCTGCCCCACTCGTTCATCAGATTGATGGTGAAATTACCGCCCAGCGTGCCGTAGTTAGCTTTCCACCAGTCGGCGGCCGCCGTCAGCTCGGCCGTATTATCCGAGCCCAGCACCGACGACTTGTGGTAGGTGGCAATGACCGCGTAGCCGTTGCTCCTGGCCTGCGCAATCCAATTCCTGGCCTGGCTCTCGTAGCCGGGCTCAATCTCGATGCGCACGGTTTTGATGTTGGGCTGCTGCTTCATCAGCGACCAGCCGAAGTTGGGGTTACCACCGTTGTAGTACGAGGGCTGGAGGTTGACGCCATTGCCGAGGCTGGCCGTAAGGTCGGCCGAGGCTTGGGCCGCCGCCAGGGGGGTAGGGGCCGCGTCGTGAGTGGCGCAGCCGGCGAGCAGGGTGGCGGCCCCGAGCAGCAGGCCCGCGAGGCGGGCAGCCGGGGCATAGCGTAGCGGGGCGACGAGCGCCGGGTAGGTTGGCATGGGAAAAGGAACTGGGTGGGAAAGTGAAAAAATACAGCCGCAAGGTAGCAGGCAATCAAGACCTCTGGTTAATAGCGTTTTATCAAATCCTTGTCCCAGGTGGCCGGGCAGCGGCGGGGCCAATGCGCAGGGTGGCGCGCGGCTAGCCGGGCAGGTAATATCTTTGCCTGACCCGCACTTTACCCCGAGCCATTTTGGGCTCCGCTCCACGCCATGACACACGCTGCTCCGCTCACCTGCATTATCGTTGACGACAACGAAATCAACCGGCTCACCCTGGAGCACCTGGTTGACCTCACGCCCGAGCTGCAGCTGGTAGCCTCGCTGCCCGGCGGCCTCGAAGCGCTGGCTTTTTTTCGGCAGGGCGGCCGCTGCGACCTGCTGCTGCTCGACGTGGAAATGCCCACCCTCACGGGCCTGGAGCTGGCCAAGCTGCTACCCAAGCCCGTGCCGGCCATCGTGCTGGTAACCACGCACCGCGATTTCGCGGTGGCGGCTTTCGAGTTGCAAGTAGTTGATTACCTGGTGAAGCCCGTGGAGCTGGTACGCTTCAACCAGGCCATTGGCAAGGTGCTGGCCGTGCGCCCGGCCGCGCCCGTCCTACCCCCTCCCAGCCCCGCCAAGGTCGAGCCAGCCCCCGAGCTGTTCGTGAAAGTGGGCACCCGCTCCATCAAGATTAACTTCGACGACGTGCTCTACATTGAAGCGCTCTCAACCTACTCGGTGCTGGTGACGACCACCCAAAAGCACATCGTGTACCTGACGCTCAAGGCCCTGGGCGAGCGCCTGCCCTTCGCCCATTTCGTGCGCGTGCACCGCTCCTACATCGTCAACCTGCGGCGCATCGAGGCCGTCGAAGACCACATGCTCAAGCTCGGCAGCTACGAGGTGCCCGTCGGCAAGTCGTACCAGGAAGAATTTACCCGCCACCTGCGCAGCCTGTGAGGGTAATAGGCAATGGGCAATAAAAGAACGTCATGCTCATCTGGCGTCCCGAAGGAAGCATCTAGCTCGCATCATTAAACGATTGATTTTACTACCCCAGGCGAGATGCTTCCTGTCGGGACGCCAGATAGGCATGACGTTCTCTTATTGCCCATTGCCTGTTACCCGTTACCCGTTACCCACTCCCGTTACCTCACGCGGCAGCTCGGCCAGCACGCGCTGCACCTGGGCGATGAGCTGGGTGGCGGCGGCGGGCAGCTGCGGGTAGTGAGCGGGCGTGGCGGCTTCGAGCTGCCGCACGGCGGGCGCCACGTGGGCCACGCCCACCGATTCGAGGCTGGGCTTGATGTGATGGGTGATGCGGGCCACCTCGTCCCAATGGCCATTGGTGGCGGCCTCTCGCAGCCGGGCGAGGCTGTCGGGCATGTTGCGCAGGAAAGAGCGAATGATTTTCACCACGAATTCCTCGCGGCCCCGCGCCAGGGCGCGCAGCTTGGCCAGGTCGTAGCACGGCGGAGGCGTTTCGTTCGGCAGAGGGGGTAGCAGCCGCGCCAGCGTTTGGTACACCTCTTCCTCCTCGAAGGGTTTGGCCAGGCAAGCGTTCATGCCGGCGGCCAGGTAGCGCTCGCGGTCGGTGCGGAAGGCATTGGCCGTGAGGGCCACGATGGGCAGCTGCGCCCGCGCCGGGTCGGGCAAGGCCCGGATGGCGGCCGTGGCATCGAGGCCATTGAGGCCGGGCAGCTGAATGTCCATCAGCACCACGTCAAACGACCGCGCATCGTCGCGCACGCGGTGCACGCCCGCCAGGCCATCCTCAGCCTCCTCCACGATAGCGCCCCAGCCCTCAAAAAGCAGCCGGGCCACGGTGCGGTTTATCTCGTTGTCTTCTATCACCAGCAGCCGCCGGCCGCGCAGCGCTCCGGTATCGTAGGCGTCGGTGGCGTGGGCGACGGTGGTGCCCTGGGCCTTGGGGAGCGTGAGGCTAAAGGAAAACGTGCTACCCTGCCCCACCTGGCTGCTGAGCGTGAGCTGGCCGCCAAGCTGCTCGGTCAGCGCCCGCGAGATGCTCAGGCCCAGCCCGGTGCCCCCAAAGCGCCGCGTGGTGTCGGAATACGCCTGGGTGAAGCCCTCAAAAATCAGCTCCTGCTTGTCGGGCGCGATGCCAATGCCCGTGTCTTCGACGCTGAAGCGCACGGTGAGGGTAGTGGCCGTTTCGGCCAGCTGCCTGCCAATAACGATGATGCGCCCGCCGGGCTCGGTAAACTTAACAGCGTTGGCTACCAGGTTGATAAGAATCTGGTTGAGGCGGTGTGGGTCGCTCAGCACCCAGGGGTAGGCGCAGGTGGTGCGCAGGGGCGTGCCGGCAAAGTACAGCCCTTTTTCCTTGGCCTGGGCCGCGAGCGGCCGCAACGCCTCACTCATCGAGTCGCACAGGTTAAAAGCCACGGCCTCCAGCTCCAGCTTGCCCGAGGTAATCTTGGCCATGTCGAGCACGTCGTTGATAACGTGCAGCAGGTGCTGCCCCGCGTGCCGGATGGTGCGCACGAAATCCTGCTGGCGCCCGTCGAGGCTGGTTTTGCTGAGCTGGCTGGCCATGCCCAGCACCCCATTGAGCGGCGTGCGGATTTCGTGGCTGATGTTGGCCAGAAAGTTTTCGCGGGCCCGCACGGCCGCCTCGGCGGCGGTCTTGGCGCGCTTCAGCTCGCGCTCGGCCAGCACGCGCTCCGTAATATCCTGGCCGTAGCCAATGACGTAGGGCTCCTGGTCGGGCTCGCGCACCAGGTGGTTGTCGTAGAGCAGGTAGCGGGTAGGGCTGCCGTCGCAGGTCAGGGCCATCGTGCCGCGCTGGTTATCGGTGGTGGCGAAGCGCCGCAGGTACTCGGCTATCCCCGGCTCGTGCTCCAGCGCGCACAGCTCGCGCAGGTGGCGGCCCGGCAGCGCGGCCAGGGGTAGGCCAAGCAGGTCGGCGGCGGCGGGGTTAGCCGTGAGCAGGCGGCCCTCCAGGTCGTGGGTGCAAATGAGCGCCTGCGAGTGCATCATCAGGTCGCGGTACTGCTTTTCGCGCTGGGCCAGGGCCTGGCTGGCCTGCCGCTGGGCCGTGATATCGTTGCTCACTACCAGTACCTGGCGCGTGCCGTCGGGCCGGTTCAGCGGGCGCTTCACCACGTAAAAATGGCGCGGCTCACCCGAGGCCAGCGTCACGTCCGCTTCCGTTATCAGCTGCTCGTTGGTAGCCAGCACCCACGCATCGGTGGCCAGGTGCCGCGCCTGCTGCGTGGCCTGGTGGGGGGTAGGCGGCCGGGCCTGCGTAGGGTGCAGGTAGCCGGTGCGCTCGCGCAGCTCAGTAGCCGCGCGGTTTTCGAAAGCAAAGTTGCCGGCCGCGTCGCGCACGAAGATGACGCTGGGTGTGGCATCCAGAATAGCGCTAATAAATACCTGTTGTTCAGCCAGCTGCTGCTCGGCCCGCACCCGCTCGGTAGTTTCGGCCAGGAAGATGGTGAGGCAACCGGGCCGCGTGGGCATGGCCACTACCTGCATGTGAAAGTGCCGCTCGCCCACCACAATTGCCTGCCCGTGCGCCTGCGGACCCAGGGTCGTCATGGCCCGCAGCCGCTGGCGTACCCGCACTTGCTCGGCGCGGCTCAGGCCCTCGCGCAGCGCCAGCGCGGCCCGGTTGGCGTAGAGCTGCCGGCCATTGGCATCGAGGCTCACGATAGGATTCGGATTGAGCTCGGGCAGGCTGGCACGCAGCCGCAGCTCGGCCAGCTGGGCGGGGGGTAGCAGGTCGTCGGCCACGGCGGATAAAGTAGGGGAGGATAGCATAGGATAACCCTAAGGGGAGGACTAAAGTACTCTACCCCAGCAATGCTACCAGCCCTGGACCCCCGAGCCCGCCAAAGCTCACCTGGAGATGCAAAAAAAAACTCCTTTCGTGCTAGAAAGGAGTTTTTTTTACTAAAAAACACGTGTCAATAGTGGTGTCGCTTAGCGGCCCAGCACAATATGCACCGGCTGCGGCGTGTGGCCATCAATGGTCACCCGGCTGCTACCCAGGCCAAAGCAATCGGCTTGCAGGCTCAGGGCCGTTTGGGCCGGCACCTGCAGCTGAAAATTGCCCAGCGCGTCGGTCACCACTACCTGGTGGGTATTGGTGGTAGGAAAAACGCACACGCCGGGGCAGGGACGGCCATCGGGGTTGAGTACCACGCCCGTCAGACATACTAACTGAGGCTCGGCCACTACGGGCTGGGCCACGGTAGTGGTAGCCACGGTGGGCTGCGGCAAAGCAGCTACTGCGGGGGCGCCGGTCCGCCGGGCCCCCTTATTTCCGGCTGGGGCAGCAGCCTTAGCTGCTGCTCCCGGCCGCGCCGTCGCACTTCGGCGGGCAGTAGTAGGCCGGTCAGCCTTTAGCTTTAGACTGACCGGTTGCGTGCGAGCCGCCAGTGCAGGCCCGGCGAGTAGCAGGGAGCATGCAACGGTGGCGGCTAGAAAAGAACGGAGGCTTAGCATAGTAGAGCGAGGTAGTATAAATAGTATTTCCGGGAGGAATTACTGTACTAAAAGTAGCCTGACTTATTGTGCTCTCCTATCGATTCTAGCTGAATAGCATATTCTACTAGCTGAGTTATGACTTTTATAATGCCAGTGCAATCGGAAAATGTATTAGTTCAATCTGTGTTCAGCTTTTATTGTTAGGCAAGAGTGCGAATAGATAGCCGCTAAAAAAGCCGCCTGCCAACATATGGCAGGCGGCTAAAAAAGCGCGGGCGAGCGTGGGCTATTTACCCAGCGTGATGCGCAGCGGCTCGGCCGAGGGTTTATCAACGGCGACCCGGCTGCTACCCACGCCGAAGTATTCGACTTGCAGCGAAAGAGCCGTGCCCGCTGGCACGGGTAGTACAAAAGCACCCTTGGCATCGGTCACGACGAGCTGCCGTGGGGCACCCGCCGGAAACACGCTGGCGCCGGCGCCGGGCCGGCCGTCGGGGTTGAGCACCGGGCCCTTGAGCTGCACCAGCTGCGGAGCGGCCAGGGTAGTTGAGGTAGTAGTGTCGGCTGAGGCGGCGGCCACTGGGGCCGGGGCTGCCGACGCGACCGGCGTTTGGGGGCTACGCGGCCGGGCGGCCGCCAGGGCCCGTAGCAGCCGGGGCGGCCAGGGCCGGGCCAGCCAGCACAAGCGCCACGAGGGCTGCCAAAAAAGAACGGATGAACGGAATAGTTAACATATAAAAAGGGGCACAGGCGCAGGGAGTGCGCTGCTGGAAGGGTAAATAATGTAGCTACACCAAAATTGCCGCCTGCTAAGTCTCCTTAAATTATTACTATCCGAACATCGGATTTCTATAGCTCAATCGCCCGTGTGGCGCGACGAGAAAGCGCGCGCCGCGCCGCTAGCCGGCCCGGCGGGGGGTAGGCTTGCGCGGGGCGCTGGTGGCGGCCAGGGCCCGGGCGGGGTTATCCTCCAGGAACTTACCCCAGCTTTTGGCGCCGGCCTTCACGTTGTTGCCCTGCTGGTAGTGGTGGCACAGGGCCACGGCCAGCGCATCGGTAGCGTCCAAAAACTTGGGGGCTTCTTCAATGGGCGGCAGCTCCAGGGTTTGGCGCAGCATCCGGGCCACCTGCTCCTTGTCGGCCGAGCCCGAACCGGTGACGGCCTGCTTGACCTTGGTGGGCGCGTACTCCACAAACGGGATGTCGCGCGAGAGGCAGGCGGCAATGGCTACCCCCTGCGCCCGGCCCAGCTTGAGCATACTCTGCACGTTGACGCCGTAGAACGGCGCCTCGATGGCCAGCTCATCGGGCAGAAACTCGTCAATCAGCTCCAGCATCCGGCTGAAAATCCGCTTTAGCTTTACGGCGTGATTCGTACCCAGGGCCTTCAGATTAATGACGTCGTATTGCAGCACCCGCACGTGCTGCCCGCGCACCTCAATCACGGCGTAGCCCATAATCTGGGTGCCGGGGTCGATGCCCATAATGACCTTTTCGGCCGGGGGCAGCCGTTGGAGGGGGGTAGGGGGCAAAGTGCGGGAAACGGCCATGTACCTCAAAGTTACGCCCCCGCGCCCCCCGGCCGGCCGCGCCGGGGCCCGCGCTGGGTCACGCTGGCCAAAATCGGCGTCACGCTGCTCACGCTGGGGCTGCTCTACCACTCGGTTTTCGCCGCGCCCGACACGGCCGCGGCCTGGCGCCGGCTGCTGGCCACCACGCTCGGCGGCGCGGGCCGCGGGTCAGTACTGCTGGCCCTGGCGCTAGTGCCCCTCAACTGGGGCCTGGAGGCCTGGAAGTGGCAATTGCTGGCGCAGCACCTCGAAGCCGGCCACTCGTTTGGGCGCAGCCTGCGGGCGGTGGTGCTGGGCCTCACGCTGGGCTTTGCTACCCCCAACCGGTTGGGCGACTACGCCGCCCGCATCCTGGAGCTGCACAGCCGCCAGCGGCTCGATGCGGTGGGCGCCGTGTTTCTGGGCCGCTACGCGCAGCTGGTGGCCACGCTGCTGGCGGGCGGGGCGGGCCTGCTGTACTTTTTGCTGAATTTTTACCTCGTGGGCTACCCGGCCGCGCAGGTGGGGGTAGGGCTGGCGGCCGGCCTGGGCGGGGCGCTGGCCCTGCTGCCGCTCTACCGCTCGCGCCTGCTGCTGGCGGCCCTGGCCTTGCTGCGGCCGCTGCGGCGCTTCCGCCGCTACCTGGCCGTGATGCCCACTTATTCGGCCACCGAGCTGCACGCGGTACTGGGAATTTCGGGGCTGCGCTACGCGGTGTTTTGCGGGCAGTTTTTGCTGCTGCTGAGCGCCTACGGGGTGCGCGGGCCGCTGGGGCCGGCGGCCGCCGCCGTGGCGGGCACGTTCCTGTTCAAGTCGCTGGTGCCCTCGCTCAATGCCCTGGCCGACGTGGGCGTGCGCGAGCTGTCGGCCACGCACCTCTTCGGGCTGCTGGGCCAGCCGGCCCTACCCGTGCTCAGCGCCAGCCTGAGCCTGTGGGTCATCAACATCGCGCTGCCCAGCGCGCTCGGCCTGCTGCTGCTGCCCAGCCTGCGGGTGCTGCGCGAGCGCCGCGCCCGGTGATGGAGCTGCTAAGGGCGGCGTTGCTGCCGGGGCCGGCGTTGTACGCGGGGGTGTGGGCGTGGCTGCGCGGGGGCACCTCACCCCCTGGCCCCCTCTCCAAAGGAGAGGGGGAACTAGCTTCTAGGGCTAAATTAAAATTACAGACTAGTTCCCCCTCTCTTTTGGAGAGGGGGCCAGGGGGTGAGGTGCCCGTAGGCTTACTATTCTCCGTCCTCATCGCCGCCCGCGACGAGGCCGCTGCCCTGCCGCCCCTGCTGCAAGCTCTGCAAAACCAAACCCTACCCCCCGATTCTTTCGAGGTGCTGATTGCCGACGACCACTCGGCCGACGGCACCGCCGCGCTGGTGTGGGCCGCCGCGCTAACTGTACCGTTTGCCCTGCGGCTCATCGCCCTACCCCCCGGCTACACCGGCAAGAAGGCTGCCCTGGCCGCCGCCGGGGCCCAGGCCCGCGCGCCCTGGGTAGTCTGCACCGATGCCGACTGCCGCCCCGCCCCCGGCTGGCTCCGGGCTTACGCCGAATTCCTTCACCCATTCACCCATTCGCCCATTCACTTCGTCAGCGGGCCGGTGCGGCTCTCGCCGGGCGGGGCGTGGTTCGATGGACTACTGGGGCTGGAGTTTGCCGGATTAGTCGGGGTAGGGGCGGGTTGCATCGCGCGGGGCCGGCCCACTATGTGCAACGGCGCCAACCTGGCCTTCCGGCGCACGACCTTCCACGAAGTAGGCGGCTACCTCGACAATGCCGGCCTGGCCAGCGGCGACGATGAATTCTTATTGCACAAAATCCACCAGCGCTACCCGGCCGGCGTGCGCTTCCTGGCCGCTGCCGCAGCCGTGGTGGACACGCCCGCGCCGGCCACGCTGCGGGCGCTGCTGCGGCAGCGGGTGCGCTGGGCCAGCAAGTACCCGCACTACCGCACGGCCGCCCCGCGCCAGCTGGCGCTGCTGGTGCTGGGCACCAACCTGAGCCTGACGCTGGGCCTCGGGCTGGCGCTGGCCCGGCCGGTGCTGTGGCCCTGGGTAGGGGCCGCCTGGGCGCTCAAGCTGGGCGCCGATGCCTGGCTGCTATGGCCCACGCTGGGCCTGCTCAAGCGCCGCCGCTGGCTGGCCTGGCTGCTGCCCTTGCAGCTGCTCTACGCGCCCTACGCGCTGGCCGTGGGCCTGGCCGCCCGGCGCGGCGGCTACGCCTGGAAGGGCCGGCAGGTGCAGTAAAATGCAAGTGCTGACAGTACGTGAATATTTTCTGAAAAAATAACTTTTCCAGTAAGCAAAAGCCAGCCTGAGTGGTTTTTACCTGGGACCTTTCTCCTCACCTAACTCCTTGCTGCTATGCGCACCAACCCGGCCGCCTTCGCCCTTTCCCTCGGCATGGGACTGATTGTATTGTTGATAGGTTTTTTGGCGCTGAGTGTGGCGGGTCTGGTAAGCGCCGGGCCAGCACTGGAGGATACTGCTAGTATGCCCGCTGATAGTCTGGGTGAGGGACCAATGATAATTGCTAGCGCTGAAAATCGGCCGCTACCGCCTACCTCCTCTCCTAACGGAGAAGCTATCGTAATTGGCGACGCGCTTTTCAAGAATAATTGCGCTCAGTGCCACGCCGTTAATGAGAAAGTCGTAGGTCCGGCGCTGGCTGGCATCACCAAGCGCCGCCGCCTGCCGTGGATAATCTCCTGGGTTCATAATTCGGCTAGGGTCATTGCCAGCGGCGACGAATACGCTTTAAAGCTTTATAACGACAATGGCCAGCAGCAGATGCCTTCCTTTTCAAATTTTTCGGACAAGGAAATAGCCAGTATAGTAGCTTGGGTAGAGTGGCAGGAAAGCCCTGCGAATTCAGCTGGGGCAGTAGCTACCAAATAATCCGCCTCACTGCACCAGCACCAGCGCGGTGCTGCCCGGCACGGCCACGCCGCCCGCGCCGGCGCTCAGCGTTTCCAGGCCGCTCTGCTTGATTTCCAACCCGCGCAGCACCACTTTGTAGCTGCCGGCCGGCACGGGCACGGTAGCCGGCTGGCGCCCGCCGTTGAACAAGACGGTAATGGTCTGCCAGGCGTCGCCGCCGGCGTGGTCTTTCAGGCGGTAGCCGATGGTGCCGGGGGGTAGGCCGGGCAGGAATTCGAGGTGCCGGGCAATCAATTCCTGGGTGGGCAGGCGGAAGGCCGGGTGCGCCTTGCGCAGCGCCAGCAGCTGGCGGTAGAACGCGGCCACGGCCTGGTACTTCGCCTTGCGGCCCCAGTCGAGCTGGTTAATGCTGTCGGGCAGGTTGTAGGAGTTGGCCGAGCCTTTTTTAGTGCGCAAAAAGTCGTCGCCGATGGGCAAAAACGGCACGCCCTGCGACGTGAACACGATGGTGTTGCAGAGCGCATCCATCTTTATCAGCTCGTCGTCGCTGGCCGTGGGGTTAGCGATTTTAAGCTTGTCCCACAGCACGCGGTCGTCGTGGCAGGCCACGTAGTTGATGGCCTGGCCCGGCTGGTTGGCCCAGGGCGCTTTGCTGTAATTAACCCGCTGGTAGTCAAGCTGCGGATGCTGGGTAGCGGCCACGATGCCAAATTTTACGCTCTCCTCCAGGCCCGGCTGGCCGCCCACGAAGCCGGCCTCGGCCTGGTGGGCGTAGTGGCCCTTCACGCCGTCGCGCAACTCGTCGCCGAAGGCCGCCACGCGGGGCAGGCGCGGCATATTCGCCTTCACGGCGCGCTGGCTTTCGGGCAGCGGGCTGGCCCCGGCCGCCCAGCCTTCGCCGTACACGAAGATGCCGTGGTCCTGCTGGTCCAGGGCCACGCGCACGGCCCGCATCGTCGCCAAATCGAGCACGCCCATCAGGTCGAAGCGGAAGCCATCGACGTGGTAGGCGCGGGCCCAGTGGCTCACGGCCTCCACGATGAGCTTGCGCACCATCGGGCGCTCCGAGGCCACTTCGTTGCCGCAGGCGGTGGCATTCGAGAGCTGGCCATCGGCAGTATGGCGGAAGTAGTAGCCCGGCACCAATTGCTCAAACGCGCTGGTGCCCGCGTCAGCCACGTGGTTGAACACCACGTCAACCACCACGCCCAGCCCGTGCTGGTGCAGCGCCTGCACCAGCTGCCGAAACTCGCGGATGCGCACCGCCGGGTCGAGCGCGTCGGTGGCGTACGAGCCCTCGGGCACGAAATAATTCAGCGGGTCGTAGCCCCAGCTGTAGCGCGTTGAAGAGGGGGGTAGGGCTTCGTCAATCGCCGCGAAATCGTTGACGGGCAGCAGGTGCACGTGCGTCACGCCCAACTCCTGGATATGCTGCAAGCCGGTGCTCACACCCGGCGGGCCGGCGGTGCCGGTTTCGGTCAGGCCCAGGTACTGTTTTTTATGCTGAATCCCCGATTGCGGGTCGGCCGAGAGGTCGCGCACGCTCACCTCGCCCACCATGATGTCGGTGGGGTGGGGTAGGCGCGGTCGGCGGTCGTCGGCCCAGCCGGCGGGCGCGGCGGTGGCCGGGTCGAGCCAGGCGCCGCGGTGGCCGTTCACGCCCACGGCGCGCACGTAGGGGTCGGCCACCGCGGCCATTTCGCGCCCGCCGATGGTAGCCTGCACGGTGTAGAAACCGGTGGTGCCGGCCGGCAGCGCCAGGGTCCAGGTGCCGCTGGGGCCACGTTGCATGGCGTGGGTGGCAGTGGCCGCGCCGCCCGCCCCGGCCGCGTACAGGCGCAGGCGCAGGGCCTCGGCGGTGGGCGCCCACACCCGCAGCGTGCCCTGGCCGGCGCGGTCAAACGTCAGCCCCAAATCGGGGCCCTGGTAGAACGGGTACTGGCTGAGGGGGTAGCGGGCGGCGTCGGCCCCTTGCTCGGTGGCAGCGGCCAGCGCCTGGGTTTTGGTTTGGGCCAGCGCAGCCGGGATGATACTGGAAAACACGCAAAGCAGGGGCAAAAGGCGACGAATCATGCAGGCAAAGTAAGCGGGTTTGAGTAGTAGCAAACGTAAATAAGGCCCGTAACAGTGCCCCGGCAAAAAAGGCCGCGCCCGCCACCCGATGAAAACTGCCCATTGGTCTGGAAAGCCCCGCCGCCGGCCGAACAAAAGGCCCGGCCGACTAAACTACGGGCAACCTTCGCCGTCGAAACGAGCATCCTCCCGTTGGTTACCAATTCCTTTTTTGCCATGACCACCGTGCCCCCGCCTGCCCTCCTCCGCCCGGAAGCCGATTTTCTGGAGCTGCGCTACCGCCCCGACTTGCAGCTGCTGGTGGCGCGCTGGCGCCGGCCGGTGTCGGCGGCCGAGCTGCGGCAGGGCTACCGCGCCACGCTGCACCTGGCGCGCCAGGTGAACTGCCCGTTCTGGCAAGTCGATTTGCGCAGCCGCAACGCCCCCGACGCGGCCGACCGCCACTGGCTCACCACCGAGTTTCTGGCCCGCGCCGCCCAGCGCCTGGCCGGCCCCGTGTGCCTGGGTTATTTGCTCTCGCCCAAGCTGCTAGCCGAGATGGGCGGCCCCACGGCCAGTAGCAATCAAGTTGCTTTCTTCGCCGAAGAAGGGCCGCTCACGGCCTGGCTCACGCAGTGCCAGCACTGCCACGAAATGAGGGGGTAGGTAAGTAATCGTTTGTCATTGCGAGCCTGCGAAGCAATCGCACCCGAACGACACCCGCACACTTTCGTTTGGGTGCGATTG
>JAABUK010009908.1_pt1 | contig 12877 bp, 18 predicted proteins | sample 5559141 | NCBI WGS metagenome assembly JAABUK01 (sample SAMN10711869, study PRJNA513367) | rock metagenome | isolation source: Antarctica rocks | place: Antarctica: Victoria Land, Pudding Butte nord | collected 2016-01-03
AGCAAGCACAGCAAGGACCGAATTCCTTGTAAGAACACAGCTGAGGCTGAGGGTGCAATCAGCTATGACAGAGGATGAGTGGGTTGACATGTGCTACCACAGCAGCACATTGGCAGCAGCTTCTACGCTGTCTTTTTGATATGTTTGCCTTGCTGTCCATCAGCAGGACTGGATTCCAGAGCCACAGACAGCAGTTGCAGTAACAGCATGGCCTGCAGTGCAGAACAGTGACTATATAACTTGCTGTCAAACATTTGCAGATGTGCTGAGTACTAGACTAGCACGCACCAGCTATGAAACAAATCTTTTGACTGAGGCAGTCAGGCCTGTAAGCATGACCAGGTTTGCAAATTGCACTGGTACGACATATCCAATGACAGCATGCTAAGACCACGACTTTCCATCTGGGGACCATGCAGCAAGTGGAGCACCCTGCTTTGCAGCACATAGTCAGTTGTGTGCTACAACTTACCTGCCATGCAGACCAGAGAAGAGTGATTGCGTAATAAAAATTTGCATTGCCAGTACCCAGATCCATCCACAGATACCACATAGTGGGGCCCAAGTAGACAAGCAACAGCAGACTGGTTGCAGTAAAGGCTACAGAGGGCAGCTGCAGCAGCAGGTGAGGAAACAGCGGCAGCAGGGCCTGCACACAATGGCACAGTAAAAGTCAGCACTGCTGCAATATGTTGTCTCAAGTACAATGTTTGTTTCACGCTGGTCCAGTCCAGATGCTGAAGCTCATCTCTTGATGTGTTTGAGAGGATTTCCAAGCAAATTTGACAGTGTTGATTGTCATATGTGGTAAATGCATCAGCATTGTGTGCTTTGGAAGCACTGCAACTGCACAATGACCAAGTCAAAAGGAGAAGCAGATGTTGCATACCATGAACTGTGCTGCGTCTGCTGCAGTGGGGTAGGGTTTCAGCATGCTGTTGACTATGCATTGGCACAGGAACAGCAGCAGCGGCTGTTGATGCAGCTTGATGGTCAGCAACAGCGGCGGGATGACAGCCGCGCATGTGAACAGGCACTTCAGTGGTGCTCGCCAGCTAGGAAACACCTCTGCGAAGAAGTACCACCACATGCCAATGTTGGGTGTTGAATCTGGACCCTGCATGCATCAAACACATCTCTGGAAGTTGAGGATAAGGCATTTGGTGGTGCTACACATCTTACCGTCAACATGTATCCATAGACATGCTGTGTCCAATGCTGACATTTGGATGCTCCTAATGGCAAGCTCTGCTGCAGCGAACTGCCCAAACTGCCTAGTGTGGACACAGTAAAGTGCTCCTGGTGATGCCTCAGCTGCGTCTCTGACAAGAGAAGCAACCCCAGCATGAACACAGAGAAGAAGCAAAGAAGCTGACAAGTCACCCTGGTCTTTTGTTTCTGCATGGATTGCTTGGCTGGCTGCAAATCGTCTAGTAAGTTGCACTGCTGTTCATTTGCTGCTTTTTCAGTTTTGTGTGCTACTTGGCTGTGCATGCTTGCTGCTTTATCTGTAAATTTTGCGTCTGAGCTGCAGCAACCTGATTCTCCACCAAGCTTACTTTGCTGTTTGCTGACATGTTTCTGAAGGAGCAACGCCGTAGGGACCTGCACAAAACTGCAGCACTTTACTGAGGTGCTTTCACATTGGTCATGCACAAGCAAAGTAGCATAAGCTTGTTACACATTTGCAGACAATTTGAAACCCCTGCTTGCTCACCAGCATTAGCAAAGGATGTGCGGACAAGTAAGTGGCTGCTGCCAAGCCCAAGCCTGCCAGAGCTGTGTTGCCAACCAGTCCACCTTGAAGCGCTGTGAGCACAAACAGTGTTGCCAGGTTGGCTGTTGATCCTGCTGCAGTGCTGAGGATCAGGCATGGGTTAAGCAGGTACAGCAAGGGTGCTGCCTGTTGTACTATTCTGAGACCTGCAGTGGATCACAGAACAGCTCGTGAACACAGGTGGTGAAACAGCTTTGCTCAAGCTGGATGTTTGTGCAGCACACCTTGGACATCACCATCTTGGAGCCGAGTTACTTGATCCGCGATGCTGGACAGTAGGTGGGCAGTGATCCAGTCGACCACGGCTAGGCTGACTACCTGGCGGATAAATTGCTCTGACGTCCACCGGAACAACGGCAAAAGTAAGGGTGGTCCACGAAAATATGAACTTGTGTATGGGGACCTGCCTATGTCTTTCCAAAACAAAGCTTCTCTTAGACTGATCAGACTATGCAGAGGTGTATTTAGCTCGACTCTGCGTTGCAGTATGTCGCCAATGATATAAGCTACACCAACTCGGCAAGCGAAGCAACCAACTTGCTCCAACAAAGTTGCTCTCATTGCTGCACAATCGCATCTCCGTTGGAACGTTTGTGTATGCAGTGCTGAGGTGTACACATGCACACACGGATAAGTAGGCAGCATGCTCAAAATCTACACACGTAGGCAGCATGCTGCATGCCCATCCCACATTTGAAGGTATATGTCTTATATATATATATCATTCCTGTGCTGCTACCAGCTGGACTCTGCAGGGTCTCAAAACGTACACAGTTCCAAACACTCCTTCAAAAGCTAGCTATGACTTTGGGATCATGCCATGGCATGTAGGGCAAATTGTGCAACACTTGATCAATTCAGCACACAGCACATGGATCCGGATGCAGCAAGGCAAAGAATGATTTTATACAAGCAGCAACTAAACGCACACTGCAGAGACAGACCAACACTCTTGCTCACACTTTATCTACTGTATCTGCTCAAACTCAATCTACAAACTCTATAACCTACTGTCTATGCAACCTACAGCGAGGGCCAAGTCTGTGCCTTAAATCTGTGATTAGGAAAGGGGTGATATAGTGTCGAAGTTGAGAAGCTGAAGGTTGTGCAAGATTGCAAATGCCCTTTGTTCCAGCTTGCGTATGTGATGCAGTCCCATGCCCATCAGTGTTGCCACCTGCGCAAATACGTTGCACAAATCGGTATAATCACACGGATGCAGATACAGGCGCAAATGCAGGTGCAAACCACACAGACATTGCAAAATGCATGGAAACAACAATTTGAGAAAGATCACAGGCTAGCAATTGCAGCAACGGCACTCTGAGTGTAGCAAATTAACACTGAAAGGTTACATGGAGGCAGACAGCAAAATGCTGCCATACGCAGCACTGACCTGACGACGTGACTTTGGCAAGCCATCCTGCAGGCCATAGACATGATGAAGGACTGTAGCCTCAGCATCAGGCAGCTGCTGCAAGGCCCCATTTATCAAGCATTCAGCAGCATTGGCACTGCTGTCCATTGCAGCACAGCTGTCATCATTGGTGTGGTTGCAGATCTGGTCAAGAGGGGAGCTGCCTCCATGCACTTTGCCTGAAGCAGATCCGGACTCGATGGCTGCTTCCAGAGACCTCTCCCTCAATTTGCATGCTTTCATTGTACTTGCAAATGTCGCATTGCTCAAGCCTGTCAGCTGCTGTAAGTGATCTGCTGATGCAGCAGTGGAGGCCAATGCTTCTTGCTGCTGCTCTTGTGCTGCAGCAATCTTTCGCATCTGCAGATCCATACACAGGTCATAAAGCTGCGGATGGATATATGCATCAGACAGCTTGACTGTTGCTGTGCATATGCGCTGTTGTCGTTCATGCGACATGCTTCATCTTGCAGAATGTATACTTGTCAGCAACTGTATGCGGGAAATGCAGAATTCAATGTGCAAATCAAGACGAGGCATTAGCAGAACACAGACAGCTTGGATCATATGCTAGACCTACATTGGTGAGTGTCCTCTCTGAGATGGTGATGGTGCGCGCAGACTCGTTGTAGACACGACCAACAGCCTCTTTAATCCACATGTAGGCCACAGTGGACACCCTGTTTCCCCTGCTTGGATCATACTTGTCCAGGCCTCTGCCCAACCCATACATACCGGCCTGTATTAGGTCTTGCATGTCCACCTGCTTTTGCTGACTGTAACCCAGAACAGCTTTTAGCACAAGGTGCAGATTGGCTTGTGTCAATCTGCGTCTGGCAACCTGCAGTATCAGGGAGCAGTTGATGGCTTGAATTGACAAAGGTCAACATATGGGAAGCTGTCATTAAAGGCTGAGTCATAGTTAGCGTATTTCTTCAACTGTACAGGTTGCGCAATAGATCCACAAATCATCATATTGTGAACATTCCAGGGACAATAAGGAGGAAACCCTCTGACCTGCGCTGCATGCAACCGCTGCAGTATAGCCTGTAATGTCAAATTGTACTGGTTTGTAGATGGGAAGACGCTAGGAGCTGCCTGTTGTTGTTGTTGCTGCAGGGACTTTAGGTGAAACCCCAGATGGGTTTCTTCGGCCATTGTCTGAGCTAGGTCCATCTCGTCATCCCTGCACTTCACTCAGCATCAGCCCATTCATCACTGCAGAAGGTTTTGCTCCAGGTCTGTGCAGCATAACTTGCAGGCAACACTTGACACCAAGAACTGCTCACCAAAGATGCAGCGTGTTTCCTGTTCTATTGATGCATTACATACACGCAAGCAGTACAAGTCATGCCCCACCTGCTGAGCTGTGGCTGACTGTTACATTGCTGCTTGAGCATGCTGATGGTGAAGAAAGTGTACTCTGCTTGCTGCACACCAACGCAAGAGGTGTCCAGGTCCACTGTCGAGAGTTGTGACTGTGTGTTGGCGGAGCGCTGCATGCGTAGCCGGTGGCGCAGCTGAGCACTTTCCATAGCTGTGACAGCAAAACTTTGAGCAGCCGCATTGTCGTGTCTCGACTTTCTCCTTTCTTCAATGCCCCATTGTGCAGAGTCAGACTGCAAAAGTTGTCGGGCTCTGCTCTGCTCACACTGTGACGAGGTCTGTAAGGGCAGACACCTGTGTGTCAAACTTGCCAGCATGCTGCGGCTGAACAAGAAAATCCTGAATAGAATTACCTTTGTCTTCGCCACCGGAGCAGGCTTGTAAGTCGCAGCCGATACGTGATAGTTCCCACAGTCTTGTTGAAAGCAGACAGCTGACCTCTGCCCGATGAAGACCATTGCAAGTTTAGGTCAATGCAATCGTAATAGGCGACATGCCAGGACTTCAGCGTATCATCAGAGTGGCTCTCACGGATCAGCACAACCGCTGGGAACAGCACCTCCGCTGCTGTTTGGTGGTCATTCCCGTCCTTTTGTTCGTCTTTAGTCAAAGCAGGTTACGGTAATTTGGTTGCAGTCACTGAAGTTACTGTAACCTTAGTCAACAAGGAAGCCATTGTCGTCAGTGCGCACGTAACGATGTGAAAGCAGCAGAAGGAGCAGGAACAAGGCACCACAATGCCTGCAAAAAATATCGTTGCAGCATATCTCGGCTTCTTCAAGAGTAAGCTTTGCCGCAGAACTTTGTACACTCAACCGCGATGGTGTTTGTGGACATGCTGACGCTGGCGTATGTGCTTCGTCAAAGATATCAGCAGTCTTGCAGACAATCTGTTCAGGCAGCGAGACAGACACAAGAAAGGTGAGCACCCTCGAACGCGATTGGTTGCATGATTCCATGCCTTGTCCACGCTACAAGGCTCCATTTGAGCTTGGAACCTGCAGGAACCTTGTGCCACGGGCGTTGTCGACGTCGCATACGCAGCCACAGTCTCAACACCAAATGTCATGTCACTCGTGATGTGTGCCCATGAGGTATGTTAATGTCGAGCAGGCCGACTGCGTGCTGCTCATAGTGTGTACTTGGACTTTACATCGCATGCGTGAACAGGTACCATTCTTGGGTAACTTTGACAGCCTAAGCCGCATAACTATGCTTCTACTGGGGACCACCTGGAGTACCGACTTGTACCAGCACCTGCTACAACACTTGGGTGTCACAGAACGCTTGGGCTTGTTGTGACAGCGAATTTAGCTACACAAATTGTATGGGCACAATATTGATCAACATATTCATGAACGGGCAACATTCAATGGGCACAACATGTATGTATACACCTGTATAGGTCAGCAAACCAATCAGCAAGATGCAATTCGGTAAGTAATAATTGCGCTGTTGAAGGTCTTAGCCATGCTTAGAGTCCAGAGCTTTATCTGCATATGACTTTGTGTTCTTGCATATGCGCCAATGCACCTTGCGTGCTCACTAGTTACACCGATAAGTAGACGCATCTATTGTGTGGTTTCTTATTGTCTGCATGTGTACTACTGCTAGCTTCATGCTGGCCAGGCTGCAAGTGCAACATCTGTACATGTTGCCAGCTAGATCTATAGATATAATCGATGGACCACAATAAAAGGGTAGCCTAAGGGCTGTTGCAGTCACATGCATGCAGAGTCCAATCTACGTACACGCATCTGCAACATTGCAATTGTTTTTGGTTTGTCAACAGATGCGTACATGGAGCATATGTACACAAAGAGTTTTGGTACTAGACATTTCAGCCCACAGCTATGATTACAGGCACAGTGGTAACATTGTGTGCATAGTCCTTGGTAGCTTTCTTCAATGCTTCATGCTGCGCTCCTTTCCTTTGCAGCTTCAAACAAAATCTCCTCATTCCTTGTGTGAGGATCAGTAATGTCTTTGCTCAAGAACACCGATGCTGGCAAATAGACAGCATGGCTGGCTGGCAAGCAGGGCTGCCATTGCCTGTGCAGACTGTCTTGCAGCACATGCATGTGCTGCTACCTGCTACCAGCACATGCATACACAGCTGCAAACAATTCTAAAAGCAGTCTTCTACTTGCTCAAGACCACCAATACTGGCAAACAGGGTGAATGGCTGGCCGGCAAGCAAGGCTGTTGATGCTTGTGCAGACTGTCTTCCTGCTTTTGCATGCTCGGTAATAGCAACATGTCAACTGGCGCTGCAAGCAGAGTGCATGGCTGGCTGACAAGCAGGGCTGTCATTGCTTGTTCAGCTGCATACACATGCCTTGCTGCCCGCAAACTCATCTGCAAACAACTTGCAAACAGGTTATCCAGCTGCTGAAGTTCACCAATGCCAGCAAGCAAGGAGCATGTCTGACTGGCGTGTAGGGCTGCTAGTGTTTGTGCAAGAAGACTTGCAGTATTTGCTTATGTTGCTGCTTGTGAACACTAATAGTATATAATATAATATTTTGAGCTGCATTAGCACATAGCATGTTTGTCAAGGATTTACTCATGCAAGCTGACTGCTGCACACAACAAGAGTGGTCGTGAGCATATACGTGCATCATATAGACAAATAGAAGAACTTGTGTAGCATGGGTTAGCAAGCAAAGGTGAGAACTGTCAATAGCTCAGACCAACATTCATGACCATTTCTCAAGGCTACACAGGCCTGCAGTGGTAGTCAAAAGTGTTAACAGCTGGGAAAGTGTCTGACGACCTGGACAGCGTTGAATGATGTACCCATGCAACCAATCAGCACTGCAACATGTACCGCAAGCGTGTTTTTTGATGTGACAGAACTTGCATTTGGTCACACCTGTCCAGATCACGCCCTGATCCACAATAGCTACATCCTTTATGAGTGGTATGGACCAGGCCAACAGATCGATAGGAAGCTGGCTGCAGCCCTCCAGCAATGAAGCCGCAGGCCTTCAAATGGGGGTGGCAACCTGTACAGGCAAAGCAGCCAAAAGTGATGCAAAGCCTGATATTACTTAGGACAGACTTCATAGCGCAGCATTTGCATGCAATGTTTGCTACACCTTGGCTTGCTTCACACATTGCGCTGGCTAAAGCAGGTGCTGATGGCCTCGACACTTGTGCTGCACCAAAAGATGGCTCCTGCCTCAAATCACAGGCGCCACAAAATGTCATGTCACATGCACTCAGTTATACAAAAAAACGAATAAACCATGCTAAACTACTCAGCTCAAGCTGGAACTTCACACATCAGGTCTTTGTGATGATGGGCTGTGAAACAATGGACCGCAAGCAGCTGTAACACAGCAAAACAGGCACTCCAAATTGTGCCATGTCATTATGCAACGGTCATTCTACTTGACACACTTGTTTTTGCAAAAAAGTGCGGTTGGGACCTGTCAACTTCTGTTCAAATGACATCATTTTTGTGGTACAGCACTGCTGGTCCAGCTCAATGTCATCACCAAGTTGCAGATCCACCTCTATGACGCTGTCCTCCATGCTAACTTGGACCAGCTGCAGCAGTGTTGGATGGTCCCTCGTCCACAGTGACCCGCTGACACATGCTTGGGTTCATTCTGAAACCTGCTTGCAAGGCCAATTGTTTCTGCTAATACAAGGTCAACACTGCACCAGCAAACCCCCTACAAAGCATGTTCATGAGCATATATGGACAGTTTTGGCCAATCAGCAACGGATGGTCATGCAGAGCCCTGATTGGCTCTCCTAGGTAGGTGTACCGCAGGTCAGCCAGCTCTGCTACTGCGACAAGATGAGGATGTACAGCATGTTGCCCTCACAACCAAGCAGCTTGCAATGTAGGCAAGGCCCCTTGTAACTAGGAGCAGCCAAGCCTCTGATGCACGACATTTTGATAGGAGGCAGGTGCGAGAAACTCACACTAGCCAGGGCTGCATCATGCAACTGTCTATTGGTCTGCATGTTGACACCTTCTTGCTGCAGGTTCAGCTCAACGTGTGTCTATGTTGTGTGAATAATGCGCACCAGCTCTGGAGCAGACATCCACTTGCCAGCTGCAAAGCAGACTGGCAGGATCCTTGTGACACCGGGGAAGTTGATCTGCCACCTGCAGCAGCCACAAAGATACCATCAACACTGACTGCAGTGTGACAGCTTCAATAAATTGCTGTTTCTGCTACTGCCAACCTAAGATACTGATAGGCGCTGACTGTGTCACAGCATGTATGCACAGTGTCTCAGGCTTTTACAAGGTGTACATGTTCAGTATGCATGACTATCGACAAGCTTAAGAAAAGAACACAAAAGAAAAGACTATGCGTCAATTTAATGAGACACGAAGTATTATACCAGGCTGCCCAGGGTGACCAGCTTATACTCTATGTTAGATGACTGTTACTGCCGCTTCTGGTAAAAGACACACAGTGAGATGTACCACTGCAGCATAGTATGCCACAGGTACACAGACACACATGTCAGGGCTTCCCTCCAAGCTTGGTCTGCCACCTTCTCAGCACACGGTTTGTACACAGGGATGCATGGCTCTTTGCAACAATGATGCTAGCTGTTTTGCAGAAAATTCTGAGCAAGTGAGTGGCTGCAGGTGGGTTTTGCTGGCATACATACCATCAAGCACACTGCTTGCTGTCACCAAAGACAAGCTGAAATTGCTGATCAGGGCTGCAGGGTTTTGCTACCAGAAAAGCTGAGCTGCAAGCGGTGACCTGCAGTCATGATACACAGATTGTCATACAAGGTCAGCCCTCCTGATATGCACGCATACTTTGCGATAATTGCCAAACAGACACACACAGCTTGTGCTTGCTGCAAGCATGCAACGCTGCACAGCTAAGCTAGATTGCATGCAAATCTCCTAGTGAAGTCCATAGCATGACAGCAAGATTGCAACGCTACATTGCAAGCTGTGATGCATGTCAAAACGACTTTGCCAACTGCCTGCTGCTGTGACTGGCTTGTTTGCTGCAGCTGCTGTGCACTTCAATGACATGAGATGCAAATGACAGCCACAGACCTGCAATTTCAGCGACAAAGCGACAAAGCTGCAAGTCTCACCTCATGTGCTGGAATAGCAGCAGCAGCTCTGTGCACCAGCAGTGAATGAAGCAAGCAATGTCCTGTAGCAAGTTGCAGCAAGGCTCAATGTCACAGCAGCAGCTCACTGCAGCAGATATCTGTGCACCGCACTTTTTCTCGTTCAGCTCAAGTCACCGTCACAAGTACGATACCAGCACTGCAACTCCTGGAAATGTGCTGCAGCCTGTGTGACATTGCATCAGCAATCAGCAGCTGCATACATTGTGGCTGGCCTCATGCAGAGATGCAACTGATGCACACAAGTCCAGTCAGCATATGCTTGTGAGCGGTCCCACCTGAGGCTCAACCAAGTAGCCAATGCAGCTCAGCAACACTTCTACTGCAAGAACACAATCTGGCAGCACCTGAATGACAAGACCAGATGTCAGTAGGCAATGATTGCTGAGCAGCTGGCACATGCAGCCCACGGCGCTGAAGTCATTGCAGCTATTGCTAATCAGTGCAGCAGTGTGAGTGGCTGGCAGCATAATGACCAAAATAAATAGGTTGCATGACAAGGGCAACTATCATGCAGGGCTGCTTCAAGCAAATTGTCCACAAAACAAGCAGCCACAGAGAGGACCACTGTGTAATTTGCCAAGGACCACCAGTGCTGCAGAGTATGCTTCAGCAACAATGAGATCAACTCATTTTCATAAAGGTGCATCAGCAATGCAGCATAGCACAGATCTCCTGCAAACTACTGAAAACATTGTTCAGTATTCTGCCCGACACAGTCAGTGCAGGCAGCAGAGTATGCTTCAGCAACAATGCAGAAGATGCAGCCTGGTCTTCTCACCTAATTCAGGGGTACATATACTCAGAGGAATGATGGATGCTGCTCTGCGATGTTGATGACCTGCAAAGCTGCAACAGAAATGCCTTGACTTGACCAGCTATGGGGTAGCGGTGCCATCATGATAGACTTGCAAGCCAAATGCACATGCAAAGCTAGCCCACCATCCAGTTTTTAGCACTTCAGGCTGCACAGTACACTATAGGCAACACTGCAAAGCCAACAAAGCTGCAGGGTGTAAACAAAACATCAAGGTACATGTGACAATACATTTGCAAGCTGCATGCTGGGCAACAGGATCTGAGAAGGAGGCTGTCATGACATGCAGCTTGTGCAGTGTGTGCTGCAGCATTGACGCTTGAAAGCAGCTGCTCCTGCAATGACATTGCTTTCAGCAGACCATCTGAAGTCTGCACCATCTGCTGTTTTTCAATCAGGTTTGTGTAGAAGCTGTATGCAAGCTCAGGCAGTCGACAAACCCTTACCTGTCCACATGCAGCCCAGGGGAGGCTTGTCACTTGTAGGAGGGACTGGCTTGCTGCACAGGAGCCTTGGCATCAACACTCATCATCAAGTCTGCAGCATTTGACAGCCAACACATTCAGGCTTCCTGTGTTGCATTGATATCATATCAATGCCCTTGCAACAGAGAGTGAGGTACACAAAATGTAAAAGCAAGTCGATAGCATGCAGACCTGCTTTGTCTTGCATGTCTTCAATATGCACTGCTACTTTGTGCTGTACTTAATTGCACTAGGCTCATAGTGTCTTTTGCAGCAGGGCAGGGCAGCCTGACAGGGCTGTTGCTGTCTGCCCTGCCACTGCATTATGCAATCAGTGTGTGCATGGTTCTGTCAGCAGAGACACCATACATTTCAACAGCTTGCAGCGCTGTGACTTGCTGAACCCAGGACATGCAGTGCATCCAGAACATGCAATGCAGCAAGGAACATATGATTGATTACTCACCCAGGATAGCTGTCGAGCCCTCTCTGATAGTCCTTTTAAGCCCCAGAGTGGTAAACACACCTTGTGACACCTGTAGAACACCATGTCAGGATTAAATATGTTGTCAGGGCTGGTTTAGATGCCATCACATTGGCATGTGATGACAGCAGGGCAGGGTAGATTAACAGGGCTGTTGTCTGCCCTGCCTTGGCGGTACCTGAGATTGTCCTGAGGCTTACCATACAATTCTTGAGCTCACAGTGCTGTGACATGCTGCATGCACATGCAGTGATACTGTGGTGTTATTTTGGCACATGATGATAGCAGGGCAGAGTCCAGACCTGGAAGGGCTGTTGCTGTCTGCCCTGCCTTGGCGGTGCATGAGTGTGTTAAGAGGCTTACCATACATTTTGTGAGCTTGCAGTGCTGTGACATGCTGCATGTACATGCAGAGTTACTATAATGTCACCTTGGCATATGATGACAGCAGGACAGGGCAGCCTGGCAGGGCTGTTCCTTTCAGTCCTGCCTCTGCGGTGTGCGATGAGTGTGTGCTGAGTTGTGTCATGAGGTATACCATACATTTCTCGAGCTTGCAGTGTTGTGATATGCTGCATGTACATGCAATGATACCATGATGTCACCTTGGACAGTAGAACAGGGCAGCCTGGTAGGGCTGTTTCTTTCAGCCCTGCCTTTACGGTGTGCGATGAGTATGTGCTGAGTTGTCCGGAGGTTTAATATACATTCCTTGAGCTTGCTGTGTTGTGATGTGCTGCATGTACATGCAATGATACCATGATGTCACCTTGGACAGCAGGACAGGGCAGCCTGGTAGGGCTGTTCGTTTCAGCCCTGCCTCTGCGGTGTGCGATGAGTATGTGCTGAGTTGTGTCAAGAGGTTTAATATACATTCCTTGAGCTTGCAGTGTTGTGATGTGCTGCAGGTACATGAAACAAACCATGGTTGCTTGTGATAGGCCAGACCAAAGGAAAAACATAGGGCAGTTTCAGTCAACCCTAGCGGTGCGCATATGGTATGCTTGCTTCAGCTAATCCCAGCAAATGGCAGTGCAGAACTTTGCTGCCTTCATTTGGGCATAGTGACCATATGAGAAGAGAGGAATGCTGCCCCAGTAGCAGACTCACATGGCCATGATGGAAGACAAATGATGGGAAGCATACAGAGTCATGCGGCTTGCTGTTTCACTGGAGCACTATGTATTTAGTTTATAGGGTTTAGGTAGGTACGCTTGCATACATGACGCATGCATATCTGTCAGGTGGGCTTTACTCATGCAAGCTGACTGCTGCAGACAATATGAGTAATCATGTGGCATCTACATGCAGCATGTAGACAGCTGGAAGAGCTTGTGTAGCATGAGTGAGCAAGCTTTTATGATCAATGGGAAAACTGTAAACAGCTCAGACCACATTCAAA